>Ga0172382_10005444_pt1 | contig 18962 bp, 19 predicted proteins | sample Leawel138RmetaG_FD_122245 | JGI IMG/M metagenome (GOLD analysis project Ga0172382, IMG submission 122245) | Leachate microbial communities from a municipal landfill in Southern Ontario, Canada - Leachate well 138R metaG | ecosystem: Engineered > Solid waste > Landfill > Unclassified | place...
CGTGAGCTCCACCCCGGAAGCCGTGGCCGGTGACGCCCTGCTGGTGTTCGATCCCAACCAGCAGATTCCCGTGGCGGACCTCGCCGACGTGGAACGCACCCACCGCGAGAACGGCCGCACCGAGTACACCGACGTGCTGGACCTCAGCAACGTGGTTGCCACCGAGTTCACCGACTGGGCTCTCGAGCAGCTGGGAGCGTACGGGGAGTAGTTGCCAGACGCGTCACCCAAGATCTCGGCTAGGAACGTCTCGAAGTACTTCGAGACCGCCCACGGCACCGGCGTCGCCCTCCAGGACTTCGACCTGGAGGTGCGCGCCGGCGAGTTCGTGTGCATAGTCGGGCCCTCGGGCTGCGGCAAGTCCACCTTCCTGCGCATACTGGCGGGCCTGACCCCGCATAGCGCCGGCACCGTGGCCATAGCGCCCGGCGCCCCCGGCAAGCCGCTCAACAGCGTGGTGTTCCAGGAGTACGCCATCTTCCCGTGGAAGACGGTGCTCGATAACGTGGCCTTCGGGCTGCAGATGCGCGGTGTGGGCAAGAAGGAGCGTTACGAGGTGGCGCGCCAATGGCTGGCCCGCGTGGGCCTCGCCAAGTTCGAGAACTACTACCCCGCCCAGCTCTCGGGCGGCATGAAGCAGCGCGTGGCCATAGCCCGCGCGCTGGCCAACGACCCAGAAGTGCTGCTGATGGACGAACCCTTGGGCGCACTGGACGCGCAGACAAAGACCGTACTGCAGGGCGAGCTCATGCGAATCTGGGAAGAGCACCGCAAGACCGTGGTGTACGTGACCCACTCCATAGACGAGGCCGTGCTGCTGGCCGACCGCGTGGTCATCATGACCGCGCACCCCGGCACCAACAAGACCGAGTTCGAGGTCGACCTGCCGCGCCCCCGCACCGTTGCCACCACCGCCACGCCCGAGTTCGCGGCCATGACCGGCCTCGTATGGCAGGCGTTGGAGGACGAGGTCCGCAAAGCGATGGCCGACCAGTGAGCCTGCCAGCCTGGCTGGTGTGGCTGCTTACTCTGGCCGTGGTCGGGCTGTTCGTTTACGCCGCTGACCGCTTCGGCAAGCGCGTACCCGTAAAGCGGCAACCGCTTTACAACCGCCTGCTGGCTATAGGCTTCCCGCTTCTCTTGTTGGTGGCGTGGGAGTTGCTCGTGAACTGGGGCTACCTGAACGGTCGCTGGTTCCCGCCGCCCACCCGTATTGCGGCGGCCTTGTGGGACCTGATCGTGTCGTTCGACCGCTTCAACAAGACCAGCCTGCTGGGCAGGCCGTGGCTCATTCCCTCCGTGCTGCCCGAGCAGGGCTGGCGCGGGGCGTGGGGGCTCGTAACCGAGAGCCACGTGCTGGCTACCCTATTCCGGGTTGCTTTGGGGTTCGTCATCGGCGCCGCCCCCGGCGTGCTTGTCGGCATGGCTATGGGCCTCAACAAGACCATCCGGCAGATGCTCGACCCCATCATGTCGGCCATCTACGTGCTGCCCAAGATAGCCATCTTCCCGCTCATGATGCTTATCTTCGCCAACCCCTTCGGTGAGGGGCCCAAGGTGGCGGTCATCGCTATCACCGCCTTCTTCCTCATAGCCATCAACACCATGGCCGGGGTGCGGGGCATAGAGCCCGTGTACCTCGAGGCCGGCCGCAACTTCGGCGCCGGCCGCTGGCAGATGCTCTGGCATGTGATCGTGCCCGCCGCGCTGCCCATCATCTTCTCCGGCCTGCGCATAGCCCTCGGCTCCGCTCTCATCGTCATCGTGGCGGTGGAGTTCATCCGCGCCCAGCAGGGCGTGGGTTACCTGGTGTTCTACTACTGGCAGGTGCTGGCCATAGACAAGATGTACGCTTCGCTGTTCGTGGTCATGCTGCTCGGGGTGGGTCTTACCTGGTTGCTGCAGTGGATAGAGCGGCGCGTTATGCCCTGGCGGCGTTGAGGTGCGGACGCCACGCTTACGGGCTATGGTGACGGCATGTCACGATTGCGTCTTCCTTTCGTCCTGATAGCGGCACTCTTACTGACTCACACTCTGGCGCAAGGCGACTGGTTCGAGACCGGCAGCCTGACCACCGTCATCGGTGGTGAGGAACGCCTGCTGCGCACGTACGGCACTTGGGTACCTGAGGACGTAGCCGACGGCGTGGAGGACCCGGACCAGCGTCGCCTGCTAGAGAGCGTTGCCGGCACCGAACAGCACACCGCCACGCACCAACTCACGCCCGAGATGTCGATGGGCGGCATAGTCCTCACCCCGGCAACCCTGTGGGTGGCGCTAACCTTTCGTTACGACGGGCACGACTCCACGGGTCCGCACGGCGTCACCATGCAGTTCGCACTCGACCCGCAGACCCTCGAGCTACTCGACCCCGACGACCTGGAGATCACCTACTACCCCGAGGGCCCGAGCTGGGACGACTACTACGCGCTCACCGACGGCAGCCTCACGCTCCACGCTGTAGAGGTGGTGGACGAGGTCACGTTACGTATCAGCGGCAGCTTCGAGGGCTACATGACGCACCAGACAGGCTGGGACGTTGTGCACGACCCAGCCACATCGATGGCTGCGTCGGGCCAGTTCGTGGTCGAGCGCGTGGTCGGTTCGACCCTGGCTCTCGAGGCCATACTGGGCGATCAGTAACCTCTAAGGGCACGCCACTCGGCCGGGCCAGTTGACGCCGTTCCGCTCCGGTGCGCACCGCGCCGTCTTCACACACCGCACAAGAACCGCCCACAGAAGCTACGCACGCGGCTGTCACCATCTCCCTTAAGCGCGCGGCACAGACCGCCGCTCCGCAACGGAAAGGGAGAAACTGTTATGAAGAAGGTCCTCGCAGTAGTCATGTCACTGGCCCTCGTGGCTGCCGCCTCCGCCCGCGTAGCCGTGTCCATCGACGACGCTGGCGTCAACTACAACGACCTGCCGGAAGTTGCCTACATGTCGCTCGACTGGGACGGTAACGCGTTAGCAGTCCGTATCCAGGAGACCGCTAGCGACGACAGCCTGCCCGCCATCGCCTTCTTAGTGCCGGACCTCGAGCGCACCGACTTCTTCGGTGCCACCATCGGCGCCGAGTTGAGCGACGTGCCCGAGTTCACCGTCCTCGAGCAAGGCTCTAGGGTGGTCGGTTTCGAGGTGGTGCACCAAGAGGTCAGCATGAACGATCTCGTGGCCTCCTACCATGAAGCCCTCGCCGACCTAGGCTTCTCTGTGCAGACCGAAACCACCGCCAACGGCAACTTCGGCACCATCAACGCCAGCAACGCTGCCGGCGCCGTGCAGGTGCTGCTGCACAACTGGGGCGCCGACGTGACCGCACGGGTGGTGACCCTGTAAACCCAAACTGACCGCACCCCTTGGAACCGGGCACGGGCGCCGCAGGCTACACTGCGGCGCCCGCGCCTATTGACACTGGCATGCGTACGCCGCGCCTGTAGTCAAGATTGGTGGCGGAGGGCCGCTGGGTTCAGCTCAGCCTCAGTGCCAACGCCGCCAGCGTCACCAGCAGCACCGGCAGCGTGAGGACCACGCCCACCCGGAAGTAGTAACCCCAGGTGACGCGCACGCCCTTGCGCGCCAGCACGTGCAACCACAGCAGCGTGGCCAGCGAGCCGATGGGCGTGATCTTGGGGCCCAAGTCGCTGCCCACAACGTTGGCGTAGACCATGGCCTCGCGCAGCGTGCCAGTGGCGCTGCTGGCGTCTACCGACAGCGCGCCTAGCAGAACGGTGGGCAGGTTGTTCATGACCGAGGAGAGCAGCGCCGAGAGCAGCCCGGTACCGAGCGTGGCGGCCCATAGCCCATGCGCCGCCAAGCTGTCGAGGAGGCCCGCCAGCAGGTCTGCAAGGCCCTGGTTACGGAGCCCGAAGACCACCAGGTACATCCCTAGCGAGAACAGCACGATCTGCCACGGCGCCTCTGACAGCACGCGGCGTGTGTTCACGCGGCCGCCGTGCTGTGCCACCAGTAGAAGTACGGCGGCGCCCACGCCAGCGACTGCGCTAATGGGCACGCCCAGGCGCTCGAGCCCGAAGAAGCCCACCAGCAGCCACGCCAGCACCAGCCAGCCGGCCCGGAAGGTGGTGCGGTCGGTGATGGCGGCCGCGGGCGCAGGCACATCCAGCAGGTCGTACTCGCGCGGGACGCTCTTGCGGTAGAACCACAGCAAGACGACCAGGCTGGCGGCTACCGATACGAAGTTCACGGGTAGCATCACCCCCGCGTACTCACCGAAACCTAAGCCGAAGAAGTCGGCGCTGATGATGTTGACCAGGTTGGAGACCACCAGCGGCAGGCTGGCGGTGTCGGAGATGAAGCCCGCCGCCATCACGAAAGCCAGCGTGGCTGCGGGGCCGAAGCCTAAGCGCAGCAGCATGGCCATGACGATGGGGGTCATCACCAGGGCTGCGGTGTCGTTTGCGAGTAACCCCGAGACGGCGGCGCCCAGCAGCACCAGCAGAACGAACAGCCAGCGCCCCCTGCCGTTGCCCATCCGAGCCATATGCAGAGCGGCCCATTCGAACAGACCCGCCTCGTCTAACACGATGCTAGTGACGATGATGGCGATGAGGGTCAGGGTGGCGTTCCACACGACACCCCATACCGCAGGCACGTCGCTCACATGCACCACGCCCGTTAGTAGCGCTAGTGCCGCTCCCAGGAGCGCGCTCCAGCCGATCCCCAGCCCGCGCGGGCGCCAGATCACGAGCGCTAGCGTGAACAGGAAGATGGCGACGGCGGTGATGGTGGCAAGGGGGGTCGTCACGGCGGGCTCGGGCAGCGGCCAGTATATGCCCGCAACGTATCCGCCAGCGCCGAAGTTGACGCCCACAACGCCTTTTGCTATGGTTTGTGCAACAACTGATGTGAAATCAGTGCGTGTGCAACAAACAATGTCGGGGGCGTCTTACGCGCTTCCGGCAGCAGGTGAGAGGAGCAGTCGATGAGCGAAGGTTCCGGCAAGACCCTGAGGTTCCTTTGCCCTAACGGGCACCTTGGGTTCGCGCCCCTGAAGGTCGAGAGTTTCGATATAGGTGTAGCCACGGCCCCTGACTTCATCCTGGCCGACTCCGGTTCCGACGACATCGGTCCCGGCCCGCTAGGCAGCGACACCTCCACGGCGCCCGAGCAGTGGCAAAGGCACGACCTCGAGAAGATGCTGGTCGCCGCGCGTAAGCTCGGCGTGCCCATGATCATCGGATCGGCAGGCGACACTGGTTCGAACAGCCGAGTCGACCTGTACGTTCAGATGATCCGTGACATCGCCGCGGAGCACGGGCTGGCGCCGTTCAAGCTCGGCTACTTCTACTCCGAGGTGCCGCTCGACTACCTGCGCCGGCGCATGGACGAGGGTGAGCGCATCACCGGCCTAGACGGCCGAGGCGACCTTACAACCGACGAACTTAACGCCACCGACCGCGTGGTGGCGGTAGCCGGGGTGCACCCCTACATCGAGCTGCTCAACCGCGGCGCCGAGGTCATCATCGGTGGCCGCAGCTCCGACGCCGCCATCTTCGCCGCCCCGGCCATCCGGGCGGGCTACTCCGAGGCCAACTCGTACTACCTCGGCAAGGTGCTCGAGTGCGCCTCGTTCAACGCCGAACCGTACGCGGGCAAGGAGACGGTCATAGGCACCATCAGTCACGACGACGTGACCGTGACCGCCATGCACCCAGACCAGCGCTGCACCGTAGCCTCCGTCGCGGGGCACGCCATGTACGAGCGTTCCAACCCGTTCTTCGAGAACGTGGCCGGCGGCACGCTGAACATGACCGACTGCGTGTACGAGCAGGTGGACCCTAAGTCCACCCGCGTCACCGGAGCCGTGTTCGAGCCGTCCGAACAGATCCGAGTGAAGCTCGAAGGCGCCGGCAAGGTAGGCGAGCGCTACATGGGCTTCGTCGGAGTTCGCGACCCGTTCACGGTAGCGCGCATCGACGAGGTAATGGAGTGGGCCAAGGCGCAGGTGCGCGAGCGCTTCGGTGAGCCCGAAGAGGGCGGCTACGAACTGCACTACCAGGTGTACGGCCGCAACGGCGTCATGGGCGAGATGGACCCCCTCAAGCACCAGACCGCGCACGAGCTCGGCGTCATGGTGTTCGGCGTCGCCGCCACCGAGAAGATGGCCGAGGAGGTGACCCTCACAGGCACCAGGCAGATGTTCTACGCGCGCCTGCCCAACACCAAAGGCACGGCTGGCGGCGTCGCGTTCCCGCTCGACGAGGTCACGCGCGTGAGCCCCGCTTACCGCTGGACCCTCAACCACACCATCGGTGTTGAGGACCCGCTCGAGCTGTTCCAGCTGCACACCACCGAGGTAACTGCCGGCGTGGCGCCGGAGCTCGAGGTGGCCCAGTGAGCAGCGCCACCATCAAGCGCCTCTCGGAGCTGGCCAAGACCGTGCGCAGTAAGAACGCCGGGGTGGACCGCATAACCTTCGACATCATCTTCGAGGACCGCAACTCTTACGAGCTGGTCAAGCGCAGCAAGGTGCTCACGCGCGAGACGGTGTCCAAGCTTTACGGCTTCGATCCGGCGCGCATAACCGACTTCGTGGAGTACGACCCTGCGCTGGCCATCAAGTTCACCATCCTGCGGGAGCGGCCCAGCGGCAGCGCTGGCGACGCCGATATCTTCGGCGCGCAACAGTACGCGCCGCTTCTCGACGTGATAGTGCCGCTGGACTGAGGCGCACGTTATGGCTTACCGGGTTGGGGGCAGCGTACTGTAAGGGGAATGGCTTCGGAACAACCGACCAACCTACTGGAGCGCGTGGATCAGGCGGCGCAGGCGCTGACTCCGCAGGAGCGGCGTCTGGCTGGGCACTTGGTCGAGCACGTGGAGCGCTGGGGTTACCTCTCTAGCACCGAACTCGCCAAGGACCTGGGCGTACACCGCTCCACCGTGGTGCGCTTCGCGCAGACCCTCGGTTACAAGGGCTACCCGGAGCTGCAGGAAGCCGCCCGCCTGGCTTACCTGCGGGAGGTGGCCAACCCCAACCAGCTGGTGCTGAGCCCCGGCGGCGACGGCGAGCTCGGCAAGGTGCAGGCCGTGTTCGACCGCGAACTGGAGAACCTGCAGCGCACCTACTCGCACCTCGACGTGGCCGCGCTGGAGGAGACCGCCGCGCGCATAGCGGCGGCGCGGCGCGTGCTGGTGTTCGGCAGGCGCTTCTCGCACCCGCTGGCGCTGCACTTAGCGCTCATCTTGCGCACGATGCGCGAGAGGGTCGAGTCCGCCCCGGCCGCGGGCGGCTCGTCGGTCGACCTGCTGTTCGACCTCACGCCAGACGATCTGGTGCTGGTGGTTTCCATGCGGCGTCACTCACCCGAGGTGCAGCGCACCTTGCGCTACCTGGCCGACGCCGGCGTGCCGGTAACCGTGCTCACCGACGCCAGCCCTGGCAACGACCTGCCGGGCGGCGCCAAGGTGCTGCGGGCCCACATCGGCAGCACCAGCATGCTGGACTCGTACACGGCGCTGGTCAGCGTGACCCACGCCCTGCTTACCCTGGCGGAGGCTGCCATACCTGCGGCCGCGGACCGGTTGGCCCAGGCGGAGGACGCCTGGCAGCACTTCAACAAGGGCTGAAACTGGGCGGGTTAGCTGCGCGCGGCCGCCACGAACTCCGCGAACAGCTGCCGGTAGGCAGGCTGCGACTCCAGTAGCCACTCCGGGTGGTACTGCACGCCCACCCCGAAGCCAGCCTCTGACTCCATGGCCTCAACGAAACCGTCGTCCGAGTAGGCGCTCACGCGCCAACCTGGCGGCACGCGTTCGATGACCTGCCGGTGGAAGCTGTTCACGCGTCCGCTGCTGCCCAGCCACCCGGCCAGGTGGGTGCCGTCCTCGAAGCGCGCCTCGTGGGTGGTCTGTGTCGGGACCTCCGTCTGGTAGTGGTCGCGCGCACCCGCCATGACGCCCAGGTTCAGGGCGGGTCCGCCCTGCAGCGCCTCGGCTATGGTCTGGTGCCCGCGGCAGATGCCCAGCAGCGGCATGCCGCGCACCCACGCCCCGCGGATGAGCTCGACCTCGAAGTCGTAGCGCACCGGGTTGGTGTCGCGCAGCGAGGGGTCGGGGTTAGCGACGAAGTACTGACCCGGGATGCTGCCGCCGCCGCTGACCAGCAGAGCGTCGACCGAGTCGAGCACGGCGCCGGGGTCCGCCGCGGCCGCCGCGTGGGTGGGAAGCAGCAACGGGATCCCGCCTGCCTCCGCCACCACCTGGGCGTAACGCGCACCCATCTGGAAGCGCCACTCCGGGTGGCCCTCCTTGGTTTCGACCTCAGCCACATGCACGGTTATCCCCACGCGCGGCTTGTTCGGCTTGCTCGACTGACTCACTACTGTCACTGCGCCTTTCCGGCCGCCGTAGCGGCGTCGCCAGCACCAGCGGCTGCTGGGGCGGCTGCGGCAGCGCGCCGGCGCTTCCAACGGTTGAAGCGCTGACGGCTCTTGCCCTTGGGGTCGTAGATCTCTTGCAGGCGCTCGCCCAGCAGGTTGATCGAGAGAACCAGGATCAGCAGCGCCACACCAGGGATGGTGCTCACCCACCAGGCTATGAACAGCACGCCGCGCCCGTCGGCGATCATCGAGCCCCAAGCGGGGATGCTGGGCGGGATGCCCACGCCGAGGAAGCTGAGAGACGCCTCGAGCACCATGAAGTAACCCACCCGCAGGGTGGCCAGCACCACCACCGGCGGCAGGATGTTAGGCACGATCTCGCGGAACAGCGTGCGGAACCTGCGCTGCCCCAGCGCTTGCGACGCTTCCACGTACTCCATCGCGGCCTGGTCGAGCGTCTGGCCGCGCGCCAGGCGGTAGAACTCCACCCAGCCCTTGAGGGAGAGGGCCATGACGAGGTTGGCGAAGCCGGGGCCCAGGAACGCCATCATGCCGATGGCGAAGATCAGATAGGGGAACGCCAGCAGCAGCTCGGTGAACCGGCCGGTGACCGAGTCGAACACGCCCCTGAAGTAGCCGCCAAGCGCGCCCACCACCGTGCCGAACACGGCGGTGATTATCACGGTTAGCAGGCCTATCAGCAGGCTCACGCGGGCGCCGAACACGGTGCGCGAGAGGATGTCGCGGCCCAGCGAGTCGGTGCCGAACCAGTGCTCGGCCGAAGGGGCGGCCAGGCGCTGACCGAGCGCAGTGGCGTCCGGGTCGTACGGCGCCACGAGTGGGGCGAAGATAGCGATCAGTACGTAAAGGCCGATGATCGTGGTGCTTATGAGACCCAGCGGAGTCTCGACCACGCGAGCGAACAGCTTGCCGATGCCGGTCGGGTTGCGCCCTGCGCTCATAGCGAGATCCGTGGGTTGAGCAGCGTGTACAGCGCGTCGACCACCAGGTTGGCGGCCACGTAGGTGAAGGCGTACAGCATGACGGCGGCCTGGACCACCACGTAGTCGCGCGCGAATATGGAGTTGACAACCAGCCGCCCCAGTCCGGGCCACGCGAAGATGGTCTCCACGATCATGTTGCCGCCCAGCAGCTCGCCGAACTGCAGGCCCGTGACCGTAAGCGCGGGGATGAGCGCGTTACGCAGGGCGTGCTTGACCACCACCGTGAACTCGCGCAGGCCCTTGGACCTGGCGGTGGTCACGTACTCCTTGTTCATGGCCTCGATCATGGAGGCGCGCACCACGCGCGCCAGCACGGCGGCGAAGACCACCCCAAGCGTGACGGCTGGCAGGATCAAATGCTTGAGCGCCGTACCGAACGCGCGCAGGTCGCGCGCCAGCAGGGTGTCTATGAGCATGAAGCCTGTCACGCTGTCGACCGCCAGGGTGGCGGTCAACCTCCCTGACGTTGGCAGCAGCTTCAGCTCGACCGAGAACAGGAGGATGAGCAGCAACCCGAACCAGAACGCGGGCATGCTGACGCCCACCAGCGCGCCGGAGAGAACGGTGCGGTCCAGCCACGAGCCAGCGCGGACCGCGCTGATTATGCCAACTGGTAGCGCGATGAGGATGGCCACGAAGATGGTGGCCATGGTCAGCTCTATCGTGGCGGGCAGGGCCTCCGCGATGAGCTTTAGGACCGGCTGGTTCCTCAAGAAGCTGGTGCCCAGGTCGCCCTGGAAGAGGCTCACGAAGAAGAGCCACAGCTGCTCGAGGAGCGGTTTATCGAGGTGCAGCTGGCTGCGTAAGGTGTCGATCTGCTGCTGGGTTACGGCGGTGTCGCCCAGCATTATCTCTACCGGGTCGCCCGGTAGGAAGCGCAGGAACATGAACGCTAGAACCGCCACCCCGATCGCGACCGGGATGGCGGATACGACTCGTTCGAATAGCTTGCTGAGACGCATGCGGTTCTTTCACCCTGGGCCCGCTGGGGGCTGCCGCGACGGCATGGAACGAGGGAGGTGTGGTGGGCGGCCGGGCGCCGAGAAGGCTTTGTGGTCGTGGCTGCGCGGCCAACCGCGCAGCCACGACGTTCCGTTAGAGCTTAGTTGGTCCTGTAGCCTGCCTCTTGCAGGAGCTCCTTGGCGCGCTCTGGGTCGTACTGGTAAGGCGCCAGGTCCTCAGCGTAGCCGAACCCGCTGGGGAGGAAGGCGGTCGACAGGCGGTCGGCGTAACCCTGGTAGATGTTGGTGAGGATGCTGTCCCAGTCGACGGCGTAGTTGAGCGCCAGGCGCACGAGGTGGTTGTTGAAGGGCGCCACCTTGTTGTTGAGTTCGATCTGGGCGGCGCGGGTGCCGAGCGCGGTGTGCACGCTGACGCCGGGAACGCCGTCGATGCGGTCTACGAGGTCGGGCGGCAGGGCCTGGATGATGTGAACCTCGCCGGACAGCAGAGCGGCGATCCTCGTGGACGGCTCGGGCATCATGCGGAACACAACGGTCTGCAGCTGCGGGGCGCCGCGCCAGTAGGCGTCGTTGCGCTCGAGCACGGTCTGCGAGTCGAGGGCACCGCGGGCGAACACGAACGGGCCGCTGCCTATGGGGCGCTCCATGAACGCCGCCACGCCGACCTCTTCGATGTACTTCTGGGGCACGATCTGGAAGTGAGTCAGCGCCTGGAGCACGAGTTCTTGCGGGAAGGTCTCGTTGTACACGAAGCGTACGGTGTAGTCGTCGACCTTCTCGACGTGACTGATGGGGCCCAGCAGACCGGCGCGCGGGCTGGTGGCGCCGTCGATGGCGCCTTCGGTGAGGATGCGCCAGAAGGTGAACACTACGTCGTCGGCGGTCAGCGGATCGCCGTTATGGAACACCACGTCGTCGCGCAGATCGAACTCGTAGGTCTTGTCGTCGATGACGCGCCACGCGGTGGCCAGGTGGGGCTGAACAACGCCGTCGCGGGTGGGGAAGGTGAGGGCGTCGAAGATGTTGCGCAGCACGGCCTCGGTCTCGCGGTCGCGGTACATGGCCGGGTCCATGGTGATGAGAGCGTCTGAGCGCATGCCCACGATGAGGCTATCGGAGCCTACTACCGACACGTCGTGCATGCTTTCGCTGTTGTCCGCAGCGGGGCCCCAGCCCTGCACGGAGTCGGAGGCGGCCTCGATGTTCTGCAGCACGTAGCCGAACACCCACGGCACGTCTGCCAGCAGCTGCTCTTGTGCGGTGCGGTAGGCCGCGATGCGCGTGGCGTCGTCGATGCTGGTGGAGGCGGCGTTGAAGGCGGCGTCGACCACGTCAGACGTGTAGCCCGAGTAGTTGCCGCGGTCGGCGGTGCGCAGCTTGGGGATGGCCAGGTCGAAGGCGTCGAAGTAGGCGCTGCCCCAGTCGGTGAGGCTGGCGTTGCGGTTACCGGCGATCATCTCGTCGCGCAGCACGGTGGACTGCCAGATGCGTACAGAGGCGTCGATACCGATTTCCCGGAGTTGCGCCACGATGGCCTGCGCCTCGTCGGCGCGGTTCTCGGGGGCGTCTAGCACGAAGGTCAGGGTTTGAGCCTGGGCCGACGTTAACAACAACGTGGCCGCTGCCATGAGAATCCACTTCCTAAGACGCATCCAGTCCTCCTCCTACCGCCGACCTGGGTCTGGCGGTGTTCATGGCCCCGCGCTGGGAGCCCACCCGTACAGGGTTTTTACACGCTCTGTTGTACGAACATACGTTCTTGCAACAAGCGTTGTCAACACTTCCTGGTAGGCGGAGCTACAACGCGCCCGCGCCCCTAAAGGCGCTGCGGCGGCCACCGGCGGATCAGTCGCGCACGCCGGTCTCAGGACAGGAGGAGACGGAGAAGCACGGCAGCCTGGAGGTGGCCGCTGCCAGTGTAGAGCGGTCGAAAACGCGCAGCACGCAAGTCATTAGCGCACTGCAGGTGGGACCGGGTGGGACCTCGTAACCCGCGTCGACCTCTTCGAGCCAGCCGGTTATCACTCCCGGACCGAAGACTAAGAGGAGCACGTCCTGCGCTACGCGCTGGCGCGCTTCACGCGGCGCGCCGGGCCACTCTGCCTCGAGCGCGGGCCACCAAAGCTGGCTGTTGGCCATGAGCTCCTGGGTCTCCAGCTCGGCCGCCTCGAAGGCCGTCACGGCGTAGCCGACCCAGTTCAGGTAGATGGTGCCGGGGAACAGCGGACCCTCCAGGCCGGCCTCGCGCATGGCGAGAAGCGCCGCCTCCAGGAAGTTGCGTGCGTCGCCCAGCCGCAACTCGGTCCCCGCTGCGCTGGTAGCTATGACGGCCTCGTTACGCCCGAGCCTAAGGAGCACGTGAACATCGGGCTGCAGGGGCCGCTCCGGCCCGGGTCCGGGCAGCCTGAGGAGGTACCTGGGCTCCGGCGGCGGGTCGGGCAGCGTGTTCGGGTCGCCTGGGTACACGTACGCGGTCATCACGTCCTGGTCGAACTCCAGGACGATCGCGATCGTAAGGATGGTGGTCGTGTCGTAGTAGTAGCCCACGGCGCGCCCGTCCTCGTAGCGGCCCTCGAAGTAGGTGCCGAAGCCGCGGCTGGCGCGCATGGCGACCCCGGTAAGCGTTCCGTCTGGCGCTACATGTACGTGGTACTCGAAGCGGCCCACCGGCGAGTCGTACGCGTAAACGCCCGTTGCCGGATGCTGAGCCAGGGCCGTGCACGCGAGCTGCGCCAGCGTCAGCGTCAGAAACAGCGTAGACAACATGGAACCCTTGAACATGCCGACCTCCCGGGGGCGTGCCTGCGTTCACCTTCGCCTTCAGGCAGTTACACGGCCGTTACGCGGGCGCGCCGCCCCAAAGCTGGAGCGGCGCGCAAGGTGTTTGTTTCCGGCTGTATAACCGCGGCGTTTACGCCGTGGGCCCTACGGTCAAAGGGTGGCTTAAGCCTTCTTGCCCTTGAACAGCATGCCCGCCACGGCCGTCAGGATGGCGCCACCGCCACCGCCGCCCAGCACGGACGTGAGGATGGAGGTCATGTCGGTGGCGGTACCACCGTCACCGAGGCCGAGGAGTGGCAGCAGTTGGCCGAGGCCGAGGCCGCCGAGGGCGCCGGCGATGCTGTTGCCGGTCGAGCCGAGCGACTTGTCCTTCAGGCCGGAGCCTGCCAGGTTGCCGCCGATGAGACCGGATACGAGTTGCAGAACGATCGGTAGCCAAGTTTCCATTTCCCGTCCTCCTCTGAAGCTGCTTTTGTAGCGCCCACGGAACCCGGACCGGGACCGTGCGGGCGTGGCTCCTGGTCGGCCGCCGGTCTCATCATGGAGAGCCGTGGATTGCGGCCGCAGTTGCAGAGTTGTGCAGAGTTTACGCTAAATGTGAGTGTTATGTGAGAGGAAGGTGCGGCCCTTGAGCGGAGCGACCGCCGCCGGGCCGCGCAGCGGCTATCATCGCCCTCCAGGAGGCAAACGTGATTCCCAACGCGGCGGTACCGGACCTTGTGACCACCGAACTTCTCGACCTGAGGGCCCCCGCGCTGGCGCACTTGGACCCCATGGTCGCCGCGGTCCGTAGTTCCTTAGCCGAGCTAAGACCGTGGATGCCCTGGGCTACGGACGACTACGACGCGGCGGGCGCCGAGACCAGCCTGCGCGCCGCCATGGCTGCGTTCGTGACCAGGGCCGACCTCCGCTACCACATGTTCGACAAGGCTGGCTGCTTCGTGGGCTCCACTGGTCTGCACCGGATCAAGTGGTCGGTGCCCCGCTTCGAGATCGGCTACTGGGTGAGCACCAGCGAAACGGGCAAGGGGTATGCACAGGACGCCGTGCGCGCCCTCTCGCGCGTGGCGTTCCAGGAGCTCGGAGCCAAGCGCGTAGACATCAGATGCGACGACCGCAACCTGGCCAGCGCCACCGTGGCAGAGCGCTGCGGCTACCGGCTCGAGGGCGTGCTGACGAACTACACGGTGGGCACGGACGGAACCGTGCGCCATGAGCGCGTGTACGCGCTCACCGACCTGGCCGACCTCACGTAAGACGGGCTAGCATCGGAGCATGAGCGAAACAGCCCCCGTTTGCCCCGAATGCGGCAGCGAGCACACCTACGAGGTGGCGCCGCTGCTGGCCTGCGCCATGTGCGGCCACGAATGGAACCCAGAAGAGCTAGCCGAGCAGGAGGCTGCCAGCGGCGAGGTGCGCGACGCGGTCGGTAACCTGCTGGCCGACGGCGACGCCGTGATAGTCATGCGTGACCTCAAGGTAAAGGGCGCCGCCCAGGCCCTCAAGGCGGGCACCAAGGTCACGAACATCAAGCTGGTGGAACCGATAGACGACCACGACATCGACTGCCGGGTAGACGGCTTCGGACGCATGCGCCTGATGTCGAGCGTGGTCAAGAAGGCGTAAGGCAAACCCCACAAACCGTGAGCTCTACTGCTCGAAGCGCTCGAGGTGCCGCGCGCCGTGCCACAGGGGCAGCAGGGTGGCCAGAAGCGTTAGGACGGTCAATCCGCCGAGCACGCCCAGGCCCTCCGGGCTGCTCCAGTACGCGGTTACCGAGGGCTGGCGCAGCGCCGTCCAGGCGGGACGCGCCAGCAGCAAAGTGGTCAGCGTGGCGTACACCAGGGCCAGCCCCATGAACGCCAGGGCCCCTGGCGTCATCGCCAGCTCGTTGGGGTTGGTGTACCTGAAACGCGGATGTGCTGCGCCCATGCCCACTGCCAGCCCCGTAAGGCCGAGGGCGCTGAAGCCCGCCGCCACTGGGGCGCCGAACGCCAGCGTGGGGCTCAGGTCCAGCACCCGACCGGCGGCCACCCCAAGGCCGACCGCCAGAACCAGCATGAGCGGCAGCACGAACAGGAACTTGGCCAGGACCAGGTGCCGCTGCCGCACCGGCTGCGTCTGCAGCAGCCAGTAACTGCCAGCCTCGTACGACACGCTGGGGTACGCCATCCGCAGCGCCACGCCCGCAACGATGAAACTGACGAAAGCGATGTTCATGGCCCCCATGACGTCGCGGAACTGCTGGGTGGGCACAGGAATGGCGGCCAGACTTACGAAGTACACGCCCGCCAGAGCCGCCAGCACGATGACCTGGCTCCACTGCTGCACGTCGCGCGTGAACACGCGGGCGTCCTTGGCAATGAACGCGCCGGTAGGTCCCAGGGCCCTAAGCAGCAGGCGCTCCCAGGCCGGCATTCCATCGCTCCGCCGGAAGCGCACTGCTGGCGTGGCGTCCAGGCTCCGCACCCAACCGCGCGAGAAAGCCACGCGGGCCAGCACGCCCGTAAGCGCGAGCCCTAAACCGCCGAGGAGCAATAGTGCGCCCAGCGCTGCGTGCAGCTGGCCGTCCTGCGCCGCCCAGCTGGCGTTGGTGGCCCAGGCAGGCGGCAGCCACCCGATCTCGAGCCGCGAGAACGCCGTGAGGAACGTTTCGAACGCTTCCGTATCGTCCGGATCCAGTCTGAGAAGCTGCTCCGGTCGTAGCGCCCTGAGGCCGAGCAGCGCGGCCGCCGCAGCGCTGATGCTGACGGCGGTAGCCACCTCGCGCACCCGGCCGGCAGGGGAGAAGCGCACCAGCACCAGCGCCAGCAGGCTGCCCAGCGTTACCGGCAGCGAATACAGTGCCACCGCGGCCAGGGTGCTCACCAGGTAGAACAGCGGCTGCGCCTGCAGCGCCGTGCCGACTCCAGCCAGCACCGGCAACGTGAAGAGCAGCGGCAGACCAGCGGCGTTAACGAACAGCTCGAGCACCTTCATGCCGAAGATGCGCGCCGTGCTGACCGGGTGCGCCAGCAGGAACTCCAGGTCGTCGCTGCCGTACAGGGTGCCGATGCTGGCCACCAGCACGCTGAACAGCACCGCCGCCATGAGCATGAGGAACAGGCCTTCCAGGCTGCGCTGCGTAACCGCCGGGGCGATGGTGTCTATAAGCGGGTAAGCGTACAGCCAGCCGACCGCCGCCCGCACACCGCGGTAGGCGCCGTACGTGACCCCGCCGAGCAGCAGCGCGGCGCCCACCAGCCACGCCGGTCTGGCTGTTAGCGAGCGCAGCGCGCCCCGCAGCCTAAGCGCGACCAGCGTCAACGGCGCGTCCCGGCGGCGGTCTCGTCCGGACCTAAAGCGCCGCTGCCCTGGTCATCCTCGGGTTCGGTCAGGTGGAGGAACAGGTCCTCCAACGAGGCCGTGTCCGCCTGCCGCGTGGCCGAGCGCAGCTCCGCCATGGTGCCCAGCGCGATCAACCGTCCGTGGTCCATGACCGCTATCCGGTCGGCTATCTCCTCCGCCACGGCCAGCGTGTGGGTGGTGAGGATAACCGTGCCGCCGTCGGCTGCCAGCTCGCGGAACAGCTTCTTGACCTCGCGGTGGCCCTGCACGTCCAGTCCGACCATCGGCTCGTCGGCCACGAACAGCTTCGGACGGCCCAGCAGCGCCGCGCAGAACGCCAGCCGCTGCCGCATGCCGTGACTGTAGGTCTCGATGAGCGCCCCCGAGTGGCGCGCCAGCTTGAAGCGCTCCAGCAGCTCGCCTATCCGCGCCTCGGCGTCTTCGAGCTTACGCAGGCCCGCCACGTAGCGCAGCAGCTCGTGCGCTGTGACCTTGGGGTAGAACCAGGCGCGATCCGGCACGAAGCCGGTGGCCGCCTTGGCCGCCAGAGGCTCCGCAGCCACGTCGTGCCCGGCTATGCGGATGGAGCCCGAAGTGGGCCGCGCCAGTCCCGTGACGCAGCGGATGGTGGTGGTCTTGCCCGCGCCGTTAGGGCCGAGGAGCGCCAGCACCTCGCCCGCTGCGGTGTTCAGGTCCAACCGGTCGACCGCCAACGTGCGGCCGTAGCGCTTGGTGAGGTTGGTGATCTCTAGCAAAGGACTCTCCTGAAACGCGGCCGCACCGTGGCGAGCGCGACGCTGTTCGCCGGGCCGGGCGGGGAGCCGGCACGCGACACTGCGGCTCTGGTCCACCCGCCCCTAGACTCCGATTATCGACTAGCGTAGGTTTCGACAGCGAGAGGAAACTCCCGTTGCCAGGAGGTAACCATGCAGCAGAAGGTCTACCCGTTCTTGATGTTCGCCAGCGGCGCGCGGGAGGCCGCGGAGTTCTACACCTCCGTGTTCCCGGACGGCAAGATCATCGAAGCCGGCGGCCCCAGCGTGTCGTTCGAGGTGGGCGGGCAACGCTTCGACGCCTACGACGGCGGCTCCTACTTCAGCTTCTGCGAAGGGCTCTCCATGCACGTGGTCTGCGAGTCGCAAGAAGAGGTCGACTACTACTGGGAGCGCCTGCGCGAGGGTGGCGGTCAGGAGTCCGCCTGCGGCTGGCTTAAGGACCGCTTCGGCCTCTCGTGGCAGGTGGTGCCCACCGCCTACTACCGGCTGATAAGGGACCCCGACCCGCAGCGCGCCAAGCGGGCCATGGACGCGGTGCTGAAGATGGCCAAGCTCGACATAAGGGCCATGGAGGCGGCCGCCGACGGCGACGGCTGACCGCCTCACAGGCTAGGGCCATCAATCAGTTCAAGGGAACCTCAGCAGGGGTCTGCCGCCCGGTTCATTGAAGTCGAGCCTGCGTATCTCGATGGGCGGCGTGGAAGGCTCGGCCTGGTCCACAAACACCTGGTACGAGAAGCGGGGCGCGGGGCTCATGGCCTGCTCGAAGCGCAGCGCGCCCAGGTGCTCTAGGTTGGGCGCTACGAACACGACGGTGCTGAGCGGCGGCACAGAAACCCGGCCGTTGGCGGTGGCCACGAAGGCGCCGCGCAGCGTGTCTGCGTCTACGCCGCTGGCCTGCACCTCGTGCAGTAGCCACGCCTTTCCCGCCGCTTCCGGCACGGTAACGGTGGCGCGTACTGGGCTGGCGTTGAACACGACCAGCAGGCGGTCGACGCCCGGCGAGATGGGCGGCAGGTTGCGCAGGTCGTCGCGCAGCTGCATGACGATGACGCCGGGAACCTGCTCGGGGCCGGTGTTGTGGAACGTGAGCCTGGCCATCACGTCGCCGGCGGTGCGGAGGCGCAGCAGCGGCTCCTGCGCGCGGATGCTGAGCCACTCGCGGAAGACGGCCGAGGAGAACGCCAAGTCGTCTGGACCGGGCGCCATGAGTGGGTCGGTGAGCATGGGCCTGATGAGTTGCCACATGTCGCGGTTGTCGCCACCCGGCGGCACGCCGCGGCCCATGCCAGTGGTCTGACCACTCCAGTCCACGTAGTTGAACCAGTCGCCCGAGTCGTAACTGTTGCGATCGAAGCTCTTGGAGCGCAACAGGTCGCTGCCAGCGTGGAAGAACGGCACGCCCTGCGAGAAGGCCACGGTAGAGAGGGCCAGGTTCTGCAGGCGCACGCGGTCAGCGGTGGTCAGGTCGGCGGGCAGCTTGTACTGCAGGATGTCCCACAGCGTCTGGTTGTCGTGCTTGCTCACGTACACGATGTGGTCCTGCGGCACCATGCCGTAGCCGGCGGGGGAGCCGTTGTAATCGACCTCGTGGCCCTGCACTATCTCGCCTGCCGCGCCTTCGAACCTGAACGCTGCCAGGTTGCCAGCCAGACCGACTCGCAGCTGATCCATAGCCTGCAGCAGGCTGGCAAGGTCGGCTTCGCCACCCTCGTTGGCCGCGTTGGGCAGAACGTAACGGCCGGAGGCGAAGCCCTGGTTGCCCAC
>Ga0172382_10005445_pt1 | contig 18954 bp, 14 predicted proteins | sample Leawel138RmetaG_FD_122245 | JGI IMG/M metagenome (GOLD analysis project Ga0172382, IMG submission 122245) | Leachate microbial communities from a municipal landfill in Southern Ontario, Canada - Leachate well 138R metaG | ecosystem: Engineered > Solid waste > Landfill > Unclassified | place...
GAGGAATATTCGGTCCACCACATTGCCACCTGGTAAGACCCCGATTCGGAAGGAATGAACGACCACGTATATGTGGCGCCGTCGCGGCTCCAGAGGGAATTGCTTCCGTAACAGCCGGCGGCGCTCGAAACAGTCCAAGTCCCGGTAGAGGACGTTCCGTTCGCCCCGTTATCGATAATGATTTCGCTCCCTGCCGCTATGGCCGATACCGTTATTGTCACTGTCGCTTCATTCGACAGGGCACCTTCGTTATCCCTGACGGTATAGGTAAAACTGTCGGTTCCACTGAAGTTTGCCTGAGGGGTATAGGTAACCGTTCCGTTGCTGCCGACAGATACATAGCCCCTTGCAGGCTCGCTCACCACAGTGCAACTGGATGAATCGAGCGACCCGTCATTGTCTGTATCGTTGGACAGAACACTGATGACAACCGACTTGTTCATCTGGGTGGCGGCACTGTCGTCTTTGGCGACCGGCGGTTCATTTGAAGGCACTGCCGCTTCCTCGACGAAAGTGAACCGCACCGCATCGGCACAATAGCTTGTCGGATAGGGATTGGGCGCGCTGAGGGTGACATTGTACCGTACACCGGCTTCAAAGAGATATTTCCCCAAATCGTTCCACTGTCCGCCGTTTATCTGCTGATTGACATTGAGCCTGGCCGTTCCGCCGTCGTGGGCGATAGAAACGGGAACGCCGTTGCTTCTTGAAGACCATTCCGTCCACCACATGGCGACCTGGTAATATCCTGTCGCATCAGGCTGGAAACTCCATGTATATGCAGCGCCGTCCCTGCTGTAAAGGGAGTTCGTCCCATAATAGTCGGGTGCGCCCGAGGCGGTCCAGGTACCTGTGTAGGATGTATCAAGGTCGCCATTGTCTATTATGGTCGAATTGGTCGAATCCACTACCGTACAGGATACCTGGTTCGAATAGCCGCTCTCGTTCCCCGATGTATCATAGGCCGTAGCAACGAAGAAATACTCCTCGCCTTCTACGAGATCGGAAATGACGCAACTAGTGTGGTTCCCCACGTCAAGCATCGTCGGGTATGTACCACTGCTTAACCCGTAATAAATGCGATATCCGGCAAGTGTGGATTCGGTATTCGCATCCCACTGGAGAGAAACATCCGCACCGAAGGCGGATTGATTTGCAAAAGGAAAGAAGTTTACCATGCACGCAAGAATCGCTGCACTCGTAAGGAAAGAAAAAAAACGTCTTTTACTTACAAAACTCCGTGACCTGCTAGTACTCATTAGTAGCACCTCCATCAGTAGCTGAATTCGGAACCGAACAAAATTCGGCACCTGACAAGGTGCTTTTTTCGACCGGCGATCCTATCACCCTATCCCCTCGACAAGGAACTTCGGCAAAAGGCGTGGTATCTCACTTTTGAGCCAACTCCTTTAGCGGACCGAATGTTTCTCTTTTATTTACGGGGATTTGGTTGTATTATCCCGGCTTGAATTCATCTGTTCTCTCAAAAATGAATTAAAAGCCTTCCGTACATAAGCAGAGAAAGAAAATCGGAATCCGTATGATAGTGAGAATTCAGCGCAGTTAATTGAAAATCGAACGAAAAATAAAACGAACTCAGAGAACGTTCATGAACTATCAGATAAGTGAACAACGTCAAGCCAAAAAAATACACCGATCTCAAGTTGCTATTTTAATTAAACATTTTTTCATACACTTGTAAAAGAATTCGCACAGTAAATCAGAGAAAAAATGGACCGGTCTTCTTTCGAAGATATTGTAAAAACGGAGAATTCCGCCCGGCGATTCTTTATCAGATTATGTTGGAAGAACTACCGGCGCTACTGTATCCGATGCCATTCCTATGATATTTACAGGCTTTCGGGAGGGCGCCTGCGATGCCATCGATGCGGATACACCTTTCATGAATTCTCAGGCCGGTGGCTCAAGGAGCTGAATATTTCGGCCATAGAATGGTGCCATATCATCAAATATTTTGCGGAGGACCTCACAGCCAGGGAAATCACAGAACACCTGAATCTCAGTTATCCCACGATCCTGAAAGCCGTAACTGTGATCAGGAAAGCGATACTCGCTCATCTTCCTTTTCAGTTCACAAATGAAAATGCACATTACGCTCACATCCAGGAGCACCTGACAGATGAGAAAATCTGGAAGGCGTCGCAGATGGCCTCAATGTCAGGGTATGCATTCGCTGTTCATGAAGAACAAGGACATGTTGTAATTGAAATACTGCCCGGATTTATTGTTGATGAATCCTCGAGCTCTGATAGCGAATTCTTCCGGCGGAAGAAAAACACATGCGCCGAAAATTATGAAGACTACGATATGATCATCATTTGCAACAGGGTCACTCGTAGAAGAGGACTGCTCTCGCATGCCACTCTCGTTAAAGGCAATCAAACAGGCTTCTGGAAATTTGCAAAAGAAAAATTAATGAAATTCCGTGGAACCTGTGAAGAAAAATTTCCTCTTTATCTGAAAGAGATGGAATTTCGTTATAATAACAGAGACAAGGACATATTCGAACTTATCGCCGGCTATCTCTGTGATTTTGCACCATCGATAAAGTAAGCCGAAATTATCTTTTTGATAATTCTCTGCCTTATACAGGGAACAATTCATGAACCCTCCTGAGCTGACTCTCAGGGGGGTTCTTCATTTTTTATTTCTGAGGACGAAAAGGGTTCGGAAAAGGTATTTCTGAAAATTGAAGCAATGTCAGGTTCCCCGGACTTTAAGGCCAAGCCGGTCCAGCATTGAAAGATCATCTGCAAGCGATCTGCCGGCAGTGGTCAGATAATTGCTGGTCATTATGCCGCTTGCCCCGGCATAAAAGATGAAAGGGTGAAGCTCCTGCAAGTTGAATTCTCTTCCGCCGCAGATTAGTATCTCCTTTTCGGGGAGCACAAAGCGAAAGAGCGCGATGATCTTGAGACAACGAAGCGGCGTCAAGCGCTGCGATTTTTCCAGCCTGGTCCCCGGAATGGGAACGAGAAAATTGAGTGGTACGGAATCGACATCGACCTCTTTCAGTGCCGTTGCAAGCTCCAGCACCTGCCGGTCGTTTTCGCCCGTGCCGAAGACCCCGCCCGCACATATGGAGAGGCCGGCCCTTTTCGCTCTTTTGAGCGTTTGCACCCGTTGGGCATACGTATGGCTGGTACAGAGCCGGTCGAAATGGCTCTCGGCGGCTTCCAGATTGTGATGATAGCGCCCGACGCCGGCGCTCTTCAGAACATGCAGACTGTCTTGATCGAGGATTCCCAGTGATGCGCAGGTGCCGATCCCTTCCTTATCGAGTCCCGACAGCGCTTCGGCTACAATGCCCACCTCGCGGAGGGAAAGTCCTCTGCCGCTGGTGACGACGGAATAGCGGTTGACCGGCGTTCGGGCCGCCCGGCTGCCGGTCCTATGAATTTCCTCTGAAGAAAGCAGCGGATAGACGGGCGCATCCGTCGCGGCCGATATCGACTGGGCGCAGAAGCTGCAATTTTCGCTGCAGCGGCCCGATTTACCGTTAATTATCGTACAGAGATGAACCTCCCGGCCGAAAAAGTGCCTTCGTATCAGGTCGGCCCCCGCCATGAGAGAAAAGGCATCCTCCTCGGGCATATCGGCAAGATTCTTGAAAATACCTTTGTCGGGGGTGTTTCCGGCTATAATCATTTCAGCAAGTTCGATCAATTCTTTCGTATTCATTCTTTCTGCCTTTGAAATTATTAGGATTCGATGGATGGCCGCCTCACAAATTTCTGAAAGTGGCGCGCGAAGGTCTCTTTCAGAATAGGCGGCTCGATTTTTGAGAGGGACTCGATTTCAGCGAGCACCTTTGTGTTTCCGTAGTATTCGATCGCCTCACGATTTCCGGGGTTTGCGGGACCGTTCATGACCACTCCCAAAACCGTAAGCCCCCGCACTTTCAGCTGCTCGAGCGAGAGGAGGGTGTGGTTTATGGTCCCCAGGGTGCTTCTCGCGACCAGAAGCACGGGCAGATTCAAATAATCGATAAGGTCCACCATGAAATCCCTTTCGTTCAGGGGAACCAGAATACCCCCTGCCCCTTCTACTATCAGGTGATCCTCCGTTTCGGGAAGCCTGAACGATGGAAGGTCGATCCGGACTCCCTGAACCGCTGCAGAGGCATGGGGAGAAAGGGCGCGTGAGAGACGACAGGTTTCGGGGAAAAAATGGATGTCCGGCAGGCCTGTTGCCAGCCGGACCCACTCGGTGTCGGTCGTTTCCTCCAGTCCGCTCTGGATGGGTTTCCAGTAGGATCCTTGCAGTCCGGCCATGAGAATGGCTGAAATCACTGTCTTCCCGACATCCGTATCGGTGCCGGCAACGAACAACCGGCGGGGAAATTCCTCCATCATGGTGTGCACTCCTTCGGCCCACGGCGAAAGGCAGCGATAAGCCGTTCGATATGATCGTCATTATGCAAGAGAGACAGGGCAAGTCGGATTCGCGATTCTCCCTTTGCAACAGTAGGCGGCCGCACGGCAACTGCGAGGATGCCTCTCTCTTCCAGTTCTCTCGAAAGTTCAAGAACCGCTTCCTCGCTGCCTGCAATCACCGGAACGATATGGGTAGTTGAATCTCCCGTGTTCCATCCCAGCTTTACGAGGGCATTCCGCAGATAATCGGCCCTCTCCTGCAGCATTCGTCTTTCCTTTTCCATTGTGGGAATCAGATCAAGAGCTGCATCAATGGCCCCCAGGACAGGAGGAGGCAGGGCGGTGCTGTAAATGAATCCCGAACAGCAGTTAATCATGTAATCGCACATTGCTTTGGAAAGGGCGAAACAGGCGCCGAAAGAACCCAGCGCCTTACCGAAGGTCCCGACGGCCAGATCCGCCTTTCCGCCGCAGGCAAGACCCATACCGTTTTCACCGAGGACACCTGTGGCGTGGGCTTCATCGACTATAAAAAGCGCCTCGAAACGAAGGGCAAGATCGGCAAGCGCATCAATATCCCCTCTGTCGCCATCCATGCTGAAGACCGATTCCGTAATTATGATTACCCGCGAATACCCGCCGCTGCCCCTGATTTTTTCCAGAATCTTTCTTACCTGCTGCACGTCATTGTGATCGTAGACAATAGTCCGGCAGCGCGCAAGCTTTGCCCCCTCTATTACGCTCCTGTGGTTCAGGCGGTCGGACAGGATAAGCGAATTCCGGTCCGCCAACGCGGGTAAAAGGGAAAGATTGGCCTGAAATCCGGAATTCAGGATCAGGGCGGCCTCGGTTCCCTTCAGAAAGGCCAGTTTTTCTTCCACTATTTCCGTGCACCGGCAGGTACCGCAGATAAGCCGTGATGCCGTAGAGCCCGTACCGTAACGGGAAGTGAATTCCCGCGCGCGCTCCTTGAGAAGCGGATGTTTGGAAAGTCCCAGATAATCATTGGAAGAAAAGTTTATCATGATTCTCCCGCCGACTTCGACCTCCGCACCGGAACGGGGAGTGACCGCCCTCAGAGACCGCAGCCGGCGGCTGGACCGTCGCTCCTCCAGGGCTTTTTCGATAAAGGGAAACGAGCGGGCGGCCGGATTCATGGATATTCCTCCCGGATGGTATCGAAAATGGCACCGGTTATCCGTGAAAGATCGTCTTCTTCGATGATGTAGGAAGGCATGGTATAAATAAGTTTTCCGAAGGGCCTCAACCATACGCCCTTCTCGACGAACCGCTTCTGAATGGACGCCATGTGTACCGGCTCTGTAAGCTCCACTACGCCGATGGCTCCCAGAACCCTCACATCGGCAACTTTCGAAAGCCTTCGACAGGCGGACAGACTTTCACGAAGATTCATTTCAATTCCTTTAATCCGCTGCTTCCAGGGACTGTCGAGCAATATTTCTATGCTGGCTTTTGCAACGGCGCAGGCAAGAGGATTTCCCATGAATGTCGGACCATGCATAAAGGCCCCTGATTTGAACCCGGAAATCGTCCCGCTTACCCGGTCTGTGGCGAGCACGGCGGCAAGGCTGAGGTAACCGCCGGTAAGCGCCTTCCCCACGCACATGATATCGGGGGCGACTCCGGCCTGTTCGCAGGCGAAAAGGGTCCCCGTCCGGCCGAAACCGGTGGCGATTTCATCGAAAATCAGAAGAACTTCGTATTCATTACACAATTTTCTAACACGCGAAAGATATGCCGGTGAATAGAAGCGCATTCCCCCGGCCCCCTGAACGACCGGCTCCAGGATTACCGCCGCAAGTTCGCTGCAATGCCTTTGTATACGCAATTTGAAATCGTCTATATAGGTCTCTTCCCAAGGTTCGCCATAGGGGCAGCGGGGCGCCTCGGCGAAATAGTGCCTTTGCAGAATGCCGGCAAACATCTCGTGCATGCCCGTTACGGGATCGCAGACGGACATGGCGCCGAAGGTATCGCCGTGATATCCCGACCGGACAGTGAGAAGGCGGTTCTTTTCGGGACGATTCAGGGCATACCAGTACTGGATCGCCATCTTTATCGCCACTTCCACGCTCACCGATCCCGAATCGCAGAGAAAGACCTTTTGCAGCGGCCCGGGCGTAAGATCGACCAGAAGCGATGCCAGATCGATTGCCGGCTCATGGGTGAGGCCGCCGAACATGACATGCGACATGGAGGATATCTGCCGGCGGGCTGCCTCATTAAGGACGGGGTGATTGTACCCGTGAATTGCGGACCACCAGGAAGACATGCCGTCAACGAGTTCCCTGCCATCGGCCAGTGTGAGCCGGACACCTTCCGCCGAAACGACGGGATAGACCGGGAGCGGATTTGACATCGAGGCATAGGGATGCCAGAGATGTTCCCGGTCGAAGGAGGTCAGATGCATCCATTTATCCATATTAAACCGTCCCGAACGATATATCGCCGAAGGTTATCCTCTGAAGGTCTCCGCCGGTTCGCTGAAGGATAAGGGCACCCCCTTCATCAATATCGACCGCCCTGCCCTCAACCCTTTGTTTACCCCTGGTGACGGTGACGTTCGCTCCTATCATATGGCTCAGTTCCTTCCATCGCCGCCGGATCGGTTCGAAGCCTTCCGTGAGAAAGTTTTCATAGCTGTTTTCGATTTCGAAAAGGATACTCTGAAGAATCTCCACCCTTTTCAGTGACAGACCTGTTTCGGCCCGAAGCGAAGTGGCTATTGTCTTAAGCTCCTCGGGAAATGCCGCCCGCCTTGTATTCACATTGATGCCGATTCCGATTACAATCCACTCAACACGATCTGTTTCGGCGCTCATTTCTGCTAAAATTCCGGCTATTTTTTTCCCATTGATCAGAATATCATTCGGCCACTTAAGTTTCGGGTAAAGGCCGGCCGCTTTTTCAATTGCCTCTGCTACGGCAACGCCTACAACAAGGGGAATTTTAGGGGCCTCTACGGGACTGAGTTCCGGTCTTAAGATCATCGAAAAATAAATGCCTCCCGGCGGAGAACTCCATGCTCTTCCCATGCGCCCGCGCCCTCTTGTCTGGGTTTCTGCTACTGCAACGGTCCCCTCGGCTGATCCGGTCAAGGCAATTTGTTTGGCCATGTCCTGTGTCGATGGTGTCTCATGATAATACTTGATAGTGCGACCCAGCACATGTGTTGATAATCCGTCTTCGATTTCCTCAGGAATAAGAACGTCGGGAGATCTAATGAGAGAATAACCGCGGCGCGGTGAAGAGGCGATTGCATATCCCTCTTTTCGAAGATCCTTGATATGTTTCCAGACTGCCGTTCTTGATGTGCCGGCAGCCTTCCCCAGGGCCTCACCGGAGACGGTGCCCCTTTTCCTTAACTGATCCAATATTATTTTCTTCATGAATGCCGATTTAGCAGATATTGAAAAATATTGTCAACCATATTTTTAAATATGGTTGACAATTCATGCAAAACAAAAATAATTCTTCATCTGTACTTTCACCAATCAAGTACCGCTTTGCAAAGCTTATGATAAAGACAGAATTACGGTATTATTCAGCTTCCTTTCTTAATGACCATCACAGGGCAATCCGCACCGCGAACCACCTTTTCCGCGACACTTCCCATGAGAAGCTTTTCGACCCCTGTCCTTCCATGGGAGGCAATAACGATAAGATCGACATCATTCTTCTTCTGTTCCGCCAGTATTACATCCGAAGGGATCCCTTTTTTTATGTCAAAAACCACATCGATTCCCCTCGAAGAAGTTATTGAACCTGCTGCTTTCTCCATATTTTCTTTTGATACTCTTATGCTCTCCTCTTCGAACTGCCTCATCAGGTCGGCACTCAGGCAGTACTGATCAGCACATTGCTGTATGTCGGATGATATCACGTGCAGGAGAATAATCTGGGCTCCATACTCTTCAGCAATGTCCGCCGCTTTTTGGATGGCATTATTCGAGAATTCCGAAAAATCCGAAGGAACCAGAATCTTTTTTGGTTTATACATGACATGCCTCCTTTTTGTGTTCTTTATACTATCATTATTTGATACATGCACCTCCTGAAAAACTCTTGCATCTATTTTTCAGTACGCTCGGACGCAGAACTCATTTAATGAAAATAGCAGGTTACTACATCAAAATGTTTAACGCATCTGCCGGCTGTCATCTGTTCTTACGTCAGGCCACAGATATTTACCGCTCTCGAAATCCACAGTAAGAACTTTCGCCGGATCCTTTGTTTCCTCTATATTCGGGAAATCACTGCTCCCGTAACCCGGAGGCACAAAAAAGGTAAAATCCAATGGCGCCATTTTGCCTCCATGTACGGCTTCTACATACGTCTGAGCCGCTTGAGGACTGGGAATGCCCCGCTTTTCACCAAGAAATTTCCCTCCGTTCTGCAAGTAGTCGGCAAACGCACAGGCATTGCCGTAAAGGCTCGAAAGACTTACTTTATCGGGGTATTTCCAGCCATATAACACCTGTTTCATATACCTGTCGAAGGCAAGAGAAAAACTGGGCCATTTCCCCTTTCCCCAGATAAGACCGGGGACAAAAGAATCCTCTTTTTCCTCAGGTGCGCAGGACATACGCTGCGCAATCACACCGACGGTACCGAAGACCAGTCCAAGGGTAAAATCATGCCCTTCGCTGTTCCATTCGGGATTGGAATAGCGGGTAATAGCAGACAACATTGCATATGACGATCTGAACAATTCGGACTGATTGCCGTCCCCTCTGGTGCTCATATAAAGGCCGGCCAGAATGTTATTCGCTCCGTACATACCTTTTTTCCCGTATTCTTCATACGTAACAATTCCGTCACCTGTCTCGTCAAACATCTCAAGAAATGTTCTCTTCAATGAGGATCCCTCAACGGCATCGACTGACTCAAGCCATGCAAAGAAAGTCTTCTGCAGGTCCCACGGCATTTTATACGTGTCCCAGTACAGTTCATCGGTAACGATCTCCTTGAAATGACCTCCATCGACATACCCCAGTCTTCCCCCGAATGATGCGAGCGGCTTGCCGGTTATGCCGTCATGCCCTGTGACATAATATGCCCGGCTCCCGAGCCCGCGCTTTTCTCCCTGTTTAAAGCAAAAATCCCGGCTGATCGGGGAATCATAACCTTTCTCAGTGATTATCGCTTTTCCGTCAAATCGAGGAACAGGAACCGCCTGAGGGAAAAATCCTCCCAATCCGTCATCGAGATCTGTATGATGGGCTTCTTTAATACCGATATTGCTGAACAAATATCGCGCACAGAAAAGATCGGTCGCTATGGGATCGATTCCTGCCACAGCAAACCCTTCGGGCACTTTTATCCCGATACCGAACCCCTGGTGGTCCCTGTCAACCGTCTCGATCGCATCAACTATATGCACCATAAACGTATCTTGTGCGGCGACGGCGGCAATGATATCGATCATGGTTCCTGTAAGCCCTCCTGTCTTTTTGACAATGTAGTTCCCGTCGGGAGCCTTCTTCGGCAGGCAGGTCTCAGGGTCGATTTCCGGAATCCAGACTTGATGTGGAATCGCCCCTTTCATACCCGGTATTTTTCTATTCGGAGTCGAGTACTCCCATGAACATCCCTCCGTTCTCGAAACCTGCATCGGATACAGTCCAATACCGAGGTTTTTAATCACATTCGTAAAAAGAGCCTGGGCATGCACTTTAAGCCTCGGTACGTTTACAAGAATACAGCCCGGATAGAGCTCCCGGTCTCCCGAATCGGCGGGATCGCCTCCTGCAACAACTTTATGGAGTATAAGAGAATCGAAGTTTTCACCCTGAGGGACCGGGACCTCCCTTCCTTTGGCAGGGTTATCACAGATCCGGTTGAGATCGTATACCATTAATTTATCATATACGCCTCCCGGCGGTATATAGATTCCGGCCATACTTTCTTCCAGCCCTCTCATGGGGTCATCACCGAGCGACGGTTCCGAGTTTTCCGCAAGATAACGGCGGACGAAACAGAACCCCCACCCTCCATAAAAATCGTCGCTTCTGCCTTCAATTACAGCTTCTGTTGTAACCGGCCTGCCGGAATTTTTAATATGACTGTAATGTGCAGCTACTGCAGACATTGCCGTAGCCGCTTCTCCCACACACATATTATAATAACTTATACCGGCTGTATCATGAAACCAGCGAAGCACTGCGGCCACAAACGGCCATTCCGTATTGGCGGTGCTTCCCGGAGTTGGACCGTACGTGTAAGGGTCGATATTTTCAGATGAAACAAGGTTGGGTTTGAAAAGAATCTTCCTGCCTTCTCTGAGCCGTTTCCAGATTTCGGAGGTAAATCGCGTTTCTTTTTCGAGAGATGAAAGGGCGATATCGAGATGTTCATAGATATAATCGATCTTGCGTTTGATGTCAGCCCACGCCTCATTATCGCGGTCGCGGATCACTCTCTGCAGCAATAGATCGATTCCTTTATATGCCTTACCCGCATCCATCCGCGCGACTGTAACGGGTGCACCGGAACTGTCTAAAGTCCCTTCACCAAGGGCCGTTTGCACATTCTTTCTCACAGCCATTCCGTAAATGCCTCCTATAGTATAGTTCAGACCTGAGTGCAGCATCAGGCCACAGTTTAAAGAACCGCCGACTTACAACTGATCTCACCGGCAGCGACTTATATCCCAAAGAGATCACCTGCATTTTGTGTTGTCCTTGTTGCAACAACTTCATAGGGCACGCCTCTGATTTCAGCGATTTTGCCTGCCGTATACGTGATAAACGAAGATTCATTACGCTTCCCGCGCTTCGGTTCCGGCGCCAGAAAGGGGGCATCGGTCTCAACGAGAAGGCGTTCCAAAGGGATTTTTCGCACCACATCGCGAAGCATTACCGAATTCTTGTATGTAACTGTGCCGGGAACAGAAATATAGTAGCCCAAATCCAGGCACCGGCACGCCATTTCGTAATCACCGGAAAAACAGTGGACAACTCCGGTAAGCTTTCCTTTGTAACATTCGATCATATCCATGATCTCCTTATGGGCGTCGCGATCGTGAATGATCACCGGCAGGCCGAGCTCCACACTTAAATCAAGCTGCTCGCCGAATCTTTTTATCTGCATATCTTTCGGGGAACGGTTTCTGAAAAAATCGAGCCCTATTTCTCCATACGCTACGACCTTTTCCGCTCTCGCCAGAGTTTTGAGCTCCTCATATGTTTCCGGGGTGATACCGCTCGCATCATGGGGGTGAACACCCACCGCCGCATACACCATCGAATACCGCTCAGCCAATCCAACGGCCTTTTTGCTGTCATCCAGATCTATTCCTACTGTCAAAATGGCCTTTATTCCGGCTTTTTTTGCACGTTCGAGCACGCCTTCGCGATCTTTCTCGAATTCCTGCAACTCGATATGAGCATGTGTATCAACCAGCATTCAACTCAACTGTCCTTTCTTTAGTCGGGATCTTCACATAGTGTATCATAAAGTAATGATATACAGGATCAAGAGAAAAATTCAACTTCTCAGCCGCGGATCAAGTGAATCCCTGATTCCTTCTCCAAGGAGATTATATCCCAGAACTGTAATCAGAATTGCGAGGCCCGGATACAGGGAAAGCCACCAGGCAATATCTATATTATCTTTGCCTGCCGTGAGAATATTCCCCCAACTCGGTGTAGGGGGCTGCACGCCGATTCCCAGAAAAGATAATGCCGATTCAGTAAGAATGGCGCCTGCAACTCCCAGTGTTGCAGCAACAAGCATGGAAGCCATGGCATTGGGAAGTATATGCCTGAAGATAATTCGTATATCACTAGCCCCTATTGCCCGTGCCGCATGAACAAAATCTCTTTCTTTCAAAGTGATGAAATCAGCCCGCACCAGCCTTGTTATGCCCATCCAACCAGTAAGTCCTATTACGATCATGATATTCCATATGGAAGGTTCAAGAATCGCAATTACCGCCAGAATAAGAAAAAATGAAGGAAAGCAGAGCATAATATCGACAAAGCGCATGACAACGGAGTCGGTCCAGCGACCATAATACCCGGCAAGCGCACCGAGTATCGCTCCAATCACAATGGCTATCCCCGTTGCGACAAACCCCACCTTTAAAGAAATCCTCGATCCCCATATCATTCGGCTCAGCACATCGCGCCCGAGCTGGTCGGTTCCAAAAAGGTGATCCGCAGAAGGCGGCTCAAGGACATGAACAAGATCTATTTCGTTCGGATCATAGGGAGCAATCCACGGCGCGAGGAAAGAAACCACAAACAAGGCGATTACGACGATTCCCCCGGCAACAGCCATCTTGTTTTTGAAAAAACGATACCAAAAATCTGATTTCATCATGACACTCTGATTCTCGGGTCGGCAACGGCATAGGAGACATCGGCGATCAAATTCCCGACCAGCGTCAAAATTGCCCCTATAAAAAGAATTCCCATCACTACCGGATAGTCTCTTGACATAACCGACATATAAAATAACTGTCCCATTCCGGGTATGGCAAAGATCGTCTCAAAAATCACGCTGCCTCCTATAAGTGTGGGAACAGAGAGCCCCAAAATTGTGATCACCGGGAGCAACGCATTCCTCAAAGCATGTTTATATATGACAATCCTCTCGCTCAACCCTTTGGCCCTGGCCGTAGTAATGTAGTCTTGTCTGATCACTTCCAGCATATTCGAACGCATGTAACGGGATAGGCCTGCCAACCCGCCGAAAGCGGAAAGAAGAACGGGTAATATCAAATGCTTGATCACATCCCAGGATGCCTGCCACGGAGGAAGATATTCGAAATTAAGTGATCGAATGCCCGAAATCGGAAGCCAGCCCAGATTTACTCCGAAAAGAATCATGAGAAGCAGCGCCAGCCAGAAGGTCGGTACCGCGAAACCCACGAAAACAAAAATGGCCGTAATCCTGTCAAAAAGAGTATCACGATGGACAGCAGAAAGAACTCCTATGGGAATTGCCACAATTATGATCAACATCATTGATAATGCGTTGATTGTGATTGTAACAGGCAGCCGTTCAGTTATTTTGTCGATGACCGGCCTGTGATCGGGTGAAAACGATTCGCCGAGATCCAAAACGGCGAGTTTCTTGAGCCATAAAATATATTGCTCATAAATTGGTTTGTCGAGATTATACAATGCCCGCAGTCGCTCTTTGGCTTCTGCGGAAACCCTTGGATTTAGATCCGTTTGCAAATCGGTAGGCGAACCGGGAGCAAGGTGTATAACCGCAAAGCAGATGATGGTAATACCGACCAAAAGCGGTATCATAGTCAGTAATCTTCGTGCTATATATCGTGTCAAATTAAAAGATTCCTCTCCTTGGCTATTTACACTGAAGTATAGTTTAAAATTTTGTTCAGCGTAATCATATTCTTAAAATTACTACATTTGCCGTGACTGCGAAAAGCATATTTTACAGCGGCAGCCATTACGCCTACAGCAGGCGGTGTTTTTTAATCCTCCAGAAGCTTCATGGAAGAAAGGGCGGCAATGGCTTCCCACAGATCTCCTTCTGTGTGGGGCTCTAACGTAATGATCGGCGTGTCAACATATTTCTTGATATTACGAAAGAAATCAGTGAAAGGAAAATTTCCTTTTCCTGGAGGAAGGTGCATATCACCGGAACCGTCATTATCGTGAACATGAATCTGGCCGATGCTCCATCCGATTCTCTCTGTCCATGTTTGAAATGGGACATCTGAAAATGCGTTACAATGCCCTGTATCAAAACAGCATTTAATCCTCGAATCCCCCTTGAATCTATCCAGAAGCCGACCGAAGTAATCAGGCCTTTCCTCAAAAGTATTTTCGAGAGTAATTATCGTGCCCGCCTTTTGAGCCAGGTCCGCTGCATATTCCCAGGTCTTTATACTGTTTTCGAGCCACTCCTCCTCGTGGGAGGCGTAAAAGCGATGTTCGAATGCTGCATGGCACACCACTGCATCCGGTTTGAACATGCCGGCAAGTTCAAATAACTGCTCGAATCGATAAATCGTAATCTCACGAACCTTCGGATCCAGGGCACCCGGTCGCAAATCATAAAAAGGAGAGTGAAAAGTAATTTTCAGTTCTGCATCCGCCAGAATATCGGCGGTCCTTTGAAAATCTTCTTTATCGTAATGATCCAGCACAAAGCAGTCAAACCCTATCTCCGGATTGATTCCATTGTCTAAAACTAAAGAAAGATATTTTTCTTTCAAAAGCCTGTAGGGCATATTGATTTGAACGTGGTTGAGAATCGCCACCATTTGTTCAGGATGAACCGAAGTTACGGGAAATTGCATTGTTTTTCCATTTTCGTTTTACTTGTTTATTTATAGTTAAAATTTTTACAGTCTTTTGCAGTTGAAGTATGAATCCAATCTTGCAAGGTCAACGCCTTCTATCATATTTGGACTTTTTTCACAATATCAGGCTGTTGACTCAAAACGACCTACCGGCTTCATACAAAAATGATTTAAAAGATTACTTACCGTATCACCGCACATGTAAATGAAAAAAATCCAAATCTCTTTCATGAATATGATACAATAACTGCTTACGATCTGCATTTTCTTCTTGACATTGAAAAAGCCTTCCTGCTAAGTAAAGCCTCTTTTTGAGGCGCAGAAGGGCCGTTAGCTCAGATGGTAGAGCAGCGGACTTTTAATCCGTTGGCCACCGGTTCAAGTCCGGTACGGCCCACCAAAAGAAGCCGGGGGTTAGCAAAAAATCAGTTAACCCCTTGTTTTTTAAATTTATGGTCGCCCGAAAGATCTTATGGATTGAGAGGATCTGAAACATGGCATCAAAAGACAGCATAACACGCGAATATCAAAAGATACTTTGGGAAGGGAAACTCGCAGAGCGGGTTGCCTTTTTAAAAGAAAAGGGAGTCGAAGGAAGAGAGATCGACAGGGATGCAGCTGTGAGAATGTTGAAGGCCAAAATCAGAAAGTCGAAAGCGCGCCTCAGAACTATCGGCTCTCAAGTAAAACTTAATGAAGAAAAAGCCAGATTGAAGGCTGAAAAACTCGCCGCGCCAAAACCAGAAAAAGACAAGAAAAAAGCGGCACCTTCAGGAATGGAAGACGAAGAAAGCAAGCGGCAGCAGAAGAAAAAACAGAAGAAGCAAAAGAAAGAGGCTGAAAAAGAATCTTAAATTTCAGCTATTAATTCTATCCTCTTATCCTTTGAAATCCAAAGAATCTCCTTAAGAAAGATTTTTGACTAATTACAATCGACATAACCATCTCATATAAAAAAAGAACTTGCAAGTCGGATATAAAGGGGGCAGCCGCCGGTACAGGGCACTCCCTTTATAAAGAGATTCTCCCTTCCTCCATGATATTTGTTAGAATAAAGCGTTCCTTTACCGGAATCTTTATCTGTGGTACCCTGAGTGCAAACTTCGTATCGTAAAAGTCCATATGCTGCTAGGCTTCATTCTTCATCACTGCGGTGTACGTCTATGTATGCCTTTTATCAGGATTTGCCGCCTTGCTCCGGGGCTTTCACGAAACCGGTTCGAATCGTAAATGCAGGACCTTTGTGAGTCCATCAAAAATGTAAGCAGGTTATATTTTACATGGCCGAGGTACAAAAATACTACAACCCAAGAGAAGAAATTCTCAGACACAGGAGGCAAAAAGAAAACGTCCAAACGCAAAAACGGCTTCACAGGCAAAAAGCGAAGCACTTTCACCGCATGAAAGCCGAAATCGAACCTGAATTGAAGAGCGTGTTATCCCGTATCGGAAAACCGGAAGCGGCAGATTTCGTGCCGGATCCATTTCAAACAGACGCATTGAAAGCCATCACAAAAACAGATTGCCTCGTATCGGCACCTACAGGTTCAGGTAAGACATGGATCGCCCAGGAAGCTATCGCCCACACGCTGGCGAATGGAGGACGGTGCTGGTATGCGTCGCCACTTAAGGCACTTTCGAATGCCAAGTGGGTCGAATTCGGCAATATTTTTGGCCCTGAAAAAGTGGGAATCCTCACAGGGGATACCAAAGAGAACGCTGAAGCACCTGTAATAGTGGGAACTACTGAAATCCTTCGTAATCAGCTTTATGATGCAATGCACACAGGAGAAATGCTGAACTGCAACCTGGTGATCCTCGATGAGGCCCATTTTCTCGGAGACGAAGATAGAGGTGTGGTATGGGAAGAAGTGATGATCTATCTTCCTGCTCGCATCAACATGCTGCTTCTCTCCGCAACCATTGGAAATTCGGGGGAAATAGCCGGATGGCTCGAATCGATACGGAACAAGCGGTGTGTCGTCATAGAAGAGACGAAAAGGCCGGTTCCTTTGTATCCACTTTTTCTCCATCCTTCAGGAAGAATACTGCCCCTTCTTGCCAACAGGTCCCTTCACGGCAAAGTCGCCGCCTATATTGAGAAATCCGGACAAAGCACGCGGTTCAGAAGGCTTGAACCTTTTGATGATATTCTTGGAGTCTTGAAAGAAGTCAATTTGCTGCCGGCACTTTTCTTTCTCAAATCGAGGGAAGAATGCAATGCCGCCGTCGCATGCTGCCGCAGATACGCAATAAGAGAAGATAAAGAACCCTTCGAGAAGGAACTCGAAAATTATCTCGAAAAGCATCCTTTTTTGAAAGATCACAAGCAACTATGGGGGTTAAAGAAGCTTCGGGTAGGCGCCCATCACGGAGGACAGCTTCCGGCATGGAAGTTTCTTGTGGAGCATATGATGAAAAGCGGTTACCTTGATGCCGTTTTTGCCACATCGACTGTGGCTGCCGGCGTGAATTTTCCGGCCCGGACTGTCGTGCTCTTTAATTCCGATCGTTACAACGGTCATGAATTCATTCCTCTTGATGCCACGGCTTTTCACCAGATGACGGGAAGAGCAGGAAGAAGAGGACTGGACAAAATCGGATTTATGGTGGCTTTCCCCGGCCGGTTTATGGACCTTTATCATATAAGGAGTCTGCTTGCCAAAAGGCCGGGGAGGATATCGAGCCAGATTAAAAACGATTTTTCCATGGTTTTGAATCTGCTGCTTTCGCACCGCCCGGACGAAATCAGGATTATTTTCGAAGCTTCCCTTGCCGATTTCCAGCCATCACGGAAAAGAAAGCCTCAAAGCAGAAGCCTGTGGCAGGAGTTTAACAGATACCTCGCATTCCTGAAACAGGAGGGCTATGTCGATGATCGATATTTTCTCACAGAAAAGGGAATCTGGACTTCACAGCTTCGTCTTGACCAGCCAATACTTATCTCCCAATGCGTTGAAGAAAAAGTATTTCCTGAACAAGATCCCGTCCTTTTGGCTGCCGTGGTCGCCCCCTTCGTGTACGACCGGAGCCAAGATATAGCCCTTGCAAAAACCGGAATCCCTAAAAAATTGAGAAGGGCCTATTCACAGATTATTCATGCGGTAAAACCCGTTGCAGAAAGAATGGAGAATGCAGGCTTTGAGGTATCGCCTCTATTTCCATGGCCTGCGCTCGCAATATATCATTGGTCACGCGGATTGGACTGGAACCTTATTACCAGAACTCTCCGCATTGCCGATGGCGATTTGGCAATGCTTGTGACAAGAACCGCCGACAACCTTCAGCAGATCGCTTCACTTGCCGATACGCATCCAAAGATAGCTTCTTGTGCAATTGAGGCAAAAAAACGCATTATGAGAGAACCGGTCCTGTTTGAGTAATGAATCACAGAAGCGCTTCATTCCGGATGCGCGCTTCGGATTACATCGGCTTTTTTATGAGGCCGGCTTATGATAAATTCACAGATCATAAATGCGGGGATGTTTTATGCTGAAGAAGCTTTTTGCAAGACATTTGTCATTTGTTTCTTGACAGAAGGAGGCGGATCAGTATATAGACCCGACTTCTGTACAAACACGTGTTCTTGAAAGTAAGTACTATGCGTCCCCATCGTCTAGAGGCCTAGGACACTGGCCTTTCACGCCGGCGACCGGGGTTCGACTCCCCGTGGGGACGCCAAATAATAAAATTAAGGGGTTAGGGCACTTGCTTTAACCCCTTAATTGTTTAATTTTAAATCCTACCCCGCACTATACCCCGCAGACCCGTCTGTTTTTGCTATTTTTCAGCTTTTGGCACAGATAAAAATTGGATTCAGCGTCTTTCGTTTCTATAATCACAAATCTTTCTGCTTTGCTGCCATGTCTTGGAGTTCAGCCTCATAGGTTTCATAGCTTCCAAGATGTGCACGCATGAGGCTACGCCAAAGCTTACCATGATTGGGAACATGGTAGTGGAGCAATTCATGGACAATCACATAATCCTGCAGCTTATCATGAAACTTCAAAAGCTCCGTGTCGAAGGTAAGCCGTCCGGCTGTCGAGTATGACGCCCATTTGTTCTGCATGGAGCGCAGTGTAATGGATGTGACGGGTGCATCAAGGCTTTTCGCCCAGATTCGGACACGATTGAAAATTATCAGTGTAAATTGACCCAGTTTTTTCATGAAAACTGACCCACCCTGGGTAGAATGCTCCCATCGATGAGGTTGGGAGGAGAGAGAGGTGATCAGTATGGAAGACTGGGTAACGA
>Ga0172382_10005446_pt1 | contig 18953 bp, 22 predicted proteins | sample Leawel138RmetaG_FD_122245 | JGI IMG/M metagenome (GOLD analysis project Ga0172382, IMG submission 122245) | Leachate microbial communities from a municipal landfill in Southern Ontario, Canada - Leachate well 138R metaG | ecosystem: Engineered > Solid waste > Landfill > Unclassified | place...
GGGATTTGAAAGACGGATCAAAAGCGCCACATCGCGTGCATAACAAGACCAGTGTGGAGCTTGAAGCAAGGGTCCTGGCTCTGAGAGACAAAACCCGCTACGGACCGCTGAGACTGAAAGAGGGGTGAAGGCGGGCTGGAGGGTGTGTTTTTTCCTAAGCTTGTTTGTAGCTCTATCGCTGGGCAAGCATGCCCGAGCCGACCAGAAGTTCCTGCAGTTGTTGGGTGATTTCCTTGCGCCGGTTGGCCTGGACCTCCAGCGTAAGTTCTTCCAGCAGGTTAGAGGTGTTTTCCTTGGCTTCTTCCAACAACCTGAAACGAAACAGGTTTTCAGCCGCGACAGTGTCCAGTATCAGGCGATAAAACTGGATGGCGATAATGTGGCTGTCGATTTTTTCAAAGATCAACTCAGGGTCGCCCTCAACGATTGGCTCCGGGAACGGGACCTCTTCCTCTTCTTCCTCAGGGTCGAGGAAGTCATCCATTTTGCGCGGTAGCAACTCAGTCGAAATCGGCTGATAGTTGTTGTTGGCACCGATGCGTTTGTACGATAAAATCGTCACCCGTTTGAGGGTGCCCTCTTCAAGCCCCCGGTTCCACTCCCGAATCAGTTGAGCAGCCACGTCGTAATCAGGCAGCGAACCAGAACTGAGGTTTTCTCTCGGAGAAAAAGTGACGCCCTGCTGGCGCAAAATGGGGTGGATACGCCTGCCAAAGGCAATGACTTCGGTCGGCTCTGCTGGATTATTATCAATGAATTCTCTGGCCAGATGGGCGAGATTTTTGTTATACTGCCCAACAATTCCACGCGTGCTGCCAATCACCGCCAGTACCTGTTTCTGTTCAATGGGTTTAAAATCCACAGTTTTTTCCTGCACCACGATTTGTTTTTCACGAGGTACCATGCGCCTCACCTGGGCAGCGACCGCATTGAACCTCCCGGCGTATTGGTCTAACATTTTTTGGCGATTCATCGCCATTTGCATCGTGCTCAGAGAGAGCACCCGCAGAGACGACAACAGGGGCTCTATTGCCTGCAGGTTTTCCAGGCGTGATTGAGCGCGTTCTTTGCCTTCAGCCATCGGGTCCTTTTAGGGCAGTTCGAAGCGGTCGAGCGTCCAGATAAAGACCACCGCTCCGCTTTTGCCGAGCTTTTTGCCTTCGTTAGAGAAATGCGGCTCACTATCCTCGTCAACCGCAGCAAGGCCAAAGCCGCGGTGGATAACCGTTTCGCCAGAGCAACCGGCACTGATAATATCCAACACTTTTTCAAGTTCGCTGGTGCGCACAGCGATAAAAAGTGTCATCTGAGACTGGCGCAGCATGCCTCCCCGGGTTTCGGAGTAGGTAGCTGTAAAACCAGCGTTGATCAGGGTCAGTAATACTTCATCTACACATTTTCGTGGAACAACAGCCATGACCATTTTCATGATTTTCGTTTCACTTTCTTCTCCCAATGGGAGATAAACTCTCCAAATTCCCGTCTGAGTTCTTGTTCAATTTCCTGAGTGAGCGCGCGTTGATATCTGATCTGATCAAGCGGCTGCGCGGCATGGCGGTGTATATGGCTGATCAACTCTTTTGAAAACTGCGGAACGTCTTTCGGTTTGATCCCGTCCATAAAGCCACGTGTCAGCGCATAAAAGATGACCACCTGATCCTCCATCTTGATCGGCTCATGCGGGCCCTGCCCCAGGAGGGCTTCAAGGCGCTGACCGCGCTCGATCTGTCGCTTGGTGGCCTCATTTACTTCGGTACCAAAACGGGCAAAACGCGCCACTTCTTCATACTGGCTCAACTCCAGCTTCAGCTCACCTGCCACAGCTTTCATTGCTGGTTCCTGGGCAGCCGAGCCAACCCGCGAAACGGAACTACCAATGTTGATAGCGGGTTTAATGCCCTTATTGAACGCGTCTGCATCCAAAACGATCTGACCATCGGTGATGGAAATCAGATTTGTTACGATATAACTGGAAATATCGCCGCGCTGCGTCGTTACGATGGGCAGTGCCGTAATGGATCCACCCCCATTTTCTTCGTTCAGTCGGCAGGCTCTTTCCAGAAGCCGCGAGTGCAAATAAAAAATATCGCCCGGATAAGCTTCACGCCCGGGTGGCCGGCGTAAAAGAAGGCTCATCTCACGATAGGTGTCTGCGTGTTTTGAGAGATCGTCATACACAATCAAAACATCCATGCCCAGATCCAGGTAAAACTCAGCCATGGTTACACCGGCATAAGGCGCCAGATAGCGTAAAGCGGGCGGGTCGTCCGGGCTGGAGACCATCACGGTGGTTTGGCTCATAACCCCAGCCGCCTCGAGCGATTCTACCGCGCTCAAGACCGAGGTTTTTTTCTGACCGATGGAGACATAAATGCATTTGACGTCAGTTCCCTTCTGACTCAAAATCGCGTCAATGGCCAGGGTGGTTTTGCCGACCTGCCGGTCACCGATGATCAACTCGCGCTGACCACGCCCTAAGGGTAACAGCGCGTCAATAATTTTTGTGCCGGTGTAGAGAGGCGCATCCACAGGCGCTCTTTCGATTACCCCCGGCGCAATTCGTTCAACATAGCGGAACTCCGATGGGACCACCTGACGGTTCTCGTCCAGTGGACGACCAAGGGAGTCAACAACTCTTCCTAAAAAGGGCATCCCCACCGGGATGCTCAGGCGCCGGCCAGTTGCTTCTGCCAGGTCGCCGCCTCTGATGCCAGTATCAGGGCCTAGCAAAATTACGTCAACATGATTGCGGTCCAGATTAAGTACCATGCCCTGCACACCGTTGGGAAAGGTCACCAACTCTTCCAGGCGCACCATTGGTAGGCCACTCAGGGTGGCGATGCCGTTACCGATGTGTTGTACCGTGCCGACACTTCTGATAGAAACACGGTGCTTATGCTCACGGCTGACTGAGCGCAGCTCTTTGACAACAAATTCCGTCCTCAGGCTCTCTGGTTTAGGCTCAATTCGTTCACGGACATCTGCCTTTACCTGCTCGATAAATAGGGAGCTGTCGATAGAGAGCGGATCGTTTTCCCGTAGACGTTCAGTGAGTTCAGACAGCCTGGTTTGAGCAGCGAGGTCTACATCAGTCATTTCGAGGCGCCGCCAGAGTTTCCAGTTTTTGGTTAATTTCATCGCGAAGAGAGTTCAAATGCGTGCCGATGGTATTATCCAAGACGATATCTCCAATTCGGGCTTTGATCCCTCCCACCAATGCTGGTTGTATGTTAATTTCGAGTTCTACTTCCTTGTCTGCCAGGGCATTAAAGGTGTTTAACAGTTTCATGTGCTGTTCAGTGGTTAACTCGTGAGGAACAGATATTTCAACCTTGGGAATACGATCTACCAAAGAGTCACGGATGTTTTGAACCATGCGCATATCCGTCTTACCCATGTTCCAGATAGTGCTGCTCATTTCATTGACAAGCTCCTCATGAGTTTTTGAGGGTGTTACCTCTTGCAAGGCATCATTGGCAATGCTGATCACGGTTTCCGCCAGGCCCGATTGGGAGCGCTTGATATCGACTTCTTGTTCCTTACGGGCTTCGCTCACCGCGTTCAACATAATCTGGTTAGCCTCTTCCTGGGTAGCTAAGAGCAGATCGCGCTGCTGGATCTGGCTATTCTTATACGCCTCATCAGTAATCTGTTTAATTTCCTCATCCAGGTTTAAGAGGCGTTCTTCCAGTTCAGCCAATCTAAGCGCGGCCGCTTCGTTATTTGCCTGCAGAGCTGCCCGGGTGGCTGCCTTTTCCTTGGCTCGTTCTTCAGCCCGTTTGGTCATAGGCTTAAAAACCAGATAGTAGAGGACCACCGTCAGAACCAGGAAGTTTACAATCTCCCAGATGATGGTGCTTAGGTCCAAATCGAGCATGGCTTATCCCCCAAAGAAACGAGTGATCAGTGGATTCGCAAATAAAAGTATCAGAACGACCAGCAAAACGTAAATGGACGCTGTTTCGAGCAATGCCAGCGAGATGATCATTGCAGTACGCAGTTGAGGTGCTGCATCTGGTTGGCGCGCCATTCCTTCGATTGCTTTTATGGCGGATAAACCCTCCACCCAGGTGGGTATCATAGTTCCGATCACAATTGCCAACCCACAAACGATTGTTGTGACGATGATGATAAGAACTTCAGGACTTAGATTCTCCATTAGCCTTTTCCTTTCTAATTTTGTTATATATCTCTTTGATACTGGCTCTTTTTTTACCTTTTTCTTTCACTTTCATGTCTTCAATGTTTATCTCGACTGCAGAAGAGATAAACAAAGCCGCCAGGGTGGTCAGAACGTAGGCTTGTAAAATACCAGAAACCATCGAGATGGCAGTCATCGCGATGGGCAGTAAATAAGGAATGATCGAAAAAACTATCGCGACAATCAGGTCGCCACTGAGGACATTTCCAAACAATCGCATTGCCAGTGAAAGCGTGCGGCTGACCTGACCAATCAGCTCAACGGGCAACAAGAAAATTGGGCTGGCAAAGTCCTTAAGATAAGGCCAAACGCCTTTCACCATCATGCCATAGATATGAACTGAGAACACCACGATCAAGGAAAGTGCGATGGTTGTGTTGATATCGGCAGTTGGCGACTTCATTTGTGGAAAAATCGAAATCAGGTTTGCTGTGAATGTGAAAATCAATAAACTTCCCAAAAGGGGAATGTAAGGATGCAGATCATCAACGTCCATGGCGTCATCCAGAATGCTGATGATAGCCTCGAGGATATACTCCAGCAAGTTTGGTTTCAACAGTTTGAGGATCAACACCAGCGCGATGATCCCCGCCATCGTTATCCAGGTGTAAACCACGGTATCCCGAACGGGAATAATCCCAAAGAGGGTGAAGACGATCGGGTGATTAATTACTTCCAATATGCTTCTCCTTTGGTTCTGCCGCTTGTTTATTCAACTTCACATTATAGACCACCACTTGAACCCAGGTAGCAGCAGTCAGTGTAATCGCCATGGGAATCGCGGCTACCGGTTCAGTCTTGAGTGCCAGAAAGAAGAGCAGCGCAACTACAAGAATAAGACTCAGCCGGCGGACAATCAGCCCACCCAACTGAGTTTTCGGATCGGCCTGCGAAGGTCGCAGTGCCTCCACTGTTTTCCTGAGCCAATGAAAAGAGAACACCGACCACCCCACAGATACTCCCATCCACAGGATCACCCAGAGTAGATTTACCTCACTCTTCATCGTCGTAATCACGCCACACTCGTTTAATTCCTTGGTCTTCAGCTTCTTTAATCTCTTTGTTCATTAAATAGAGTTCATAGTTAAGGTACTTCAGCACCGATGCGACCGCAGAAATCAACCCGATCCCGAGCAGGATCAGCGTCCACTGCACACCGCTGTCCAGACGCCTGTCGAGCAAAAATCCGAATAATGGCCCGGCAACGATTGGTATCGCGATTTCCCAGCCAATCGCGCTCGCACGCATGTCACGCGAGCTGAAAAGTTTGGGCCGTCTGATCGAGATTCCTTCAGTGTTTTCCTGATCATCAGGCTGAGGGTTTTGATCCTGGTGGTGCTGGTCTGTCATGCTGCCCTTAGTGTGTTGTTAAAATGCTTACCAGGTCATTCGCCAGGGTGAGAATGCCACCCTTGACCTGAACGGTTTGTTCCCTGTCATCCTGCCTGTATCTCAGCTCACCATCTCCGGTTGCCGTTACCAGCGGCGCGTGACCCGGGCGGATACCCAACCAGGAGCCATCTGCCAGCAGCACTTGCAATGAGCTGATGTTATCCAGAGTCATTCCCCCCGAACCCAGGCTCAGGACTTCAACTTTTAACTTTTTCTCCTGTTCATCCAGCGAACTCATCGACTGGCTCCTCATTGCCTGCGGTTACTTCAGAGTCAGCATCCATCTCCCTGGCCTGTCTGAGTACATCATCGATGGTTCCGGTCATATAAAAAGCCTGTTCAGGCAGGTCGTCGTGCTTGCCTTCTAGAATCTCTCTTGCTCCGCGAAGCGTCTCGTACTTGGAAACAAAAGATCCTGGTTTACCCGAAAAAGTCTCAGCGACAATAAAGGGTTGGGACAAAAAGCGCTGCAGCCTGCGGGCACGGATCACTGTCTGTTGGTCAGATAGTGATAGTTCTTCCATGCCCAAAATAGCGATCAGGTCCTGCAGTTCGTCATATCTCGCCAGGGTTGCCCGAACCTGCATGGCGATGTCGTAGTGCTCTCTTCCGACCGCTTCAGGGGTCAGCAGGTTAGAGCTGCTCTGCAGAGGATCGATGGCCGGGTAGAGCCCCATAGACACCAGCCGACGGGTAAGCACCGTAGTCGCGTCTAAGTGCGAAAACGTGGCTGCCACAGCCGGGTCGGTTACGTCATCAGCAGGGATGTAAACCGCCTGAACAGAGGTTATGCTGCCATTACTGGTTGAGGTGATTCTCTCCTGAAGAATGCCCATTTCTGATTCAAGTGTTGGCTGGTAGCCCATTTCACTCGGCAAACGCCCCAACAGTGCCGAAACCTCGGAGCCAGCCTGGATAAAACGGTAGATATTATCAATGAAAAGCAGGACGGGGCGGTTTTCTTCATCCCGGAAGTGCTCCGCCATAGTCAGGGCAGTGAAAGCCACCCGCATACGAGCGCCTGGAGGTTCATTCATTTGCCCGAAGGTCAGGATGGTCGAATCAATCAAGCCAGAAGCATTCATGTCCAGCCACATATCGTTGCCTTCGCGACTGCGCTCCCCAACACCAGCAAAGACAACGACACCCGAACTTTTCGTGATGGTGTTATTCATCAACTCGAGCATCAAGACCGTTTTGCCAACGCCGGCCCCGCCAAACAAGCCAACCTTGCCGCCCTTTGGATAGGGGGTCAGCAGATCGATTGCTTTGATACCAGTCTCGATCATGTCTCGCGAGAGCACCTGCTCACTGACAGCAGGTGCCTTTTTATGGATCGGCGAGACCTCTTCCGTTTCGATTTCGCCCATATCATCGATTGGTTGACCCAGGACATTAAATAGGCGCCCCAGTGTCTGGCGCCCGACGGGCACCTGAATCGGTTTTTCCAGATCGATCACAGACATGCCTCTGCGCAAACCAGCCGTGGGTCCCATGGCAATCGCGCGCACTACTTTTGTGCCAACATGCTCCTGAATCTCAAGGATCAGGTCTTTGCCTGAGCGTGTTTTGACCAACAACGCATTGTAAATCGATGGAAGATTGCCGGATTCAAACTCAACGTCAACCACAACACCCACGAGTCTTATGATTGTTCCGTAATTTGTGTTTTCTTCCTGAGCAAAATCCACAATATTTCTTTGCGCCTTTTCTTTGAAATTAGCCGTAATGAAGACTGACCTCTCGAAATTATCCCAGATTAATCCGTTGTTGTCAAAAACCGAATAGAGCCCCACGCTTTCAGGTTTGAATGAAAAAGTATCTTATTTTGAATTTTCTTGGGAATAACTTATAATTATTTTTTACCAATCTGATAGGAGCGGCAAGATGAAAATATCGCTAACCGGCATTAAGCCGACCGGTAACATCCACATCGGCAACTACTTCGGGGCGATCAAGCCCGCTATTTCCCTGACCAAGAAGTATTTTGGGGTCTATTTTGTGGCAGACCTGCACGCGCTCAACAGCAACCCCGCCCCCAGGGAACTACAGGAATTGATCTATGAAGTGGCTGCCTCCTGGATCGCCTTTGGGCTGGATACCGAAAAGGCGATTTTCTTCCGCCAGTCAGAAATCCGCGAAATCCCCGAACTGACGACGATTCTGGCGGCTGTCACACCTAAAGGGCTGATGAACCGCGCTCACGCCTATAAAGCCATGCTGGACAAAAACGCGGAAGCGGGCCGCGACCCGGATGATGGCGTCAATATGGGTCTTTTTACCTATCCGATTCTGATGGCAGCCGACATACTCCTGTATAATTCCGATGTTGTTCCAGTGGGTCTGGATCAAAAACAACACGTCGAGATCACCCGTGATATTGCCGAAAACCTCAACCGCATCTACGGACAAACACTCAAGCTGCCTGAAGGCATATTCGCTGAAGACGTCAGAGACGTCCCCGGTACCGATGGTCGTAAAATGAGCAAAAGCTACGGTAATACGCTTCCAATTTTTGCTCCTGAAAAGAAGTTGCGCAAACAAGTTATGCATATCGTGACCGACAGCACTCCGCCTGAAGCCCCCAAAAATCCGGATAGCGACAATCTATTCCAAATTTTCAAGTTTTTCGGCACGCCCGTACGGGTCGAAGAGGTTCGTCAACTCTACCTGCACGGGGGTCTGGCCTACGGCGATCTCAAACAGGAGTTGTTCGAAAGCATGCTGGTGACCTTTAAGCCCGCCCGCGAGCGCTTCAACCATCTGATGGAGAACAGGCATGAGGTAGACCTGATGCTTACCACGGGTGCTGAAAAGGCACGCGAACTCGCCCGACCTGTGCTTGCCAGAGTCCGCAGAGCAGTCGGTTTGGATAAATAATGGCAGAAGCCCACACAGGGTCGTCTAAACCGCCCCTGGAACAAGACCAACGCGCAAGGTTGAGCGCCACCGTGATCAACCTGTCCCTGGTCGCAAATGTCATCCTGGCTCTGCTCAAGACGATCGTGGGGATATTTGCTCATTCTTCCGCCCTGCTGGCCGATGGCATCAATTCCAGCTCTGATGTTCTCTATAACGCCGTCATTGTTATCCTCATGCGAGCATCGCGAAAACCACCGGATGAGGAACATCCTTATGGTCACAGCCAGTTTGAAAGCATTGGCGCCCTGCTGATCGCGGCATTCATCATCACAGCTGCCTTTACCATCTTTTGGAATTCGATCCAGACCCTGGTTGAATTTATCCAAAACAGCAGTGACTTTACTCCCACTAATCCCATCGCTCTTTATGTGGCTCTTTTCACCATCCTGCTGAAAGGGCTGCTTTACTTTTACACCCGCGTCAGGGGCGGGCAAACCGACAACCCGACCGTTATTGCCCTGGGGTTAGATCATCGCAACGACATTTTTTCTGCTGGCGCAGTAGTCGCCGGCACATTAGCCAGTCAGTTTGGCTATTACTGGGCCGACCCGCTGGCTGGAGCGATCGTGGCGGTCATCTTCCTGATGTCGGGCATCGAAATCCTGCGCGACTCGACCGACCTCCTGATGGACACCGTACCGGGCAAGTCGTTGGACCGGCAGGTGCGTTCCGTGCTGCAGGGGGTGCCTGGTCTTGAAGGCATTGAGGTCATCCGTGCTCACCGTTTCGGTCAATTTTTGGTTTTGAATCTGACTATTTTTGTTAGGGGGGACATCAGCGTGCATGAGGGGCATGAAGTTGCCGAGGAAGTGGAGCGCAGGTTGTTTAGAGAGATTGACTCTCTTAAGGATGTCCATGTCCACTACCATCCTAAACCAGCATCGTGAGATGCTGGGATAAAAACCAGCTTGCTTCTCATGTCTTTCACCAAATTCAGATAAACCGCAGGAGATTATTTAATTTGATATCATTACCACAAACCGCGAACCACTACGGAGGAACCAGAGCATGAATAATTTTGAATTCTACAACCCTACAAGAATCATTTTTGGCGAGGGCAGTATCGCCAAAATTAAAAAACTGATCCCCCGTAAGGCGCGGGTTCTGATGCTCTATGGCGGCGGTTCGATCAAGAAAAACAGTGTTTATCTGCAAGTGGCTGACGCTCTGCGCAAGCACGTATTGTTCGAATTCGCCGGCATCGAACCAAACCCCGATTATGCCACCCTCATGAAAGCGGTCAAATCGGTCAAGAAAAACAAAATCGATTTCCTTTTAGCGGTGGGGGGCGGTTCGGTGATCGATGGCGCGAAATTTGTGTCAGTTGCGGCCCGTTATAAAGGTGAGGACCCCTGGGATATTATCGCTCAAGGTCTTGGGTCTACCATTAAAAAAGCCTTGCCGCTGGGGGTTGTGCTGACCCTGCCCGCCACCGGCAGCGAGATGAACCGCAACAGCGTCATCTCAAACCGCGCCAAGGGGCAAAAGCGATCCTTCGGCAGCGAGAAAGTATTTCCTAAATTTTCCATCCTGGACCCCAAAGTAACTTATTCACTGCCCAAAGAGCAAGTCCGCAACGGACTGGTGGACGCCTATGTGCACATCCTCGAGCAGTACATGACCTATCCGGTCGGTGCTGTTGTGCAGGACCGCCAGGCAGAAGCGCTCTTGCTGGCAATTCACGAAATCGCTCTGCCTGCCTTGGAAACCGACCCACCCGATTACAAAGCCCGGGCCAACTATATGTGGGTCTGCACCAACGCGCTCAACCACCTGATTGGCGTCGGCGTCCCGCAGGACTGGTCTACTCACGGCATCGGGCACGCGCTGACCGCGCTGTACGGATTGGCGCATGCTGAGTCGCTGGCGGTGGTTTTGCCGTGGCTGCTCTGGTATAAGCAGGAGCAGAAGCAGGAGAAATTACTGCAGTATGGCTACCGTGTATTGGACCAAAAAATGCAGAAGTATTCGGAGCGTGTTGACCGCACCATTGAGACCATGGCTGCCTTTTTCCAGAGCCTGGGAATGCCCACCACGCTGACCGCTTATGGGCTTGACCCAGACAAAGTAGCCGAAGAGGTTCAGGCTTATTTGGAAGCAGAGGGCTTTACCCGGGGCGAACACCGCGACATCACCGCGCTGGAAGCTGGCGAGATCTTGCGGCTGAGCAGGTAAAATCAAAAGGCGAGTATAACCTGCCCGCCCGTAAAAAAGAGTTAGACTTTCAACCGAATTACCTCAAGCAACTGCTTTTTTGATTAATCTTTTGATCTCGGCAGCAACTTTGTCATTCCATTCGGTCAGCGCGTAGGAAGTGGGCCAAAATACACCGTCATCCAGTTTGGCGTCGACGCTGAAACCGAGTGTGGAGTATCGCTCGTCAAAGCGACCCGAAGGATGGAAAAAGGTGATGACCTTGCCATCTTTCGTGTAAGCAGGGAAGCCGTACCACGTCCTATAACCCAGTTCAGGAAAGTTTTGCTTGATTAATTGGTGCAGGCTGGAGGCGATCTTCTTGTCATCTGCCGCCATTTCCTCAATCTTCTCAAGTATTGTCTGTTCCCCATCTGTCTTGCTCCTGGAAGATTTTTCACGCTTGATTTCTTCAGCGCGTTCTTTCATGGCCGCTCTCTCTGTTTCAGAGAAACCAGGACCGTCTTTCTTTTTGATCTGTGTTTGCTCTTGCTTTTCTTGTTTTCTTGCCATAGTAACTCCTTTCGATCTCACCAGGAGAATCTTTAGTTATGGAGATTTTTATTTATCAAAAAGATGTATGCAACTATTTGTAAAACCTGATAATCGAAACGACAAGGTCTGGCAGGCGCTCCTGCCCAGTCGCCTGGGTTGGTTTTGGGATAGAGATGCGCCCGGTCTACGCCGATCTGAGCAGGTTTGCCAACAGAGCCATTCCGAGTTTGGCTAACATCACCAGATAAAATAGCCAGTTGAACAGAAAGAAGTGATCTTTGGCAAAGTGCTTGCGGTAATAGAGGTAGTAGGAGCGATGCCACTGGTAGATGCTTCGCCAGGGTTGCTCCATCGAGCCCCCCTGCCCGCCGTGGTGAATGATCCGGCTGATGGGCACATACATCACTTTCCACCCCTTCTCGCGCGCCCGCAGGCAATAATCGCTGTCCTCCTGGTAGGCAAAGAACCGCTCATCCAAATCGCCAACCTGCTGCCAGGTTTCTCTTCTGATAAACATACACGAGCCTGAAACAGCCTTTACCTCAGCAATTTCGTCTTCAGGCAGCCAACTCTGCAGATAACCATTGAGCGCTCTGTTCTTTGGAAACAGCCTGCCCAGGTGGAAAAAATAGCCAATAACCTCAACGGGGTTGGCCTCACCCCGCCGCGATTGCTTCTGAAAGCTGCCGTCGCCATTGAGTACTTTGGGTATGCTCACCCCCACCTGCGGGTGGTCTTTTAGAAACTGAAGCTGGGGGTTAAAGCAGTCTTCAATCAAGAGCGTATCGGGGTTGAGCAAAAGCAAAAACTCACCCCTGGCTTGGTGGAGCATCCGGTTATTTGGTTTGGTGAAGCCGAGGTTCTTTTGGTTGACAATTACCTTTACTTGCGGGAATTCCCTGCGCAGCATGGTGATGGTTCCGTCGTCTGACCCGTTATCGGTCACCAGGATTTCATATTCACCTTCAGGTGGATATTGTCGGATCGACTCAAGGCAGTCACGCAGGTAGTCACCTGAATTTAGCGTGATGATACAGATGGAGAGCTCAGGCGGCGCCACTGGTCTCCTGATAAGCCTTATCAGCGGACTTAGCCTGCGCTGCTGCCTTGCGGGCCACAAAATGAAAATTGACCGCATGCGTCAGGTGGGCACCAAGGAAAACGATATACCCACTCAGGTACATCCAGGTCAACAAAGCGATGATCGAAGAGAGCGAACCATACACCGGTTCGTAGTTGGTATACCCGGTCGAAAGCATCCAGGTAAGCGCGCGCGTTGCCAATTCCCACAAACTCGCCGATACCAAAGAGCCGATCAGACGGGCCTTGAAAAGAATCGACTTGTTGCGTGGAATCCAGCTATACAGGGCAAAAAATAGCAGCCATTTGATCACCAACGGTAGAACCCAACGCAACCACTCGTATAATTTTGTTTCCACCAGGTAAATTCCATTAAATTGCACTTCTTCAAGAGGGAAGATACCCTGAATCGTATCGATTGCTAAAGAGCCTAAGAATAAAACCATGATCACCAGGATGATGATCAGGGCCATAGCCCGACTCTGGATAAAACCAGGGTCTCGCCCCTTAGGGAACGCGCGGTTAATGTTCTTGATGATTTTGTCAAAAACATTGCTGGCTGACCAGACCAAACCTATAAATGCGACCAATGTGAAAGCGCCGCGTTTTTCCAAAACCCCGCTGACCAGATTGTTGATCAGGTTCACCGACACAGGAATATATTCTCTGATCACTTCCAAAAGTTTCGCCTGCACAACCTCCCTTTCCAGGAAGATGGAAGCGATCGAGACTGATGCTAATAAAATAGGTGAAATCGAGAAGAGCGCGTAATAAGACAAACTCGCCGCGGCCTCAGCGCCTCGCATCAAGGAGAAATTGGTAAAGGTATGACGAATGATTCCCAGCGTGCCCCCGCTGAGTTTATTGCCCTTGTAGTAGACATTCTTAAGGAACTCTTGCGCGCCGCTAAACCGCTCCGCCAGTTTTGCGAAGAACTTTTTGAACAATTCCTTCAAACTATACATGAGTTGATTATATACGAATCGCTAAGCAGAAATTTGTTTACAGCCAGATTGCCCCGCCGCGGTCAAGAGCGGGGATTTTGATCTCACCAGGTTGAAGGAGGAGCTCTCCCTTGCCAAAGAGACTCCTCATCTGCAACGAACCAGGGGTATTGACACGATCGCTTTGCAAGATGAACCCCTCAGGCTGATTTACGCGGCTGGCGGTCACGATGATGCGCTTCTCGTCCAGCAAACGCTGGTATACAAACATATCATCATCCCAGAAGAGCACCTGGAAACTACCCTCAGCCAGCACATCGCTTTCTTTGCGCAGCGCGATCAATCTTCGATAAAACTCCAACAGATCGGTATCCCATTGCTCTTCATCCCAGGGGAAGCAGTTGCGCTGGTCGAAACCGGGCTCGTCTGTCAAGCCAATTTCATCACCGTAATAAACGCAGGGTACCCCCGGAAAGGTGAACTGGACCATCACTGCCATACGTATCAAGGCCTCATCCCCATCCAGCACCGTGCGGATGCGCTTCGTGTCATGGCTGTCGAGTAAATTAAACTGCTGTGTCGCGATTGTCCAGGGAATGGCTGCCAGGTTTTCCTGCCAGCTGCTGATCAGAGCTTCTGTGCTCAAAGGCTTTTCTGACACCAGCAGCGGATCGCAGCGCAGCGCGCCAATTGTAAAGCCCTTCAACCAGTTCAACAGGGGTTTGCTGAAGCCAGTGTAATTCATCACGCCGTCCCAGGCATTGCCCTGGAGCTGCCCTGCGGCCTCGAAGAAATTCTCGCCCATCAAATAGCTGTCGGGGTTGGCCTGTTTGACTGTCTTGCGAATGGCAGGCAGGATATCTCCATCCAGTTGTTGTTCGTCATAGCGCCCAAGCATGTTGGCGACATCAACCCGCCAGCCATCGACGCTGTATGGAGGCAGCAACCAACTGGCAAAGACGCTGGTTTCGCTCTCAAACATCTCGCTTCGCAGAGCCAGATCGCTGTAATTCAACTTGGGCAGGTTGCCAAAACCCATCCAGGAAACATAATTTTGCCCTTCATCGAAATAAAAAGCCGAACGGCGTGGACTGGTAGGGTCGTTTAGAGCTTCTCGAAACCAGGGGTGGCCAGCGCCGCTGTGATTGGGGACGATATCAAGAATCAGGCGCATATTCGCAGATGAGAGCGCTTTTCGCAGGGAAATCAGAGCCTGGTTGCCACCCAGAGTTGGGTCAACATTGCGAAAATCGGCTACATCATAACGATGGTTGGTATAAGCCGTGAAAATCGGATTGAGATAAATCGCATTAACCCCAAGCGCTTGCAGATAGGCGAGACGATCTTCTATTCCCTTCAGGTCGCCGCCGTAAAAAGGGATGTGCCTGCGGTCTGTCTTGACAGCCTGACCCCATGGGTAAGTTTTGCGTGTAAAGCCAGGATAGACCTCTATTTCGCCGTCCGGATCATTGCTGGGGTCGTCGTTCTCGAAGCGGTCGGGAAAAATCTGATAGAAAACCGAACGGTTCAGCCATGAAATTTCCGGGTTATTCGCCAGAAGCTTGAAATCATAAGGCACTACCGGTATGTATTCGCTCACTCCGGCGGCATTGAGCCACCAGATTTTTCCTTCCGCCTGAATCGCAAAGCGGTATGGTACCTTTGGCTCGTTTATCTGCAATTCGGCTTCCCAAATATTCATCTGGTTTCGGGTCTCCACCAACCGCATGGCTTGTAGTTGTTGTTCCCCGTTGGGGATGCTGCGCAAGATGACCTGATCGGGCTGTCCTCGCAGCGGCAGTTCCAGCCGAATCGTGACCTTCTCCCCTAAGCGCGGACGGGGATTTGAGACATGGTCACGTGTGCCGGTATGCAGACTGTGGCGGATCCAATCGGGGGCCTGGCGCTGAAAATCAGCTGCTTGTTTAATTTTCATCAGCGCTAATGATACCAAAATTTTAGGTGCTTGAGCTGGCCGGTAGTCACACAACCTAAAGCTGCGGGCGGTTCACCAGACCAAATTTGTGTCAGGGCAATTGAGGCGGATAATCTCGGATTACCGCTTTTAGCTCCAGATAGACGCAGGTGAAACCTGCTAAAGACGAGAACTGTCCGGCTGTTATTCGTCTTCCCGGCTGTGAATTTTATATTCCTCAGGCACAGGCATGCCGCCTTCCCAGACCACACTGCGGAAATCATCTGGCGAGGTGTTGCCTTCCGTATTGATCAGCAATACCTGCGACTCCTCGTTGAGACCCATAACCTCACGCAATTCGCGCGCGCCTTCATATTCCATCGTATACATCAAGGCGCCCAGTGTGACCGCGCCAGATTCGCCTGAAACGATAAAAGGGTCATCCGTAAGAGGGGTAGAGTAAACCCGCATGCCTTTGGCCGCCACGTAATCGGGACATTTGGCAAAGAAATCTGCGCAGTTGTAAAGCGTCTCCCAGGCAAGAGGGTTAGGGTCACCGCAAGCCAGGCCTGCCATGATGGTATCCAGTTCGCCGCCGACGCTATGGGGTCTGCCGTCACCTACGCGCATTGACTCGTACAGGCAGGCGGCTTTGGTCGGCTCCACCACCATAGAAAGAGGAACGTTGTCTTCAAACAAAACTGAATAGAATCCAATCGCCGCCGCAGCCAAAGAGCCCACCCCTGCCTGCACGATCAGGTGGGTTGGTCGGCTCAAGCCCTGCCCTGAAAACTGTTCCTGGGCTTCCACAAACATGGTGGCATAACCCTGCATGATCCACTTTGGGACTGCTTCGTAGCCTTCCCATGAGGTGTCGGAAATCACCTCCCAGCCATTCTTTTTGGCGTCAATGCTAACCTGCCGCACAGCATCATCATAGTTGCCGTCCACAACCACTACGCTGCCACCCTGCCGCTCGATACCGCGGATGCGGTCTTTGGTGGTAAGTGAGTGGACATAAATGACCGATGGAAAGCCCATCTTGTTGGCTGCCCAGGCCACGCCGGTGCCATGATTGCCGTCTGTCGCGGTGGCAAAAATGGGGTGACCCAGTTTTTCACGGTGCTCTCCATCCAGCTGCAGCAAATCTTTCAGCGAGAATTCCTCGTCCTGGTACCCTCCGCGTTCCAGTAACTTACGGTAAATCGCGTAAGCCCCTCCCAACACTTTAAAAGAGTTAAGCGTCAGGCGGGCAGACTCGTCTTTCACCCAGATGCCGCCCAGACCTACACGCTTCGCGAGGCGGGGCAGGCTTTTTAGCGGGCTCATGCGATAGCCAGGAATGGAGCTGTGCAGTTGGCGCACCTTGCGAGGCAGACCATGGGGAAAAAGCTCGGCTGCCAGCTCGGATTTCGGGTTCTGGAGGGCATGATCGTTGACCAGCCATTGGATTGGGACTTCTGACATGTACACCTCATTGGACAATAATGCTGTTTGTCAATCTTATCATAGAGGGGCAGATCAAAATGGACTATTGTTGCGCAAAATTTCAAAAGACAATCAAACCTTTTTTAATTTTCGTTGCCCTGCCCGACCCCCTCAAGACACAGCTGCTTAATACCTTTTCAAGCGGCGAGAATGTCATCGGAAAATGAGAGCAGGAGTCAGCTGTATCTCATCCTGAGAGAATCCCAGGCGATCAGAGGACTTTGCTTACTTTCAAATGCTATAATGCTTGCATACTCATTGATGAACGTGACAGGCGAAAAAAATGAAAACAGAAATAATTCAGGAATACTACCATCAGCGTGGGTTGAGCTGGCCCGACCACAAAAGCGCACTGCTCTTTTATCTTTCCGAAGTCGGTGAGCTCGCTGAGGCCTACTTAACTACCCAATCAGCTCAGCTGAGCGAGGAAGAGCAAGTTTTGTTTCAAAATTTTGCTGACCTGGGGCTGCAGGCGGATGCCATCGTTTCACGTAAACCTGGTTGGATTCGAAATCATGACCGTCTTGACAAAGAAAACATCGCTCACGAAGCGGCCGACTGCAGCATGATGCTCTCAGTGTTCCTGGAAACCTACCAAGGGCAATCGCCTGATGAGGCACTGTTAGAAAAGATGACGCTCAAACTGGGTCATCCAATAAATTGCAAATAGGACTGGCTCAGCTTTAGTACCTACAAAAGGGCCTGATAAACTCCAAGCGCCCTCTGCGAAAAACAACAGAAGATGATTTTCTCGAGATTCGTCAATTCAGATATGACCTCTCTGACCGTGCAAACGGCGACTCTGGCTGCCTGCTCGAGCGGATAGCCATAAACTCCGGTACTGATCGAAGGGAACGCGATCGATTTCAGCTCATTTTCCTCCGCCAGCCGCAGACTGTTGCGATAGCAATTTGCCAGCAGCTCAGCTTCTCCCTGCTCTCCGCCGGTCCAGACCGGCCCAACGGTGTGGATCACGAAGCGTGCCGGCAGGTTGAATCCTGCCGTGATTTTTGCCTGACCAGTCTCACAGCCTTTCAATTTTCGGCACTCTGCAAGCAATTGCGGCCCCGCCGCTTTGTGGATGGCCCCATCCACACCCCCGCCGCCGAGTAATGAATGATTGGCAGCATTCACAATCGCATCCACATTCAAGGTGGTGATATCCGCTAACATGGCAATCATATATGGCATTCTTTCACCTCGTCATCTCCAAAAAAGCCTACATTTGCTCGCTAAGAGGACTGAAGCCCTCACCCAAAGCTTCATTGGAATGCCCCACTGACATGAAGGCCTCAGGATCAGCATCATGCACAATCGTTTTTAGCCTGATCACTTCTGCGGCTGTCACAACGCAATAGATAATCGGGCGGTCTTTTTTTGTATAGCCGCCTTTAGCCTCAATAATAGTTGTACCTCGTCCCAACTGCTCACTGATGGCGGCGACCACTTTTTCTGTTTCATCAGTGATGATCATCGCCTCACGAATTAGATTTCTACCCTGAGTGACAAAGTCAGCCGCGATGCCACTGAGGTAAATCATGATCAGTCCATACATGGTTTTTTCCCAACCAAAGAAAAAGCCCGCAAGTATTACTGCGAATGAATCGGTAACCATATAAGCCAGTGAAATAGACATTCCTAACCGCTTGTTTAAAATACGCCCAAGGATATCTGTCCCCCCACTGGTGCCGCGCCCAAGATAGACCAGACCCAACCCCAAACCCAGGACAATGCCGCCGTACAGGGTGTTGAGCAGAATGTCTCCCGTGATAGGCGCGCTGCCGGTCACTTCAATTAAAATATCAGTAAAGACCGTGTAGGAAACAACGGTAAGGATGGTACGTATCGCAAAACGAGGTCCACCTAAGTAGCGCCACCCGATGATGAAAAGAGGAATATTGGCCAGGAGCGTGACCAAACCGATCGGCCAACCCATTAGATAATGAAGCAACTGGGCGACACCGCTGACCCCGCCACTAACCAATTGGGCCGGAACCAGAAACGTGCGCAAGGCCAATGCCTGCACGAACCCACCTGCAATGATCAGGCCATAATCACCCAGCGATCGCCAGCTAAAATCTAACTGGCTGAAAAAAGCTTTGACTTTACCCATTCCCAGAATGCGCTCCTTTATACCTTATCGGCAGGCTGCCCGAAGAGAAATTATAAACTAAACCGCCCCGTACAGGGCGGTTGAAAAGCTCCTGTAAGAGCAACATGATAATGTCCTAAAGTAGCAATTTAGAAATGTCCTAAATGATAATAGGAGCTATGACATGGACAATCGAAATGAGCAATAAAGAACTACAGCGAAAAAGTGTAA
>Ga0172382_10005448_pt1 | contig 18951 bp, 13 predicted proteins | sample Leawel138RmetaG_FD_122245 | JGI IMG/M metagenome (GOLD analysis project Ga0172382, IMG submission 122245) | Leachate microbial communities from a municipal landfill in Southern Ontario, Canada - Leachate well 138R metaG | ecosystem: Engineered > Solid waste > Landfill > Unclassified | place...
AGTTTATTGAACGTAATGCTCAATATGTCAAAAATTTAGATGTATAATTTCAATTTTAAAATATGAAATTAATTCTGTTTCTGATGCTTATTTTCTTATCCGTTACGAGCTTATTCTCCGTTACGGATAAGGATAATGCACAAGTGACTGCTGACCGATTTTTGGAATATTTGATAAATCGTAAAGCAGAGCTATTGTATGAAATGTTCAACGACAAAGTTAAAGATCAGATATCAGTTGAGAATATGTCTAATGTCCGCAACCAGATGGAATCTTTGCTTGGACCTTACTTATCGAAAACTCCATCGAGAGCCGAGTTGACAAACGGTTCATTTATTTGCTATTCGACTCTCTCATTTAAAAATGGAAATATCAAAGCCGGAATTACTATTGACGATCTAGGCCTGGTATCAGGATTCAACATGAGACCCGAAAGAACGGAGTATTTATATTCAATACCTGCTTATGCCGATACAAGTAAATTTGCCGAGATGCTTATAAAATTCGGTCAAGCACCATTCATTCTGAATGCTGCGTTAACTTTACCCATAAGTAAAATACCGTCACCAATCATAATAATGATACATGATACAGGTCCTCAAGACATGGATGCAAGTATTGGTCCTAATAAACCTTTCAAAGATATTGCCTGGGGTTTGGCATCACGTGGTACAGCGGTTTTTCGATTTAATAAAAGAACTAAACAATACCCTGTCGAAATGGTCAACATGGAGGACAGTACAGATGTTTATGACGAAGAAATTGACGATGTCAATTATGCCGTGAACTTTCTATTTGACAATGCTGAAATGTACAATATTGATAAAGAGCAGATTTATATACTTGCTCATGGAACCGGTATTACTTTTGCACCGAAAATAGCAGTTGAATCCGGCAGAGTTGCCGGGATTGTCAGCCTTGCAGGTATGGCGAGAAATCTTGATGTTGTACTGACTGACCAGTATGAATATCTGTCACTTCTCGATGGTGTAATTGACGAGAAAGAGCAAAATCAAATAAATGAATTCAAACGCAGAATTAGAAACCTGTACTCAGTCAATTTTAATATTTCTACTCCAACTGATTCACTTCCATTAAACATGTCTGCAAGGTATTGGAAATCCTTTTTGGATATTAAACCTTTGAATGATGCAGTCAAATTTGGTAATAAGATGTTGTTTCTTCAAGGAACAAGAGATTATCAGGTTACATTAGATGATTATAATTTGTGGAAGAATACTTTGAATAACAAATCGAACGTGAAGTTTGTATCATTCAATGACTTAAATCATTATTTTGCAGCCGGAGACGATAAAAGTTCACCGGAGGAATATCACAAACCGTTTAAAGTGGACGTTAATGTGATTAAAACCATTTCTGAATGGATCAAGGAGTAATTTTTATTATTTAACAGAAATCATGTTTTTTCTTAACTGTAAATTAACAAAAATTGCATAGTTTTGAATCTATGTTTGTTACAAATATTTTCAGAGAGATATGAATTACGAAAAATCGGATGAAAACAAAGACAATCCTACATCATTCAATTCTGGAATTCCAAAACAGATTGTCGTTGTTGATGATGAACCAGACATCATAGAGTTGCTGAATATACATATCACAAAAGCTGGATTTAAAGTAAAATCATTCGAGGATGCTGCCGGACTTTTCAAATATCTCAAAAACAATACTCCCGATTTATTTATTCTTGACTTAATGTTGCCTGATGCTGATGGGTTTGAAATATGTAAATATCTGAGAAAAGAAGAAAAATTCTCGTCAATACCGGTAATAATGCTAACTGCACGTGTAGATGAATTTGACAAAGTGCTTGGACTCGAACTCGGAGCAGATGATTATGTAACTAAACCTTTCTCGCCGCGAGAATTGATGGCAAGAATCAAAGCAGTGCTACGTAGAGATGAGAAGATTGTCAAGACAAAAGTAATCAAAATCGCCGATATCTTAACAATTGATTTACAGAAATATGAAGTCGTAGTACATGATAATAAAATTGAGTTGACGAATACTGAATTTAAAATCCTCAGACTATTAGTAGAAAGAAGAGGTTGGGTCTATTCAAGAGAACAAATATTGGATTACCTCGGAACTACAGAAAAAGGAGTACTCGACAGAACAATTGATGTCCATATTAAAAATCTCCGCGAAAAACTCAATGAAGCAGGTAAGCTCATCAAAAATATTCGAGGAATCGGATATAAATTAGATGAAATATGAAATCTTTATTCGGGAAAATGATTTTATCTTTTCTACTTGTAATCATATTCTTTACAGGATTCTTGTTATATTTTTCCTTTAAATCAGTACAAAGAAATTTCATCGAAACAAAGATTGAAGATTTAAAATCAATATCCTATCTTATAGCCGATAAAAGTGTCTTATATTTGGATGAAAGACAAGAAGAAGAACTCCGGAAATATATAAGTGAAAACGGAATTATAACAAATATCACAATTGAAATATTTAATTCAAGTGGCGAGCTGATTGCTGACTCCGAAAATAATCTTAAAGGTTCTAATAAACAAAGCAATCAAAATGAAATAAAATCCTTAATTGAAAAATATAAATCCGGAACATATTTAGCAGAGAATATCAGCAGGGACGAAATCTTTGTTTACAATACCAAATCAACAAAAGATAATAACTTAATTATAGTCAAAGTATCAGTTCCCTTGAAGGATGACTTCAACTTCATGGATTTTATAAAGTATGACCTGATTCTATATTCCTTCTTCATTATTTTTATTTCCTCGATATTGATTGCAATGTTTACTCTCAAAGTATTAAAACCTATACGAGAATTATCACGTGCTTCAAGAAAAGTGGCATTGGGTGATTTTGAGAATAAATTGTTCATACCGGGTGAAAACGAGATTTCACAATTAGTTGGAAATTTCAATCAAATGACTGACAAGTTGAAAGCCTTCTTCGATTTAGCACAATCCAGACAGGAACGTTATTTGATGTTGATTAGCTCAATGCAAACAGGGCTGATAGTTCTTGATAAGGATGGAAAAATTAAGCTTCACAACAAAAGTTTTGAAAACATATGCAAGACTAACCTTGTTCAAGGCAGGAGTTACAAAGAACTGATTTCGCATATTAAATTTTATGAATTGATTAAATCTGTCGGAAAAAAGAAGAAGCCTAAAAGCTGTGAAATCGAGTTCCAAAATCAAATTTTACTTTGCAGTGCCAATTACATAGAATCTAAAAATGAGCTGATAGTACTTTTTCATGATATAACTGAAATTAAAAAGTTAGAAAACGTGAAGAGAGATTTTGTAGTCAATGTAACACATGAATTGAGAACTCCACTCACTGCCATAAAAGGATTCATTGATACCATAGAAGAAGAAATCAAAGAAGAAGATGTAATTTTCCCTTATATAAAAATTCTAAAACGCCATACTGACAGAATTATTAATATTGTTCAAGACTTGCTGATATTGTCCGAAATAGAGCAGAGTACATCTCATTTACAATTGAGCAGTATTGACATAAATATGATTTTCGATGGAATGCCAAGGGTATTCGAGCAAAAACTCGCCGATAAAGGACTTCAATTGATTCGTGAAGTTAATATGTCAAATCCATTAATATTAATTGATCCCTTCAGGATTGAACAAGTTTTAATTAATCTCATAGACAATGCCATCAAATATACAGATAAAGGATTTGTTAAAATTACAGCACACAGAGACAGCAGAAATGCAATTTTAACTGTGGAAGATACCGGAGCAGGAATTCCTGCTGAACATCATAACCGACTATTTGAACGCTTCTACACAGTTGACAAGTCAAGGTCAAGGAAAGTCGGTGGTACAGGTTTGGGACTTTCAATCGTCAAACACATAGTTCTTCTACATAATGGAGATATTAAGGTTGAAAGCAGTACAGGCAGAGGAACTAAATTTATTATAAGTATTCCGCAACCTCAAGTCTCAAATCTCGAATCGGCGATTTAAATCCGTATCAGATAATATTTCAAATCATATTGCTTTTTCATAGTAATATTATGGTACTTGATACAAAATTTCAAATAATTCTTTATTTTTCTGATAAATTTACTTATTTTCAAGTTCTTTAATTTTGAAATTTGTATTTTTTATGTCCGATAAAAGAGTCAAAGAAATAAGCAGTTCACAATCCGAAGATTTGGAAACAATAAACAGGATTTCTTCAGGTGATGTTAACGCTTTTGGAATATTACAAAACAAATACAAACGTGTAGTTGCATCTTTAATTCGTAAAATGATTAAAGATGAGGATGATATTGATGACTTAGTTCAGGAGACATTCATCAAAGCTTATAATGCTCTCGATAAATACAAATCAGAATATACCTTTTCAGCATGGATTTACAGAATAGCATCTAATTCATGTATTGATTTTCTAAGAAAGAAGCGTCTGAATGTAGTATCAATAGATAAACCTATTTCTGTTAGTTCAGATGATGACGACAACTTATACATTGAAATTGAAGATTATTCTAACAGACCGGATGTGGAATTATTGAACCGAGAGCGTTATTCTGCCCTACAAAAAGCCATTGACAGTTTACCGGAAAAGTATAAATTGATAATCAAGCTCCGACATGAAGAGGAGCTTGATTATAATGAAATTTCGAAAAGATTGGAAATGCCTCTCGGTACTGTTAAGGCGCATCTTTTCAGAGCAAGAAAATTGCTGCTTGATGAGTTAAAGCAAGTAAAATTTCTATTCTCTGAATAATTTGTTAATTATTAGTCGCTATTTCTCTTGTTTCTGAAATCCGACTTACCTTTAGATTTGCCAAAACCGCCTCCGCTTTTAGAATTTCTCTTGAAGCCTCTGCCCGGAAGTGGGGTAGAGTCTGAATCAAAACGATTTCTAAATGAATCATCGGAATTTCTTCTAAATGGCTTATTACCGTCGAAAGAATTTCTGTCTTCGTAGGATTTTTTCCCTTCAAAAGATTTTCTACCCTGATATGATTTCTTCCCGTCGAATGATTTCTTCCCTTCGAAAGACTTCCTGCCATCATAGGATTTTTTCTCTCCAAAGGTTCTGTTTTTATCGAAAGGTTTTCTCTTGGATTCAAATTTATGTTCTTTCCTATCTTTTCTCAATTGAATTTGTTTTGCATGAGCTTTAACGGGATATTCATATTCCACCGGTGAATCATCATCTTCATCATCAAACACTTCATCAGAAATCTCAGGTTTGGGACCAATCCATTCCTTATTAGCTTCCATGACAATAACAAATTCAGATTTAATCTTAGAATTTTCAAATTTCTTGACTAATTCGGAAAAAGTTCCGTAATGATGTGTTTCAAAAGGCATTGTCAAGTTCATACCAAGATAAACTTTACGTTCGGGCATTATATCGGCACAGGCACTTAATAAGGTGTGTAACCTGTATGGAGTTTCAAGTATTACTACTGTACGGCGTTCCCTCGACAATTTCTGTAATTTTCTGTCTCTATCCTCATATTTTCTGGGTAGAAATCCTGCATATAAAAATTCATAAATATCAAAACCGCTTCTTACAAGAGCAGTCATTATACTCGATGCTCCGGGTACAACTTCAATGTCAATATCATTGCCAATAGCAGACTTAACAAGATATAGTCCCGGGTCGGCGAATACCGGAGTACCTGCATCAGATATCAAAGCAATTTTTTTACCTGAACGTAATAGTCTCAGAACTTCCATTGTCATTTCGCTTTCATTATTCTCGTTAAGGGGTATGAGTTCCTTCGCAAGATTGAGGTTTTTTAGAGTTAAAGCACCCATTTTCATCTCTTCGCATACGACAATATCACAACGTTTAATTGTATTGACAGCTCTGATAGTTATATCGTCTTTGTTTCCGATCGGTGTAGAAACCAAGTATAATTTTCCCTTGTTTTCTGTCGAATTTGTGTTTTCCATGGAAAAAATCTTTAAAAAAAAATATTAAAATATCAACTTACAAATATACTCAATTTTATTGGTTTAAATGATTTTTAATATAATATAATCATGACAATGCAATGCTAACTAAATTCCTAAGAACTGTTACTGTCAACAAGATGAGTTTGTTTGATAATCAATTTTCGTTCAGAGTCCAATTGGCACTCAGCCTCAAGTTTGCAGGAAACATGGGATTAATCGGCACAAAATAATAATTATTGCTAAACAGATTTCTATACTGCACTTTAACGTAAGCATCTCCGATTTTTATCTCGGCAAATGCAGTCAAGCCTGAAAACATGAATCCTGAGCTGTAATCTCCTTGATAATATGAGCGAGTCAATGGGAAAAATTGATCTCCCGTAAAATCGCTGATAGCACCTGCTTCTAAACCGATACGCAGCATACTTCGACCGGGTTTATAAGTATAAAATATTTTGGCACTACCGTTTAACAAGGGCAGGTCTATCAATTGATTGCTGTTGACATCCAACCCGTACTGACTAAGTAACCTTAAACGAAAACCAAAATCGGATACTAATGTTCCAGAAAAATCCGCATACACTCCAAATCGTGAATATTCATTGCCGTTGTAATGCTTATCTTGTATTTTTTCTGATTGACGCCGGATATCAAAGATTACAGGTGAAAAGACAGTTCTGTAAAATAATCCGGTGCTGACTCTTAACCCGTTATCTCCGATATAAGAAAGTTCACCGTTCAAGGATATATGTTGTTCGTTATCAAGATGCAGACCTTCTGCAAGATACGGTATTCTGTCTGTGTATGAAAAATCGGAAGATAAACTAAGATTTTCAGAAAATTGTATTTTTTGTTTTATACCATAAGCAAGTGCAGTTTTAGCAAATTGGCTGTTCAACCTCACTCCACCGCTTAGAGAGTATGAATCACTGAAATTGACAGAGGCATGGCTGTATAAACCACTCGAAATTCCTTTGAATTCATCGTTTAGAAAGGATTGATTTACAAAATCATACTCAGCCGAGGCTCCAAATCTGAATTTCATCATTTCAAAAAATTCGACTTCATATCTACCTTCAGCACCGGCATAATTGAAAGAATTCGAGAAAACGGAATTGCTTGTGTCTGATGGACCAAAACTGTAATCAGCACCTGAATTTCTATCCCAAACAGAAGTGCTGAGATATAAATTAACTGTAAGAGCGTTATAATGAACCGTGTCAAATTTATGGCTTGCCGTCAATGTTAAGTCATTACGGAAGTTACGTTCATTCAGACCTGTATAAACAGATACGGCGGTCAATCTGTCATATATATCGTCTGAGCGACTCAAGTCAACTCCGCCACTTGTACCGGAGCCAATATTTGTGTAATTCTCCGTCAAAGAGATACTTGTTTTGTCGTTCGGGTTCCAACGCAGAATAGCTCGTGCATTCCAGTTGTTACCCCATGAATTATCATAGGCACCGAGTGAATTATAACTTTTAAATCCAAAAGTGAAATTCCAGTTTGGTCTGAAATTCTGTGAAAAAACTCCGTCAGCCCCCAAATAACCGAATCCTGAGTTGCCGAACCAAAGTCGTGTAAAAGGTTTTCCTGTATTATATCTGATTTCCTGAATATTTATAAACACCGATGAGGCATTATTTCCTAAAATTACAGCATCGCTGCCGGTGAATATTTCTAAGTTCTCAAAGAATTCCGGTGAATGTTGTTCGGGATTGAATGAACCTAAAATCGGATTGTTGATATTTCTACCGTTGTAAGCCCATGAGATTCCTCTTGATGAAGCTCCCAAAGCAAGAAAACTGTTGTAGGTGGAATATCCTCCAAGATGTTGATTATAGAATGGGGTGAAATCTGAAATTATATCGTTCAATCCAACATAGTTGATTTCTTGAATGTCTGATTTATTGATAGTTCTGAATTGATTATAATCTTGATGAAAGATTTTGCCGTGAGTGACAGAAGGTATGCTTATTAAAGAATCCGGATATTGCTCATGAACAGCTGTCGTGTCAACAGCTTGTTCATTGGAATATGCTTTAAACGCAAACATGATAAGAAGAAATATGGCAGAATATTTTATTTTCATGGAAATATATTGAATAACATTGTCAGAAAGTTGTATAACGAAATAAGAATACATTTTGATATTTGTTTCTCATTTTTTAAACAAGAAATCATTAATTTTGATAGCCTGAGTATCAAGATTCAACTTATTGGAAATGTAATCATCAAATTTTTCATTACGTAATAGATGCTTATTATTCACTATGCGGTTGATTTGTGAAATACACTCCTCTATCGAATCGTAAAAAAATGCTGTATTTCTGATGTCTTCTACAATATCAAAGGGCTTTGATATCAACATCGGAATTCTGTATGCAAAGCTTAAATTGTAGGTCCCGCTTATTTGATTAGTCAGATAAGATTCATAATACTCTACATTTGGATGCAACAAAGGCATAATTAAGTCGGATGACTGAACATTTTTATGAAACTTATACGGCTCAATAAAGTTGTCATGGAAGATAAATCTGTCTGATGAGTCGCAATGTTTGACTTTTTCTTTTAAATCATTCCCGCAACTGTATCTGTGTTTGGAATTTCCTAAAATTTCGAAGACTACATTCGGATTGAGATTTGGTGATTTTGCAAGCTCTGTCAGATATAAATAATCTCTGCGTTTATATTCGACGTTTCCGGGAATACAAATCTTGAATATTGAATCATCACGACTATGAATATCAAAGTTGTAAGGAAAGGAAGCGGTGTAAAATGATTCGAATTCGTGAGCTGATGTAAGCTTAGGAATGAAATCAAGCAGAAAGTCGTTAAGAACGAAATATTTCTTAATGTATCTGTTGATGATTTTTTGAGTAGTGCCCTCGGTTAGTTTTTTCAAACTATGGATGATACCTGAATAGGAATACTTTTTTCCCAACAAAAACAGTAGGTCCATTACCAAAGAATTTGATGCAGTATTAAATTGGATATGTGCAGGATTAACATTTTTAATCAATTTTTTTATCTTGAATAGCTTTGATAGATTATTCAGTCTGTTTTTACTGAATGAGAAATATTCTAACTCGACATCAATATCATAATCCGTAAACCTATCCGACAGATCATCTGAAGCGATTATCAGGACATCGTATCCAAGACGTTTGAATACTTGAGCCTGTGCATAAATACACTCATCATGAGAACCGCAAATTTCGATTAAAATTATTTTTTCTGACATATTAAAATTTTAAAATAATATCCTGTACAAAAGTACAAAGAATCAGTCATTATTGCACACAAATCAGCAGGATTGTTATATTTATATAAGAATTAATCATTTATAAAAAAATTCTGTTTTTAACAAGTTTCTTGTTAAACAGAAATAAGATTACAATATTTAATAAAATATCATACGATTGTAACTATTTGAGATGTTTGTGTGTCTTTATGTGATGTTAATTGTGTGTATTATTCGGATTCATTAAAATGACATTGAAATTTATATTCAGCTCTGTATTCATGGCAATAATATTATTGCTTCCTTTCAACAACCTATTTTCACAAAGGTTAATTCTTGACTATGACAATTCAAAGAAAGTGAATTTCTATGATATACAAAAGCAAGCATATCAAATATGGGAAGAAGAAGGGGAAGGACAAATCAGAGGATTTAAACAGTTTAAACGTTGGGAGTACTTCTGGTTTCAGAGGACCTATCCCACCGGTGAATTTCCAAATTCTTATGAAATATATCAAGAGTCAGAGTCAATTAAGAAGGCGAATAAAGATAGATTATCTTTACAAAACACAAAGTGGAGCAAACTCGGACCGATAAATCAACCTGCGTCTGAGGATGGTCACGTTGGAATCGGCAGAGTAAATGCAGTGAGATTTAATCCGAATAATTCAAATGAAATATGGGCAGGCTCTGCAAGTGGCGGTTTATGGAGAACTACTGATTATGGTTCGAGTTGGCATACATTTCCTTTTACTCAGTTCTTATCCATTGGCGTATCTGACATAGGTATCGCACATTCTAATCCAAAAATTGTTTATGTTTCTACAGGTGACATGTTTGGTTCCACCTCATCAAGAAATTTTTACTCGATAGGTTTGATTAAGACCAGCGATGGAGGTAATAATTGGCATACTACGAATTTGAACAGTAAACTTGAAGATAAGATGATACTTGGCAGAGTATTGGTTGACCCCGTAAATCCAGACTTAGTCTATGTTGCATCAAATACTGGTATTTTTAAAAGCACAGACGGTGGTGACACTTGGAAAAATTCTGTACGTCATTTGCATGTGATGGATATGGAATTTAAACCAGGAAGCAGTAGTACTATCTATGCTTCAACATACTCCTCAAGCGGTAATGCATCCGTTTGGGTTTCGGATGATGCAGGTGTTTCATGGGAGCGAACTCTTTTAATACCAAATGCAATACGAATAGCAATCGGAGTGAGTGCAGCTGACAGCGAAAGACTTTATGCCATTGCTGCAAATACAGGAACTTATGGATTCAACTCATTACAGATGTCATCTGATGCCGGCAAAAATTGGGAAGTTAGATCAAATCCTACCTCTCTTTCAAGAAATATTTTAGGTTGGTACACGGGAAATTTATCGAGTGATAATTCCGGTCAAGGCTTTTATGACCTATGTATATCAGTCAATCCACTGAATGCGGAAGAGCTTTTTGTTGGTGGAATAAATATCTGGCGTTCAATAGACGGGGGAGTCAATTTTGTGAAAACGACACATTGGACTCCGAGCCAACAGCTTCCTTTCGTTCATGCAGACCATCATGACCTTATGTATGCTCCCGATAACAGGACTTTATTTGTCGGTAACGACGGAGGTATAGATGCAAGTTCCGACAATGGTACTAACTGGGTTTCTTTCAGCAACGGGCTTGAAATAATGCAATTTTACAAAATCGGTGTTTCACAAAAAGAAAATGGTGTTGTAATAGGCGGAGCTCAAGACAATGGCTCATCACTGCGAAAGAACGGAAGTTGGAAGAAAGTGCTCAGTTCGGACGGCATGGAATGTATTATTGATTATAACAATCCGCAAATCATGTATGCTTCAATATATAATGGCAGAATCAGCCGCTCAACTAACGGTGGTGAATCGTTTAACAATATAATCAGCAGTAACACTACCAATGAGTCAGGTGGATGGGTAACTCCTTATATTTTGAATCCGGTCAATTCTGCATCCATTTATGTGGGATACCGTAATATATGGAAATCTGAAAACTATGGTGCCAGAAATTCCTGGAAAAAAATCTCAGACATAAACCCGTCTTCGACCCTTCAGGCAATAGCTATAGCACCAAGTGACACTAACGTAATATATGCTGCATCGGTTAACCAACTTTTTGCTACCTATAACGGCGGTGAAGACTGGGACATAATTCATACATCTACCACATTTATAACTGACATAGCTGTTGACCCTTATCAAGCTGATAGGCTGTGGGTGTCAAAATCCGGTTTTAATTCTAATGATAAAGTACTCGAAATTATCGGTTCTGAGGTTGTTAATAATTTATCATACAATATACCCAATGTTCCCGTAAATTCGATAATTATTCAAGAAAACTCACCCGACAGACTATATATAGGTACTGACATTGGTGTGTTTTATACTGATTATAACTCATTCTATTGGGAAAAACTGGGTAGCGAATTGCCTAATGTCATCATAATGGAGCTGGAAATTCATAAAAATTCTAACACACTGTATGCTGCAACATACGGAAGAGGTGTATGGACACATCCATTGATTCTATGTACTGCCGATAAACCTGAAATCGAAGTTATCAAGCCCGCAAGTTTTTGTCCGGGTGATACTGTAATAATCAGGGCATCCAAAGATTATTCTAATTACAGATGGTCTAATGGGAGTACAGAAAAAGAAATCATTGTTACTAAATCGGGAGCATATTCTTTGTTTGTCGAAAATGGTGACGGGTGTATCGGAAGGTCAAATGCTTTTGTCATACCAAAAAGTCCTTATGACGAGATACAGATAACTATGGCTGAGCAAGCATATCTGTGTCCTGATGCGGAAATGGTACTTTATGCCAGCAGTGGCTTTTCTCAATATATTTGGTCAAACGGTGAAGAAGGCTCCATACTAAAAGTTAGAGAACCCGGGATGTATAATGTGACAGGTATTACTGAAGACGGATGCACCGTTACTTCGGAAGATATGTTCGTAGAAATGATGCCGGCTCCTGAAAAACCTACAATCAAGCAAGAAGGCAATAAATTGATTGCTTCTTATGGTGAATCCTACCAGTGGTATCATAATGACAGAAGATTATTCAACGAGACTAATAGAGAACTAATTATTAAGGATGGAAGACTCGGAGACTATACCGTATTGGTTTCAAATGAATATACTTGTACAACGATGTCCGATCCGTTTAATGTTGTTACTAATGTTGATGACAGGATATTCAATGACTTTGATATAAGTGTCAGCAATAATCCCGGTCACGGTAAGTTCACTCTGAACTTCTCAAATCCTGTGTTGGAAAGTTTGGATATTTCTATTACAGATTTAAACGGAAAGACAGTGTTCAACACTACCGAAAGATTTGAATCAAGTTACAGTTATATTGTTGATTTAGGTCATCTTCCTTCAGGAACTTATATAACACGAATCAAGGCTAATGATTTTGTAAAAATAGTGAAATTGATTAAAATTTAGCACTTCTAAATGAAACAACAAGATAATAACAGGAGGATTCAAAAGGTTCTCCTGTTTTTTTAATCAATAAATATAAGAATAGTATAATATCAGGGTTAAGCCTGGTATAATTGAGACAAAAGTGAGACAACTAAAAGAAGTAATATTTGCTTTTTAGTAAGAATAATAGGTGTAAAGCTCATAAAAAAGTATTATCTTTGTATGTATTGTTTCTTTTAAAATTCAAAATATGATTTCGAGTTTAAACGGGAAGCTGATTTATAAGAACAGCACAACCTTAGTAGTTGAATGCGGCGGAGTAGGTTATCAGTTAAGTGTGTCGTTGAACACTTCCGATAAATTCACTCAAATCGGTGAAGTTATCTTCATATTCACAGTTTTTCAAATGCGTGAAAATGAAGTCAATCTTTACGGTTTCTTGAGTGAACAAGAACGTGAAGCATTCAGGATTCTGAACTCGGTATCCGGCATCGGCGCCAAAACAAGTTTAGGCATACTGTCGTCCGTTTCAGCTGAGACTCTGGCTGAATACATAGTGGGTGAGAATATGTCGGCATTGCAAAAGCTCCCGGGTATAGGTAAGAAGACTGCGGAACGATTATGTTTTGAGCTCAAAGATAAAGCATTTTCTCTTCTCGGTTCGAGTGGGGGAGGCGATAAAGAATTACAAGGTAATACAATTATTAATGAAGCTGTCAGCGCCTTGATATCTCTCGGGTACTCACGAAGTACCGCAGAAAAGGCAGTTAAGTCAGCTCAAGCAACAAGTACCGGCGAAATTAAAATTGAGAATATTATCAAAAGTGCTTTGAAGTTTACTACGAGTTGATATGTTAATTATTCCGTCCTTAGAGCTTGAAAATGGCGTATGTAAGCGTTGTATTATTGGTGAGCCCGGAACCGAAGAGTTATATTTGGAGCTGCAAAATAAACCCGAAGAACTTATAAAACTGTTGCGTAAAGAGAATTTTAAAGCTTTACATCTTATTGATTACGATTCATTGCTGCACGGTAAAAACATTGATTACAAGAATATTGCCGAACTTTGTGATTGTATAGACACTCCTATAGAGTTACATGCAAGATTTACAGATAAAGAATCTTGCAGGATGGCTCTGGAATCCGGATTATATAGACTTATAATCAGTAACGAACTGCTTCTTAATCAAAATCTTTGCAAAGATTTAATAAAAGAATTTTCTGCATCAAGACTTTGCTTCTGTCTTATAGTCCAAGATTCCCAAACATTCTATGACCCAAAGTTTAATGATGAGTTTACACCTGAAATTTTGCTGGAGAAACTGGTTGAAACCGGTGCAAGACGCATTTTGATTGGAACTAACGAATCTATATTCAAGGGTGAAAGCATTGACATTACGATGTTTAAGTCACTAATCGAAAACCGTAGTTTCAGATATACCATATATGGTGGTATTAACAGCCCCGAAGAACTATGGGAATTAAATCAATACAAATTCAGTAATATTGATTCAGTAATCATTGGTCAAGCCATATTTTCAAATGCCTTTCCATGTCAAAAAATATGGAGATTGATAGAAGCAGAGTTAGAAAATCAATAAATTAATATGAAAAATGCTGTTTTGATTTTAATAGCAAGTTTTTTTTTCGTATTTTGCAATGTTTTTTGTTACACAAAGTGAATTAATTAAAAATCCGCTTTGTTAGTTTAATAATTTTGAAAAATTTTATAGTTGGAGCTTAAGCTGATGCCTCATATTTTCATAGATGGCAAGAGAATTGAAACGAAGCCCGGAAAGACGATAATTGAAGCAGCATACGAAAGTGGTATGCAAATACCTCATTTTTGTTGGCATCCTGAATTATCGGTAGCCGGAAATTGCCGAATGTGCCTTGTAGAAGTCGGTATGCCCAAGAAACTACCTGATGGGACAAATGAGGTTGACGAAAACGGAAATCCGATTGTCTCATATATACCCAAATTGCAGATTGCCTGCGGTACTCCTATCAGTGACGGGATGTATGTTAACATAAATAACTCGAAAGTGATCGAAGCACAAGAAGCAGTGATGGAGTTCTTACTGATTAACCACCCATTGGACTGTCCAATATGTGATGAAGCAGGAGAATGTAAACTTCAAGATTATGCCTTCAATCATTCAAAAGGTGAAAGCAGGTTCGTAGAGACTAAGAATCACAAAGACAAGCGTCAGAAGTGGGGACCTAACGTTATGTTTGACGCCGAAAGATGTATTTCTTGTTCAAGATGTATAAGATATGCTAAAGAAGTTGCAAAACAAGACGTACTTACCTTTGTTCAGAGAGGTGATCACGTAACTATCAAATTGTCAGAAGGTACTCAATTTGATAATCCTTATTCAATGAATGTAATAGAGTTGTGTCCTGTCGGTGCTTTGACAAGTCCGGATTTCAGATTCAAAGCACGGGTTTGGGATATGAGTTTCAATGACTCGATTTCCTTTGCAGATTCAACCGGAAGTAATATTCAACTGGGAGTAAGGAACAATGAAATTTTAAGAGTTCAACCCCGTACAAATATGTATGTCAATAAATATTGGCTTAGTGATGATGCAAGACTCAAACATTATGAATTTGTAAATAAAAATAGAATATCCGAGCCTTCAATCAAAGTCAACGGTACTCATCAAACCGTGAGTTGGAAAGAAGCTTATACCGAGACTGCCAAGAAATTGTCATCATACAAGCCGAATGAAATTTTCTTCTTGGCATCGGCAAAAGCATCCAATGAAGACAATTTCGCTTTCCAGAAGTTTGCCAAACAAGTCATCAAAACATCAAATGTTGATTTTCTGATGCACATTGACAAATCTTTTGAAGATGATTTCCTTGGTGTTGCCGATAGAGCTCCTAATTCAAATGGTGCCGCAGAGGTCGGAGCCAAAAATCAGGGCTCTACATACCAAGCTGAACAGCTTGCTGAATTGATTGATTCAGGCAAAATTAAAGCACTTGTCATTATGGAAGAAGATTTCACTCATCATGAACATTTAATAGGACACCTTGACAAACTCGACTTTCTTGTTGTCATGTATTATAATCATAATAAAATTACCGAAAAGGCCGATATTGTCCTTGCAGCTTCAACTTACGCTGAAATTGAAGGTACCTACATCAATAAAGACAGAAGGGTACAACATATCAGCCCTGCTCTTGTAACAAAAGAAAACATGAGATTCATGGGAATGAAGATGAGCAGACTTGATAAGTTTGGTGCATATAATGACAATTGGACTCAACATGATGCAAGAAACTGCAAGCAAAGCTGGAAAATCATACTTGGTATTGCTAATGAATTAGGTGCGGGATGGTCGTATTCAAATTCAGAATCGGTATTTAAAGAAATTGCTTCTAAAGTTCCTTCATTTGCCAATATGAATTACAATAAGTTAGACCTTCATCAAGGATTAATTCTCAATAGAGCCGACAGACCAGATCCTGTTGTAACAAATTATGTCTCTCATGTTATGAGACCAGAATAATTAATTTGAAAATAATTTAATGATAGATGAATATGCCAGAAATTTTGTGGATTGTAATTGAAACAACGGTCAAAGCACTTGCAATAGTCGGTGGTATCCAGCTGATGGCAGCTTTGAACGTATATCTTGAAAGGAAGGTGTCTGCCTTTGCACAAGGCAGAATAGGACCAAACAGAGTAGGTCCCTTTGGTACACTTCAGCCATTTGCCGATGTGTTTAAACTTTTTATGAAAGAAGATATTGTTCCAAAAAATGCCGATAAATTCTTTCATTCGTTAGCTCCGGTTCTGTCCTTAAGCATAGCGATTGCAGTTTGGGCAGTTATTCCTTTCTCAAGTTATATTGATATAGGTGACAGAAGAATCTATATGGGCATAGCTCCCAATGTAAACATAGGTCTCCTATTCATACTTGCTATGACATCAGTAGGTGTATATGGTATAACCTTAGCCGGTTGGTCATCGAATAATAAGTACTCGTTACTCGGTGGATTGAGGTCGGCTGCTCAGATGATTTCTTATGAATTATCAATGGGATTATCATTAATAGGGGTTGTGCTAATAGCCGGTTCCCTATCAATGAATGATATTGTAAACGAACAGCTCGCTTGGAACGGTTGGAAATGGAATATATTCCTTCAACCTTTAGGATTTATTATATTCCTTATTGCAGCTTTCGCCGAAACAAACAGAGCACCTTTCGATTTACCGGAAGCAGAGCCCGAACTTGTCGGTGGTTTTAATACAGAATATTCCGGTATGAAGTTTGGGATGTTCTTTTTGGCAGAATATGCAAATATGACAACCTCATCTGTCCTTATCGTTCTGTTGTACCTTGGAGGATGGGCATTACCGGTAGCACCTGAAACTCTCGGCTTGCAAGATGGTTCGATTTTGCTTGCAGCAGCTCATTTTGGAGTATTTTTTATAAAAGTAATGTTCCTCCTGTTCTTCTTCATTTGGGTCAGGTGGACAGTACCGAGATTCAGATACGATCAGTTGATGAACCTGGGCTGGAAGGTATTACTTCCATTGTCATTATTGAACGTAATTGTTACGGCATTAGGTGTTATATTTCTTAAGTGATTTAAGTAAATGCTTAGCATTGCTGAATTAAGTATTAAAAGGAAAAAAGGTGTGTTATGAATAACACTAAAAATACAGAAGCGGAAAGATTAACATTTTGGGAAAAGTTGTACGTCCCCGAAATTGCCCGCGGATTAGGTTTAACATTAAGAGAAATGTTCAAACCTAAATTTACAAGACAGTATCCTGAAGAACGTTGGGAGCCGGAAGGCTCTTATCGCGGAAGACCTGTTCTGGTAAATGAAGAGTCCGGTGAAAGATGTGTAGCCTGCGGATTATGTTCGCGTGTTTGTCCGGCTCTTGCAATCGAAGTGCAAGCCTCTGAAACAGAACGTGAGAAGGAAAGGTATCCTTTAAAATTTGAGATTAATATGTTGAGATGCATTTATTGCGGATTCTGTGAAGAAGTATGTCCGGAAGAAGCAATCGTCATGAGTAAAGACTATGAACTCGTCTTCCAAGGCCAAGATGATGCAATCATGGATAAAGAGAAACTTCTTATACCTGTTTCTCAGCTTCAGGACAGACTTGAATTTCTAAGACAATACAGATAATAGAAATCAATGGATATGAAACATATTTATCCTTGATTTCGTATCCTAATTTTCAATAAATTTAAGGATTTATGCTATGAAATTCAAAAACATAATTTACTTCTTGTTGTTTGGCTTTATATTAGCATCTTGCGCTGAACCGCAAAATGATGTTTCAAAGGATGTTGAGGAAATGGAAACTAATTACAAAAAGTTCTATAACGACTTGACCACTAAAATTAGCAGTGCGTACAGCGATATGGCACTTGCCTATTTTGAAGCCTCAATAAACAGTAACGAAGAAAATTGGCAAAAAGTAAACAATTATGATGTTGCTTTTAATAACATTCTATCGGATAAAGAAAACTTCGTTAAGCTCAGAGATTTCAAAGAATCCGACCTAATAAAGGACGAACTTCTCAGACGTTCCGCCGATGTACTTTACTTGGAGCTTTTATCAAAGCAAATTGATACAGCTAAACTGAATCGTTTGTCAAAGATGCAGAGTGAAATCGAATTGAAATATTCGAGCTTTAGAGCTAAAGTCGGCTCGAAAGTATATGATGACAATCAGATTGAAGAGGTTCTCAGTAAATCAGTTAAACAGTCCGAACTTGAAAACGTTTGGAATGCACATAAAGAAATTGGTCCCGTAGTCAAAGATGATATCATCAATCTCGTTAAACTTCGTAATGAAGTCGCTCGTGAGTTGGGATATAAGAATTATCATGAAATGTCCTTGAAATTATCCGACCAAGAACCTGAAGACATATCTAAACTTTTTGACGAACTTGATGCTTTGACTAAAGATGAGTTTGTCCGACTTAAATCTGAAATTGATTCTGTGCTCAGTATCAGACACAATATCCCCGTAGAGAAGTTAATGCCTTGGCATTATCAGAATCGTTACTTCCAAGAAGCTCCGAAAATTTACACAGTTGACCATGATGTATATTACAAGGATAAAGATGTGGTTAAGTTGACTGTTGATTATTACAAGTCAATCAATTTACCTATCGAGAAACTCGTCGAAAACAGCGATCTTTATCCTAAAGACAACAAGAATCAGCATGCGTACTGTATAAATATTGACAGGGAAAAACGAGACATCAGAGTGTTATGCAACGTTACTAATAACGTAAAATGGATGGAG
>Ga0172382_10005449_pt1 | contig 18949 bp, 17 predicted proteins | sample Leawel138RmetaG_FD_122245 | JGI IMG/M metagenome (GOLD analysis project Ga0172382, IMG submission 122245) | Leachate microbial communities from a municipal landfill in Southern Ontario, Canada - Leachate well 138R metaG | ecosystem: Engineered > Solid waste > Landfill > Unclassified | place...
TGCCTTGCAGCGTGAGGCCAGCGAAGTCACGGGAGGAAAATACCCTGACCACTTAGAATGGAATGGTTTGCAGTTGCCGCTAAGCTACGAGTTTGATCCCAGTCATCCGCGCGATGGCGTCACGCTCAGTGTACCTGTGCCCGTTTTACTGCAAATTCCACAAAGTCGTTTGCACTGGCTAGTGCCGGGATTGCTGGAAGAATTATGCATTGCCTTGGTGCGACAACTGCCTAAAGCCATCCGCAAAAACTTTGTTCCCGTACCGGACTTTGTCCGTGCGGCACTCGACAACATGCCCTTTGCTGAGGGCGAATTGACTGAGGTGTTAGCGCACCAATTATTGCGGATGACCGGCGCAAAAATTCCAGAGGATGCGTGGAAAAACGCTTTTAACAACCTCGACAATCACTTGAGAATGAACGTTGAAGTTCTTGATGCAAAAGGAAAACGCTTAGGCGAGAGCCGTGACTTTTCTGCTTTGACCAGCCAATTTGGCGAGGCCAGTCAGACCGCGCTAGCTGAGTTGAAAAGTCAACAAAAGGACAACGCACCCGCCGAATTGGATGTGGCTGATTTCAAGCTTGAAGACTACCAGCAACAACAAATTGCCGGCCTGAGCATGACCGTCTATCCCGCCTTGGTGGAGCAAGAAGGGGTGGTGCAGCAAAGCCAGTTTGCCAGCCAAGTCCAAGCCGATTATGAACACCGCCGTGCTGTACAGCGTTTACTGGTGCAGCAGTGGGCCGAGCCGGGCAAATACATTCGTGAACAGCTTGGCAAGGACAATCAGCTAGCATTGCTCTATCGGGAGTTAGGACGCATTGAAGCGCTGAGCGAGGATGTGCTGCTGGCTTGTGCTGAAGCACTGGTTTTGTCTGGATTAGATAAGCTGCCGCGTGATTCAACCCAGATTATGCAGCTGGCTGAACAACATCGCGGTGCGGTAGTAGAGCAGGGCGAACAGCTAGTTAAGCGCCTGAAAGATATTTTGCAGCGTTGGCATGAGCTGAAAAAACGCCTGAAAGGCCGCATAGACCTGAGCATGGCCGTGGCGCTAAATGACATCAAAAGCCAGCTTAGTGGTTTGATCTACCCCGGCTTTGTTCGTGATACGCCTAGCCAGTGGCTGCAAGAGTACCCACGTTACTTAAAAGCCATCGCCCAGCGGCTCGATAAACTGGGCGCGCAGTTGCAAAAAGACCGTGTCTGGACGCTGGAGCTCAGCGGCTACCTAGAAAAACTACAGCAAAAGCAAAACAAGCATCAAAAAGAAGGCAAGCATGACCCTGAACTGCTGCTGTATCGCTGGATGCTGGAAGAGTACCGCGTTTCACTGTTTGCCCAGCAGCTCGGCACCAAAATACCGGTGTCCGATAAGCGCATGGCCAAACAGTGGGCGCAGACGCTCGACTAGAGGTTGCGTGATACAAGTGAGTATGAATAAATAGAGCCATGAATAGACGCCAACTATTACAGCTTCTAGCCTTAAGCCCGCTAGTCACCTTAGTCGCATGTAAGCCTCAGCAGGTTCGCCGCTCAGTTGATGTGGGTCGACGAGTGGCACAAGGTGAACTCAAAGGCGCCATCGGCAGCCAGATTCCCTCCACAGGCATTCCGGAAGTCGACAGATTAGTCCGTGGGCAGCTTGAGCAATTGGCCAATAAGCTGGCTAAAAAGTGGGGCGACAAGCGGGTTGCCAGCAAAACCGAATACGTAAAATACAGCGATAAATACCAAACCCGTGCGGTGGTTAACTTTGATACGGGCGTGATTCGTGTGGAAACCATTGAAAAGAAAGACGCTAAAGCCAAGCTTGAGCAAGCCATCATTAGCACCTTATTAGCGCCTAGCGACCCATCTGGAGTGGACTTACTCAGCGACAAAGCGGTCAACATAGGCGCAGAACCCTTCTTGCATGGTTTGGTCGTTGACCATCAAGGTCAAGCCATACGTTATGAGTGGCGAGCAGGGCAGTACGCCAAGCATCTTCTGGCTAATGCCTATCAGCAGGATAAGTACAAAGGCAAAACCCGCTACTTCGTCAGCTTTGCCATGGTGCAAAACCATCAGGCTAACTCACAGCACAAGTACGCCAGTTATGTGGCGCAGAATAGCCGCCGCTTTAAGGTTAAAAGCTCACTGATTTACGCGATTATGGAAGCTGAGAGTAGCTTCAATCCCTATGCCATCAGCCATGTGCCGGCCTATGGTTTGATGCAAATCGTGCCCACCACGGCGGGGCGTGATGCGCACCAGCTGATTTATAACAGGCCCGGAACACCCAGCAAAGACTATCTATTTATGCCGCAAAACAATATTCAGATGGGCGCTGCTTACCTGTCGATTTTAAATGATCGTTATTTAGCGCGCGTGACTCATCCATTATCACGTGAATACTGTGTGATTGCCGGTTACAACACCGGTAGCGGTAATGTACTGAAAGCCTTCCACAGCAACCGCGATCAGGCCTTTGCCCAGATTAACCGCCTAAGCCCGGCGCAGGTTTATAACCAGCTAGTTGCCAAGCTGCCTTACGCCGAAACACGCCGTTACCTTCCCAAGGTTACCCAGTACCAACGTAAATACAGCTAACAACTCCTGTTGGAGCGCAGCTTCTGCGCGATGCGCGTTGTAAGGCTTATGCGAGGGTTGAGTTAGGCACAAACCAATGTGGGACCTGACTTGTCAGGGAACCAAAAGCCAAGCCATGGCACAGATTTGAGGTTGTAGGTTTAACTCTGACTTCTGTGCATTTCCTTTCCCCGACAAGTCGGGTCCCACAAAAGCATTCCCCTGCAAAATCCGAGACGACTTACTAGGCTACACGAGCTGGTTTTCTAGTCCGCCTCGCCTAGGAGGTTGGCCTTCCAAAACAGTAGTGAATCCAAAGATAGCGGCTTGCTTTTGCTATTGCATTATGGTTGCAAAAAATAACTATGCACAGCTAAAAGTTAGCTAGCAAATGGCCATTAATAAAATATAAAATTACAACTGATTTTATTCTTGACTTTGCTAAGTGCTTGAAATAAATGGATTTAATTTTAATGCGCGTTTTTTAAGCACCCAGCTGCAGAGCTATAAACAATCAACCTTAGCGCCATCTGTTAGCAAGATACTCACAGAGTTATCCACAGGAATTGTGGATAAAGAAAGATGTTGAGCTGGGCGCCTTACTCCCAGCTCGATACAGTGTTGCTTACTGATTCGGCAACACACCATCAGCTCTAAACATGGCACGAATACCACGCAAAGCTTGGCGGGAGCGGTCAAGGTTTTCAATCAGGGCAAAGCGCACATGGTCGTCGCCATAATCACCAAAACCAATCCCTGGCGAGACACTGATTTTGGCATCAGCTAACAGTTTTTTAGAAAACTCCAGTGAGCCCATGTGTGCATAAGCCTCAGGTATTTTGGCCCAGATATACATGGAGGCTTTTGGCTTTTCTACCATCCAGCCTATTTCATGCAGGCCTTTGACCATCAAATTGCGGCGCTGACGGTACTGTTCGGCAATATCAAGCACACACTGTTGGTCGCCTTCAAGCGCGGCGATGGCGGCTACCTGTACCGGCGTAAAGCTTCCGTAATCGTGGTAGCTTTTGATCCGTGCTAACGCGGCAACCAACTCTTCATTGCCGACCATAAAACCAATGCGCCAGCCAGCCATGTTGTAGCTTTTCGACATAGTGAAAAACTCTACGGCCACATCACGCGCGCCTGGCACTTGCAGTATAGAAGGTGGTTTCCAACCATCGTAAGCAATATCAGCATAGGCTAAATCATGCACCACGATAATATCGTGTTCGATAGCAAGCGCGACCACACGCTCAAAGAAATCCAACTCAACACATTGCGCGGTTGGGTTTGAAGGAAAGCCCAAAATAATCATCTTAGGTTTGGGGATAGAGTCGCGAATCGCGCGCTCTAATTCAGCAAAAAAATCCACACCCGGAATAAGGGGTACCGAGCGCACCTGCGCACCAGCAATCACTGCACCGTAAATATGGATCGGATAACTGGGGTTAGGCACCAGTACTGTATCACCCTGATCCAAAGTACCCAACATCAGGTGCGCCAGACCTTCTTTAGAGCCGATAGTAACAATTGCCTCAGTTTCCGGATCCAAATCCACGTCATAGCGCTCTTTGTACCAATGACAAATAGCACGACGCAGGCGGGGAATGCCGCGCGAGGTGGAATAACCGTGCGTATCCTGCCGTGCTACCGTTTCTACCAGTTTATCAACGATATGCTGAGGTGTAGCGCCATCCGGGTTGCCCATGCTGAAATCAATAATGTCCTCGCCACGACGACGGGCGGCCATTTTCAATTCAGCAGTAATATTAAACACATAAGGGGGTAAACGATCGATACGCGCAAAGCGCCGAGAGCGACGAGTGTCGGACATGATAAATACCTTAAACGTAAGCGCCCAGAACCGTCTGAGCGACGTCGGCTCACTGCGAGCCAAGAAAAAGCAGGTTACGCCTGCACTTTGTGTTTTGCAAGAATCCCTGCTGATGGTAAAACCGCGATCGCGCATAAGATGCGCTCCCACATGGGCTTCAAGCATAAACCTTGGTGGAACCTAACTTCTGAGCAAAACAGGTTATAAAGCTAACTTAGATGCTGCCTGAAAATCACGAGCGCGCAAAAGTTGTGCTCCATAGATAGTTTACAGCCCTCATTGCTAATTGGCTTGATTCAACTGATAGCCAATATCTATCGTGGCAGTAACTTTACATAACTAGATATATAAAATATAAATAGATAAAGTGAACACAGCTTAAACAAACCCAAGAGGTAACAGAGATGGAAAACCAAGCTCCTGTAGCATCTTTCCCACGCTTGAACGAAGCTGCTCCAGCATTTAAAGCAAACACCACACATGGTGTTAAATCACTTGAAGACTACCGAGGTAAGTGGTTGATTTTATTCTCTCACCCTGCGGACTTCACCCCAGTTTGTACCACTGAATTTATTGCTTTTGCCAAAGCGGCGCCTAAGTTTGCGCAGATGAACTGCGACTTGCTGGGCTTGTCTATCGACAGCTTGTTCTCGCACTTAGCTTGGACGTTAAACATCAAAGAAAAATTCGGCGTGGAGATTCCATTCCCAATTATTGATGACATCAAAATGGAAGTAGCCAGTGCTTACGGCATGGTGCACCCAGGTGCGGCAGATACTCAAGCGGTACGTGCTACCTTTATCATTGACCCCGAAGGCATCTTACGTGCGATGGTTTACTACCCAATGAGCAACGGTCGTAGCATTGATGAGTTCGTGCGCTTATTGACCGCACTTCAGACCTCTGACAAGCATGGCGTAGCGACACCAGAAGCTTGGGTGCCAGGCCAGGATGTGATTGTTCCTCCGCCAAAGACCAGCGAAGCAGCCGACAACCGACCTAACGAAGGTTACAACACGGTTGACTGGTACTACTCAACCAAGTCACTCTAAGGTTGGAGCACAAGTGGGGTGCTGAATAACGCATCCAACATTAGCTAAAAACTGCGGTCCTTGTGGCCGCAGTTTGCTTTCTGCATTAATTCACCGCATGGAGGCCTCTATGTCCAGTTCATACTTACAGGTTGAAGGCTTTTTTGATCCCGAGACTTGGACGCTCAGTTACTTGGTGCTCGATAGCCAAACCAATGCCTGCGCCATTATCGACAGCGTCTTGGATTACGACCCCAAATCCGGGCGTACCGCTACGGCGTCTGCCGATAAATTGGTTGCTCGTGTTCAGGCACTAGGCGCACAGGTACAGTGGATTTTAGAAACCCATGTGCATGCCGATCATCTCTCTGCCGCGCCTTATTTACAGCAGGTGCTAGGCGGTAAGCTGGCTATTGGTTCGCGGATCACTCAGGTGCAAGACACCTTTGGCAAGCTCTTTAATCTGGATAGCGAATTCGCCCGAGATGGTAGCCAGTTTGATCGTTTACTAGTCGATGGTGATGTGCTCATGATTGGCGGTTTAAAGCTGACTGCTATGCATACACCCGGACACACGCCTGCCTGTATGACTTACGTAATTAGCGGCGCCAGCCAACAGGTTGCCTTTGTTGGCGACACTTTATTTATGCCAGATTACGGCACGGCTCGCTGTGATTTCCCCGGCGGCGATGCGCGCACTCTGTATCAATCCATTAACAAAATTTTCAGTCTGCCAGATGATACTGTGCTGTATATGTGTCACGACTACCAACCCGATGGCCGTGAGCTGCGCTATATCAGCTCCGTGGCTGAGCAGCGCGCCAACAACATCCATGTGCATCAAGGCGTGACAGAAAATGAATTTGTACAGCTGCGTGAAACGCGCGATGCGACCCTCGATATGCCCGTACTTATTTTGCCTTCAGTACAAATCAATATGCGCGCAGGGCATTTCCCACCGCCAGAAGACAATGGCATTGCTTACCTAAAAATACCGCTTAATTCATTGTAATAAAGCAGGTTTAACTGGCGAAGCCTGCATAAGTCGCTCGATTTCAACCCCTAATACATAAGTTAAATTCTCTCTGAATTTACCGATAAACAGGCGTAGACTAACGACAAATTTAGCTTAGCGAATGGTCCAATGCCTCAAACAATACGCCTTACCCAATACAGCCATGGCGCTGGTTGCGGTTGTAAAATTTCTCCCGATGTTCTCTCCGTTATCTTAGCCGGCAGCGGCGCACAAAATTTAGACCCACGTCTGTGGGTGGGCAACAGCTCGCGTGATGATGCGGCAGTTTACGCGCTGGATGACGAGCGTGGCGTGGTTTCGACCACGGATTTTTTCATGCCCATTGTCGATGACCCCTATGATTTTGGGCGCATCGCAGCCACCAATGCCATCAGCGATGTCTACGCCATGGGCGGACGTCCGTTGTTGGCGATTGCTATTCTAGGCTGGCCGGTCAATGTTTTAGCACCCGAAATTGCTGCTGAAGTCATTCGCGGCGGTCGTGCAGTCTGTGATGCGGCAGGTATCGCCCTAGCTGGCGGACACTCCATTGACGCACCAGAGCCTATCTTTGGCTTGGCGGTCACCGGCGAAGTCTACAAAACACAGCTCAAGCGCAACGACACCGCTGAATTAGGCTGCCAGTTATATCTGACCAAACCCTTAGGGATTGGCATTTACACCACCGCCGAGAAAAAAGGCGTGCTGGATGTGCAAGACCAAGGGGTGGCGCGCGACTTGATGTGCCAGCTCAACAGTATTGGTGCAGAGTTCGCCAAGCTTAACCAGGTTAAAGCCATGACCGATGTGACCGGTTTCGGCTTGCTTGGACATCTGGTAGAAATGGCTGACGGTTCAGGTTTAACTGCACGCTTAGAGATACAAAGCGTGCCGCGTTTACCCCGCGTTAATCATTACTTGCAGTTAGGTTGCGTACCCGGTGGCACCTTGCGTAACTACGCCAGTTACGGCGAACGTATCGCGCCGATTACTGAAACCGACCAACACTGGCTGTGCGATCCACAAACCAGCGGCGGACTGTTGGTAGCGGTTGAACCGACAGGAGAGGCCGAGTTCTTAGCCATCGCACGCGCACAGGGCTTACAACTGACGCGTATCGGCGACTTTATCGCGCAGGGACCTTATGCGGTTGAAATACTCTGATGAACGACAGCGACAATTACCTTAGTGTTTTTCTTAATGACCGCCCACTGATTGATACCCGTGCGCCCATTGAGTTTGCCAAAGGTTCTTTTCCAACCGCGGTTAGCTTGCCCTTGATGACCGACAGTGAACGGCAGAAAGTCGGCACCTGTTACAAACAGCAGGGACAACAAGCGGCAATCGAGCTCGGTCATCAACTGGTTAAAGGCGCCACCAAAGCGCAGCGGGTAGAGGCTTGGGCTGAGTTTGCACGCGCCAATCCTGAAGGCTATCTGTTTTGCTTTCGCGGTGGATTACGCTCGCAGATTAGTCAACAGTGGCTACAAGAAGCTGGCGTGAACTATCCGCGCATAACCGGCGGCTATAAAGCCATGCGCACCTTCTTAATCGACATACTGCAACAGGCGGTGGATGAGTGCCAATTCACTGTGCTGGATGGGTTAACGGGTACGGGAAAAACCGATGTGCTGCTGCAGCTTAGCAATGCCTTAGACCTAGAAGGGCATGCCAACCACCGCGGCTCAAGTTTTGGCAAGCATGCTACGGGTCAACCCAGCCAAATTGATTTTGAAAACAGCCTAGCCATTGATGTGCTTAAACAACGGGCGCTGGGTGTTGAGCACTTTGTCATTGAAAACGAGGCCAGAAACGTGGGCTCCTGCTCGCTACCGCATGAGCTATACAGCCGTATGCAAGCGGCACCGGTTGTGGTGCTGACTGAAGACAAAGAAACACGCATTGAGCGCATTCTGCGTGATTATGTGATCCGTCTGCATGAGGAATTTGCTCAACTCTATGGGCAAGAGCAGGGCGATCAGCTCTATATCGAGCGCATGCAGCACAGCCTGCTTAAGATCCAAAGACGCCTAGGCCCTGAACGTTATCAAGAAGTTCTGCAGCTGCTGAACCAGGGTTTACAGCAGCAAATGCAAGGTGGACAGTTGGATGCACATCGCGCATGGATTGATATCTTGCTGAGCCAGTATTACGACCCTATGTATCACTACCAGCAAAGCAAAATTAAAGACCGCGTGGTTTTTACGGGCAATCAAGCAGAGCTTTTGGCCTACTTGAGCAGCAGTTTTCAAGCGAATTCTTAACCTAAAACAAGCGTTATACTTTATGCTGACAGTAGAAAAAAGCCAAGGTGCGTATAAATAAAGCTAAGAATTTACGGGAGGATACTTATGAGCAGCTTGGCTGAATGGATTATCGAACAAACCTCGGATGCACTCATCTATGCCGACACTCAAGGCGTTATTCAGCGCTGGAATCATGCGGCTGAAAAACTGCTTGGCTTTAGCGCAGAGGATGCCTTAGGCCAGAGTCTAGATATTATTATTCCTAAGCATTTACGCGAGGCGCACTGGCGCGGCTTTAATGCGGCGATTGCCAGCGGCAAGCTCAAACTTGCGGGCACACCGACCTTAACCCGCGCAGTGCATAAAGAAGGGCATAAACTCTATGTTGAAATGACCTTTGCGCTCGTGGTCAACGACACAGGTGAAGTACTCGGCAGCGTATCCATGGCACGGGATGTTACGGAACGCGTCGAAAGAGAACGTGCAGCACGGAAATAGAAGATTTATACGTTGCACTAGGAAAAACAAAAAAGCCCCAATTAAGGGGCTTTAATCATATTTATTGGTATGCTTGCGAACTGCGAGAGTTCTCTGTTAAAACCCTTTCTTGCCGGCGGCATGCGCCAGCTAGTACTTTTTCAAATACTTTTTTACGCTCAGCTGATTTGGCGTTATTAAAAAAGTTAGAGAAATCAGTATCGACTGTTTTTGCATCTCTATTAAGCAGACGGTTCATCATTTCGATATTCCTTGGTTATTAGCTCTTTGAGCTGATCGCAAGTGTACTGCTCTGGGATGTGTGAATCAATAGACGTTGCGCCATTAATGTAACTGTACATAGGTTTTTTACTCGCGCCCGAAGCAACGTTTTTTATTAAAATCTCGAGCTGAATCTGACTTTTAAACTCTGCTTTCAGTTGATTAACCACGTTACGCGCTTCAAAATATTGCTTTACAAAGGTCTCTAAATGTATGCGGCGACCTTCGATTTTTTCACGAGCTTTTACAAAGTCCCACGCAACAACAGGATCCTGGTAGACATACAAAATTATTACTTTGCGTTCCTTTCCAAGAGCTCTCAAAATATTTTGCCTAGCTATCTCGTACTTGGTTAATGTGCCATCAAGTATGAAGCTTTGCCTGTTTTTTAGAGCATAATCTACGACTTTTTCGACCAGTATTGAGGTGGCGCCTTGAAAAAGGTAAGCATTTCTCCCGGTATAGTCTTCGAAGTGTTCTCGGTAACGATCGGGGTCTATGTGAATTGCTTTGCCGATTAAGCATAATATTTCTTGGGCTGTTTCTGTTTTTCCTGCCCCAGGAGAACCTGCCATTAATATCGTGATAGGGTCTTTTTCACTAGCAAAATTCTCTTTGCTAGTTTCCAACTTGGCGAACGATTTTTTCGTTTTCCTAGCATAAGCTATGGCGTTGTTGATTATTAGTTGTTCGGCTTTTGTGTGCATTGCATCACTCATCAGCAGGTGTAGATAAAGGGCAGGTTCTAGAACTGAGTGCAACACAGCTAATGAATTGATGCTAGGCCATTATCACTCAATTTCACCGGGTAGCTTAGGCCAACAGCCTACAGCCACCCATCATTTAAGCGCTTTGGTGTGGTTAGGCTGCCTAGTAAAATCCGCATCGAGCGGGCGCATTACAAGGTATTTACTGCCAAACCAAGCTACAGGAATTAATGAATATTACATTAAGCCTGTCTAACCCACTAAGTTTAGCCGATAAAAAAGCCCCAATTAAGGGGCTTTAACGTTTCTGGTTACTGCGACTAATCGTCGTTGGCTACACCCAGAATGTGTAACAAGCTGAGAAACAGGTTGTAGATGGAAACGTATAGGTTGATGGTTGCCATGATGTAGTTGGTTTCACCGCCATTAATGATTTCACTGGTCTGGTAAAGAATTACCGCAGAGGAGAACAGGACAAAACCTGCACTAATCATCAACTGAATGTTGGAGATTTCAAAAATCCAGCTCGCGATGATTGCACCAAGCAAGACAAAGAAGCCGACCATAATAAAGGTGCGTAGAAAGCTCATGTCTTTGCGGGTAATCAGCACAAAAGCTGACAAACCACCAAACACCACAGCGGTCATGGTAAAGGCAGAACTAATGACGCTTGCGCCGTTATTCATACCTAAATAGAGATTCAAGATCGGCCCTAAGGTGTAACCCATAAATCCGGTTAGCGCAAAGGTGGTCAGCAAGCCCCAGCCAGAATTACGCAATCTCATGGTGGCGAAAAATAAACCGTAAAATCCAACCAAGGTCACTATTAGACCCGGGTGGGGCAGTTGCATTTGCTGTGAAATGTAAGCAACCAAGCCGCTGAAAGCCAGAGTCATAGCCAACAAGCCATAGGTGTTACGCAGGACTGAGTTACCTGCGCGCTCAACGGCTACATCATGTGTGCTGTATCGCTGCATTAGTGTGTTACTCCTTAGTTGAGAATTATTGCTGACACTAAGCATAACAAATTTATTCAACAGATATGCAAAAATAAATTTGACAGAGTATTACAATCATGTAAAATCAGCGCCGCAAAGACGGAGGAGTGGCCGAGTGGCTGAAGGCAGCGGTCTTGAAAACCGCCGATGGGCAACTATCCGTGAGTTCGAATCTCACCTCCTCCGCCATCTTTACTAAAAACGCCAGTTTAATGGCGTTTTTTTTCGCCTATAGAAAAGTGCCCTGCATACAGCAAGACCTTTGCTGGTGAGCGTTTGCGAGCGCACGGGGATGAGAGGCTTTATTTATGAATTTCCAGAAAATTGAAGACGAGGCACTCCGCCTTACCAAGAGGGACGGGCCCAATTGGTTCAGCGACTGGTACGGAACATAGCCAGCCATCGGCTTATCTTGTTGATGTGCAGGATTACGAGTTCATGCAGCGTCGACTTAAGCTGCTTGAAGAACTCTCACGAGGAGCGCGCGCTGTACTTGAGGGAAGAACGTACAGCCAAAGTGAGGCCTGGGAGAAAATGAGCAAATGGCTGAAGTGATAGACTGAGCCGGCACTGAAAGAGTTAAACGCAATCGCAGAGTATATTGCTCTGGACAATCCTGCCGCTGCAAGCCGCTTGATAGAAGAGGTATTCAATAAAGTCGAGCGTTTGGAAAATTTCCCCAAATCCGGATGGATACTCCCAGAGCTTCCTAATTCGGTATACAGGGAAGTAGTGGTTCCGCCGTGTCGCATTTTTTATCGTGAAGATGAAAAGCGGGTGTATGTCATGCGAGATGAGCAGCAGCTTCGTGCGTACATGCTTGAGAACAGCTAACCAAGCGCGTCCTGCTTAGCTACGTCAAAGTAACCGGCACGCTCAGCGTTAGAAAGGACCAAAAGGGTACTTAAGGACGGTTAGTCGCAAGTAACTTGGCAGCAGCAGAGCGTGTAATGCGACATTTTGCGTATTTTTGGCTCGTGTTTATGGCTATAAGCCTGTCATACGTCCTGCGGATGACGCCTCTTTTAAAACAAAATAAAGTGCTTAATCCAGTGCAGATAGGTTTTTCAGTCTTGAGCGTCTAATTCTACTGCTGCATCTTCATGTGCAATGGCGTTTAAAATGGACTTTTAGCGCACAATGCACTCCCTGCCATGGTCTGACTTTCATACAGCCTATTTAGCCCAGCTTCCGAAAGTTGCGCGCTTTAACACTAAGCCGTGCTTGTTTTTAAGCTATGAGTAATTATAAAGCCATGTAAATCATATAGTTATATCTCAAACCTACAAGATAGCACGCATGCCGCTAGCTAGATAGGAGGCGTGCTCGAATAGATACCAAGGGATGTCTTGTTTTTCTGGGTAAAGGCATTATTATTCAGAGACATATACTAATTTAAGGTGCGCTGGCTCCAGTGACAAAGTGAGCATGCATGCTAATAAGCTGTTATATTTTCTTGACCGCACCTGTTAACTGGTGCTATTAATGGTACCTGTTCCACTTTGGAGGATGTGTCATGCAGGTAAAGTTTTCAGAAGATGTCGTTCCTCTTTCAGATCTAAAAGTTAATCCGGGAAAGGTGGTTAATCGAGCTCAGGATACACATCGGCCAATCTTGCTTACGAGCCGAGGTCGTGGAGTAGCTGTTGTTCAAGGGCTTGAGGAGTTTGAGAGAACCGCTGAGGAGCTTCGATTCGTTAAAGCCGTGGCTCAAGGTCTCATGGATGTCCGCGAGGGCAACACTGTTTCTCTAGCTGATGCGAAGAAAACACTGGGCATTAACTAAATGGAACTGCGCGTCGCACAGTCCGCTCTTGAGGATTTGCAAGCTATTCAAGAACACTACATCGAAGAGGGCGTGCCGCATATCGGTGATGAGTATGTGACCGCCATTCTGGAGCACGCTGAAATGCTTGTGCGCCATCCTGATGCTGGCCGGATTGTCCCCGAGTTTGGTTTGAACCCTATCCGAGAATTAATCCACTCGCCTTTTCGAGTTGTTTACTTGAGGCAAGAGACTGAGGTTGTGCTCATTAGAGTTTGGCGAAGTGAGAGACAACTTGAGCTACCCGAGAGCAGAATATAACAAGCGGCTGTTGTCGGACGCGCCTACGCTGCGCTCCGGCACGCCGTAAAGCCGGGCGTTAGGCCTATGAGGAGCCGTATGCCATACAGAGAAACAGTTACTAAATTAGCGACTATCGCAAAAAATATAAACGAGCAACATTCTGGGTATCTTGACTCATTGAAGAAAGGGTACTCCGAAATTGAACGGGATGATTTCTTGTGGCATTTCCTACTTCAGAGTTTTTCAACTATGGGGAGGTCATCCGGCTGGAAGGGTCTTATCGGAAATAAAGATAACTATAATCAAGTTACTTTTCATGCTCTCTTTCGTTTGAGTAATGAAGAAAGGGAGAGTGTTGTAAAATCGGTTTGTCGAGCTGCCAAGATCAGAATGCCAGATAGAAAAGCTGATTTTATTCTTGGCTGCTTTAATGTAGTAAACGGCATGGGTGGATTAAAAGCAGCAAAGCAAAATCTTCTTTCAGCAAACGGTCGCGAAGGGAAAATGAAATTTCTACAGCAGTTTCCAGGCATAGGGCCTAAATATGCAAGAAACATCATGATGGATGTCTATCATGAGGATTTCAGAGATAGCATCGCCCTTGATGTCCGGATCAAGGCAATTTCTGAGGCCTTAGGCCTGAAGTTCAAAAAGTATCAAGAACATGAAGCGTTTTTTCTCGATGTAGCAAGAGCAGCCGGTCTAAACGGTTGGGAGCTAGATCGGTTAATGTACAATTTCAGAGATGATTTCGAGCGTGAAATCGCAACGGCCTAACAAGGCGCTGCTACGGAAAATTTACTCGCTGCCGCTCCTAAATTTCCGCAGAGCGCGGCGTTATATGCTCTACGCAACTGTGCAGACCTTAGTTCCAGCTTTAAACTAATCCATACAATCTATAAATATTTTTCTTATTACCTGTATAGCAAGCTCCATTTCCCGTTCGGTATAAGCTGCAAATCCAAGCAAGAATCCTGCTTGTTTTGGTGTGGTGATGTACAGACTAGACAGGCTGATTAGGGTAATACCCTGTTGTTTAGCTTGCTCGATAATCACGTCCTCAAGAGCTTCATTTTTTAATACACAAGGCATTTGCATACCGCCTAAGGGCGGTAGAGGCTCGATAAAACCTTTTAAGTGTGTGCGCACAAGTTGCTCAAGTGTAGTTAAGCGTTTGGCATAAACTTGCCGCATTTGCCGAATGTAAGCTCCAAAATGACCATTCTCGATAAAACGTGCAAGGGTAAGCTGGGAAATTGTTGCAGTATGCCCGTCTTGCAACGTTCGCGCAGTGGTCATTGGGGCGACGAGTTGCCTAGGTAAAATCATATAACCAATACGCACGCTAGGAAATAAGGATTTGGTGAAAGTGCCAATGTAAATAGTGCGTTGGTAGGCATCTAAGCCTTGTACGCAGGCAGTTGGCTTTCCTGCGTAATGAAACTCACTGTCGTAATCATCTTCAATAATCCACGCTTGATTTTGTTCTGCCCATTCGATGAGTTCTAAGCGGCGTTCTAACGATAAGGTTACGCCAGTGGGGTACTGATGTGAGGGTGTTAAAGAAACGACTTTTGCCGATCTTGGGTGCTGTTTTAATAAATCAACGCGCATGCCTTGCTGATCAACGGGAATAGGAATTGAAGTTAGACCTGCTGCATTAAAGGCTTTACGTGCACCTTGATAGAGCGGATTCTCAGTAAAAATATTATCACCTTCATCCAATAGAACCTGTGCACATAAGGCGATGGCTTGTTGTGAGCTGGTTAAAATCAAAACACGCTCAGGTGTTGCATGTGCACCTCGCTCTAAATTCACATAGTGCGCAATGGCAAGGCGCAGTTCTTTAGTACCTTGTGGATCACTATGTTGTAAGGCCTTGAATTTATAATCTCGAATAACGTGTCGCTCTAAGCGCGTCCAAAGTGACAGTGGAAACAGGCGTGTTTCGGGTATCCCTGGCGCAAAAGGCCGTGGTGTTAAAGCTTCTCTTACACCTTCATTGTTAAATATTTTCTGCCCTCGCTGGCTTAACTGAATACTTGTTTGCACGACAGGCCGAGCGGTTTTTTTACGCTTGGGCTTATGGAGTAACGGCACTTCTGCGACAAAACTACCGCTACCTACTTGGCGCTCAATATAGCCTTCGCCGTGCAATAAGCTGTAGGCGTTTTCAACGGTATCACGCGAAACATTCAGTGATAGTGCTAAGGCACGCGAAGCGGGCAATGGCGTATTCGCGATTAATACGCCATCAAGAATTAACTGACGTAATGCGCGCTGAATGCGCAAATACAATGGGTATTTTGCATAATCGGGATGCATCAATGCTGCTTTGACGGACTCAAGCTGTGAGTGCTTAAACAAAATGGTATGCCTATAGGCTATAAAATGGATGGTTACATCATGCCAAAGTCAGCGTATAAAACAATCCTTCTTCGCGGAGTTTAGGCAAGTAAATAGCGGGGCTATTTATCGTTCTAGCTAATCTCAGCCAAGTATGTAAAAGCTTCGTTAGCATTTAATAGGATGCGTTATGCGTACATCAATCGTGCAAAAAAATATATTAACAACGTATTGGAATCCAATAATTGCTGGATTAGTTTCCGTACTGGTCAATTACGGTGGAACTTTTGTTTTGGTTTTTCAAGCCGCCAATGTTGCAGGCTTAAGCCCAGAATTAACCGCATCTTGGGTATGGGCAGTTTCAATTGGCGTGGGCGTCACAGGAATTATATTAAGTTGGCGCTACCGTGAGCCAATTATCACCGCATGGTCAACGCCAGCGGCTGCATTTTTAGTTGTTGCTTTAGCTTCAACACCTTATGAGCAAGCGATTGGCGCTTATCTTATTTCGGCTTTAGCTTTTCTTGTACTAGGGCTTTCAGGCTATTTTGAAAAAGTAATTCGATTGATTCCTGCGAGCATCGCCTCTGCTTTATTGGCAGGAATCTTATTGCAATTTGGTATCAGCGCTTTCTCCAGTATGACACTGGATCCTCTCTTGGCGACAAGCTTAATCGTGGCCTATTTATTTTTGAAGCGCGTAACTGCACGTTATGCGGTGGTGGGAATTTTAGTTTTAGGTTTAGCGATTTTACTTCTGCAAGAGCGCGTTGATTTTTCAGCGGTTGAGTTACAGTTTGCAATGCCTGTATTCACCACGCCTGAGTTTTCATGGCACGCCTTATTAAGTGTCGCGCTGCCATTATTTTTGATTACTTTAACGGGGCAATATATGCCTGGAATGTTGGTGCTACGCAATGATGGTTTTACCACTAGTGCAAGCCCCATTGTGGCGTTGACAGGACTGGGTTCATTGCTTATGGCACCTTTTGGTTCACATGCTTTTAATATTGCCGCTATTACCGCAGCTATCTGTACAGGTGAAGAAGCGCATGAAGAACCATCTAAACGGTGGGTTGCCGGGATTGCAGCGGGTGTTTTTTATATTTTAGTGGGTTTGTTTGGTGTCGCTTTAGCCTCTGTATTTATGGCTCTACCAAACGCCTTTATTACAACTTTGGCGGGCTTGGCATTGCTTGGCACCATCGGCGGTAGTTTAAGCAATGCCTTATCCGAAAGTAAAACACGCGAAGCAGCGCTTATCACGTTTCTTGCCTCAGCATCGAACATCCAATTATTTGATATTGGCGGCGCTTTTTGGGGCTTGTTAATTGGTTTGATCGCTTACGCGGCTCTCAATGGGCGCATCTTCGATAAATTATATCAACGTATTATTTAACATCTATTAGGAGCATGTTATGAAAAAACCTCTTATCGTTTCAGTCGAATTAGTAAGCATTGATGATTACCCAAAGTGGTTACCATTTTGGCTGAAATACCAAGCGTTTTATAAGGTTTCGTTAAGCGAAGAAACAACCTTAGCTACATGGAATCGGTTTTTTGATGATAAGGAAAAGGTGTATTGTGCTGTTGCAAAGTCTTCTAACGACATCCTAGGTTTTGTACATTACTTGTATCATCCCTCTACTTGGGCGATTAATGATTTTTGTTATCTCGAAGATCTTTATGTCACACCTAGCGCGAGAGGATTGCATATAGGAAAGCAGTTAATTGAATTTGTACAAAAACAAGCACGAAAACAAGAATGTGCGCGGCTTTACTGGCATACACAGGAAACAAACCTTACAGGCCAAAAACTGTATAATTGGATAGCAGAAAAACCGGGCGTCATTGAGTACAGAATGCCGCTGTAGTTATTTTTAAGATTAATGAATAGAGAGGGTGGTAACGTCTCCCTCCAATCAAACTAGATAGGTAAGATTCAATGCTAACTAAATAGGAAGTGCAGCGCATGTAAGAAGTTTGAAGTCATAGGCTAGATTTAAGGTGTGCTATCGTAGGCGACTATGTTATAAAATGATATTTTTAACGTTAGCCAGCACATAACAAAGTGCTCTACCGGACTCCATAATCTGTCACGGTTTTTGCAAAACACGCAAAAAGCCGTGCCAAATTATTCCACCGGTAAGCTTGGCGTTAGCAATCTAGGTAGTTTATTCGTAGAAATCCAAGAGATTTACCATAGGAAGTGTTATGACAGGGTTTAATAATCAAGCCTACAGTGCGTTAGTAGAAGACTTACTGAATGACGCATTTTACATTGGCGAGCGTTCTCCCAGAGGGACAATTGCGACTATAAGGCAGTATGCAGAGGTCGTTATCAGGAAAATACTAAATTTTTCTAATGAAGAGTACGTTACTCTTGGTAATAAGAAAATAATAGAGGCATTAAATCGCGCCAGTAATAACAATAGTTTACTATTAGATGCCCTAAAGAAAATTACCGATATTGGTAATAAATGTACGCATACGCAGAGAATCGAACAGGTAACAGATCAAGAGGTAGAAAGTACTCTAGAGAGCTTATTTGATTTATATGCTTATCTCTTCGTTAACTATTTTCGTAAGTATAGATTTGGAGAAAATGAAGAGATTCAATCATCATTTTCAATTTTGCCGCCGATTATAAGGTATATAGCTCTTTCTTCTCTTTATGACCTGGATACTGAAAAGGTTGCAATTATTGACAAACTATCTCTTGCCATTTTAAAGGCATTTGATGAACAGAAGGCAATGGATTGGTTGAACGAAAGAAAGGATGAGTTGAAGAGTATGTCATCAGTTACTCCAGAAGCAGAGTCCGATCTAAAGGAAAAGTTTGGGGCGGCTACAGCAAGTATTATCGTCAACCAAGCGCCGAATATGTATGACTTATGCTTAGATAGAGTTAAGACTGTGAATGTCAAAATACAAGAAAAAGGGCGCCTATACGATGATTTTGAAAGTGCTATAGAGTTGTATAAAAAGGAAGGTGTTGTTTCAGGTGAGAGCGATGCTGTATCTGAGTTTAATGACTTAATGGATTTTGTCTATCTAGGAAGGAAGGCTAGAGAAAATGAAAAGCTTAAAGATAAAGATACATATCTCATAATGGATAACTTGTATTTCGAGTAAATTGCTAACAAGCCAAGGCTGTCGGACGCTTCGCGCCGCAGCTTGAGGCGTTATGAGCCACAGCAACGTAGAGGTATATAATGGGGTCTTTGGGGTACGAACATAGGTGCCAACCCTGTGTGTCAACCTAAGCATGAGCCAGCTGATTTTGAGATAACATACAAATCAGGGGGGTTAGGAGAGCTCAATGCCAAAGCCAATCACAGCAGTTGAAACCAAAATCATGCCAGAACCAA
>Ga0172382_10005452_pt1 | contig 18942 bp, 16 predicted proteins | sample Leawel138RmetaG_FD_122245 | JGI IMG/M metagenome (GOLD analysis project Ga0172382, IMG submission 122245) | Leachate microbial communities from a municipal landfill in Southern Ontario, Canada - Leachate well 138R metaG | ecosystem: Engineered > Solid waste > Landfill > Unclassified | place...
AGATCAAAGCAATAAAATTCATTGTAATACACCAAGACTAAAGAATGAGTTTATCATGAAGCACATTCTGATAACGATCATGTGTGTAACACCACTTGTATTGCTTTACGGAGTATCCGGTGAATTCAACAATGGCTCAATTGTGATGGAATTCCCCAATAGCCAAAACCCCAGAATTGAAGATGGAGTCGTCATTACTGGACATGCAGCAGTGGATTCCCTTAACGCTGTATTAGGAGCTGTTGATTTCGAGTATTTTGACCTAAGCTGGACATCAAAATGTTTTAGATGCTCACAATTCTTGAAGGTAAATCACCTTCAGTTCAATCCACATCACTCATCATTTAAACTTCACCACCACCAAGCCATCGCCTTTTCCCACCCAGATTTTTCCTTCCGGGTCAACAGCCAGGGCGGTAATCTCAGCATTATAGCCGGATAATAGCTTGTGGTTCAAAATCTTCCATTCCTTGCCGTCGAAGCTGACCAGTCCCACTGGAGCCGGGTATCCTTCGCTTGTATCCGAGACTGCCATCCAGATTTTACCGTCTTTGGCGATGCTGATGCTGGAAATATAGTCTCCGGGGATGCCTGAGTTTTCGGTATTATAATAGGTCCAGGTTTTACCGTCGAACTTGGCCAGCCCATCTCCAGAAATCCCGCCTTCAGCCAATGAAGCAAGGCCCATCCATAGGTTTCCACGGGCGTCCATAGCCATACATTCCACGCTGCCGCGACCCGGAAGTTCGTATGTTTTAAAGGTTTTGCCATCGTAGGAGCAAAGTCCCGAGCCGAATTCCTGGTAGAAAGGATTATATGTGGTTCCCAGCCATTTGGTATTGTCTGTACCAATCACGATTGTGTTAAAAAGGTCTTCTGCAAGGCTGGATTTTTGGCTGGTGAAGCTTTGCCAGGTCTTGCCGTCAAAGCCCAGCAAGCCTGACTCCTTCATGTCGCCGGTTCCATAGTCAACCGTGAAGGCGTTTGCCCACAGTTTGCCACTTTTTTCCACCGCCAGGGCTTTTACCGTCCATCCTTTCAAAGGACTGGATTTTGGAATGGTGGCGCCGTAGTTGAAGGCGTCCAGGATTGCCAAACCGTTATCCGTTCCCACCCAGAGCGTTCCCGCGCCCTTTAGAGCCAAGGCGGTGATATTGTTGCTGGGGAGTCTCACACTTTGGACGTCGAACACATCCATGATGTTTGGGAAGTCCAAAGTGGAGCTCATAACTCCGCTATCGGTGCCCAACCAGGCTGTGTAATCATCAAAAATAATGCAGTTGACCTGACTGTTTATCCATTCTTCTGTCATGATCTCATAAGAGTTTTGTGGAACGACTTTTAGGGCGAAAATGCTGCCACAGAAAACGATCAGGCTAAGGGTGATGATGAGAGATTGTTTCATGGGGTTCCTACCTTTTTAACTGTGTTTTTTAGCTTATTTCACTTCCCGGGCAAGGACGGTCAATATCAGCTTTGCGTGACTTTCTTTTATCCGCAGCCCAACACCAAATTGTATAGACGCTATTTGCCAGTTCTTTGAAAATTACCCAGGCAAGCAGAGGAAAAACGACTATAATGAGGGGGTTATAGGAAAAAGCTACGGTGAATTTGCCCTTGAGGATAGCGGCAATTGCCCTGGTGATACCACAGCCAGGGCAATTATGTCCGCTAATGTTTTTAATGAGGCACAGGCTGCGTCCCTGTTCCAAGCTTGCCAGCGGTGTGAGCGCCAGAAAGAGGGTCAGGCCTGTGATCCAGATTATCGAGAATATCGCTCGTGAGAGCTTAGTTTTTCTTAACCAACGGGTTACCGTTCGCATCGCGGAAAGACCCGGTGATGATCTGGATCAGATCGATAAGAGTCCAAATTCCACACCCGCCGACAGTTAAAATCTGGATGATGCCGATAACAGTGTGTCCGGTGTAGAATCTGTGGATCCCGAGGGGTCCAATAAAGAGACAAAGTAAAAGAGCAGTGAGCCAATCCTTACCTTCGCCCTCGACTATGGGGGCGTTTTGGTTGATCTGTACGCCGCAGGATGGGCAGATAACAGCTTTGGGGTCGACTTCTTTTCCACAATTTGTGCAGTGCATGTGTTTCTCCTATAAGTGTCTTTTTTTTGCGGGGGAAGCAGGATCAGTCCAATTTGGAGGGAAATTCCAAAACGCAGTCCAGCCTAACCGCAAGCTTTGAGACATTTCAACCCACCCCCCAAGATTGTCAATGAAAAGTTTTGACTGGAAATTGTCGAATCATCTCAACATCGTTTAAATGAACACGATAGTCACAAAAAAACCGCGACCAATTGGACGCGGTAATCATTGGAATTGTTAATAAAACCAGTCTATTTAACTGAGACCACTTCCTTCACTTCGGGGATCTCTTCCTTCACAATGCGTTCGATTCCGGCTTTGAGGGTGAGCGTGGCCATCGGGCAGCCGCGACAAGCGCCGGTGAGGCGGACCTCAACCACGTTATCTTCGCGAATGTTCACCAATTCAACATCTCCACCGTCAGCTTGGATGGCAGGGCGAACCTTGTCCAGAACTTCTTCAAGTTTGGTTTTGTCGATCATGTTATGTTCCTTTTATATGATAATCTTGTTGCGGATAATCTAATCCGGAAAAGCTGGCAAGGCAAGCGTCCGGGACATATTTATTTAAATCCTTAAACCCGACTTCGATTATGGTCGGGATTATATATCGCAAGCTCTGTGGCTCTGAGCCTTACAACTCTGGCAATCCCAAAGCCAAACAAAAAACGCGGAAGGCAAAACTCCCGCGTTTATTATTGTATGTTTACCGATAAATGCAATTTTACAGTTTGTAGGAAATTCCAACCTTTCCGCCGGAAACCGTTCCACCGCCAAACTCAACATTCACGCCCAGTTGGTCTGTGAAGTAATAGCGGCCGCCGACCTGGAGACCCAAGTGCAAGCCGGAGTTGTAGCTATTGGAATATTCATTGTCTGCCAGCCACATGTCGAAGCCGAGGTTGAGTCCTGCGTAGAAGTCGGTGTTTGAGGGTAGATTCAGCAGGTTCACAAAGTGATAGTTTCCATTGGCATAGATGCCCACCCAAGTGCCATGATCTTGGAAACGGGCGGAAGCTTCACCACCAACCGTGATATCAGGGTTGACGCCATAATCCAAGCCCACATAAACGGGCAGGCCATAATTTGTGAAGCCTGTGCCAACGTTGAGTTGCATTTGGCCGGTGTTCAGCGGCAGGGCGAACATGGCAGCCACGCCGATGGTCAGAACGATCAAAATAAGTGTCTTTTTCATTTTCAATTCCTTTTTGTTTGAAATCGTTTGAGGAGGTTTACCATCAAACGTCATTGTTTAACCATAATAATAATCCACTTTCTTAAAGCTGGCAAATTTATATTTGAAACCCGCTTCATTTGAGGGCTAAAAAAGTAACTCAAGAATAAGCGGCGCAGCCCGGAAAGACCAAAAGCTCCGATTTATAAATTGTGGAAGCCGGAACTGCCTCAGAGCTGAAGAAGTCCCGGCTCCCATTTTTTTTATTTCAGAAGCAGCATGCGGCGCGTTTGGCTCTGACCACCCGCGTTTAATTTGTAAAGATAGATTCCGGAAGCCACGGGATGTCCCGTGTCGTCGCGTCCGTCCCAAACCAGGCTGTGGTTTCCAGCGTTCAAGCTGTCATTCCAAAGGGTTTTCACAAGCTGGCCCCTACTGTTGTAGATGGCAAGCTCGGCATGAGATGAAGCCGGGATGGAGAAAGCCAGCGTGGTGCTTGGATTGAAAGGATTGGGGAAGTTTTGCTGGAGCTGGAAAAGCGGCGGCAAGGCGGGATCATTGCCGGAAAGGTAGGGATCCGGAGGATTGGTGGTGAATTTGATTGCCAGTCCAGCTTGCAGAGGGGTCGCAGTGGGTGAATACTGGTTCGCGTGGGTATATGCCAAGCCAACAGTTTGGTTATGGTTTTCAATTCCCACGGTGCAATAGTTCGTGGTGATGCCGGGATTATCAACGGTGTGATATTGAATAACGATGTCGCCATCACGGTCTTCCTGGGGATAGAGAATGATTTGGAATTTTTCCAGGGAGGCGTTTTCCATGAGGTCGATATTATATTGATTGTAGGCATCATTCCATTGCACAATATAGCGATTGTTCGCGATGTCGTGCCAGCGGACGAGGCGGATGTTGTTGAAAATTCCAGCGCCTTGGTCATCAATCCCGGTTTTCATGCCCTTGAGGTCGTCCCAATAGCCTGCAATCATGGCGTTTGGCCCCAGCGCGGCGGGAATGTAATGGTTATAAAAATCCACCATATCCGTCGGCAGAAGTGAGATCCAGCCATTTGAACACATGGTTACATGGTGGTAATCGCGGCCGTAAAACCGGAAGCTGAAAGGTAAATCCACTGTGAGAGAGCCATCATCCATCACCTCCCAAACTGTTCCCTGGCCACCCAGAGCGGGATCGGTTTCAATCCACTCATAAACCGGAACTTGGTCGAAATCGGTATCGAAGCTGTCGTAGGCAAAATATCCATATTCATCCGGCCCGGTGGGAGAGGTGGTTTGAGGCGTTCCGGCGGTGAGGCTGTAGAAAACCGTATTTTCATAATCGCCGCTGGAAAGCAACAATTTCATGGGGAGGTTGCGCCCGTTCCAAACCAATTGGCCGATAGTTATGTGGGTGTTGAAGGATATGATTTGACCAGGGGCAACGGTTCCAAGCTGGATAATTTCATCTTGAAAAACCGCGGCTTCGGTGAGGGAAACGCAGCGAACCGTGGCGGCGTTGATGGTGCTCACGCCTCTGTTTATCAGCTCGAAATGAACTTCGGAAGTTGCTCCATTTTTGAAGTAGCCGCTGTGGCTGATGATGCTGAATTCGGCGCCGCCACCATACATCTGAAATTGTTGTACGGGTTGCTGGGGAATCTGGAGGCTGAAGGTGATGTTGCGGCGGGGAATGATGTTTTCGTGTCCTTGAATGCTAAACTGGATGTTTTGACTGGCGCCCGGGGCAAGGTTGAAGGGGCTGTGACTATAGCTCACGTCGGCAAATTCCGCGGCGTCGATTTCAAGCTGGTCAATTTGCAGAGCTGTGTCGGAAAAGTTTTTCAAAGTGATTTCAGCGTTAAAGGTTTCACCCGGTGAAAGAAACTGTTGGGCAGCGTTGTTTTCCACGATGCCGACACCAACCTCGGTGGAAACATTGAGAGTGAGAATTCTGGGAACGCGATTTTCCTGGCTGACTGTAAGGGTGATATCACTGGTATCGCCAGGGGTGATGGGCAAAATGGCAAAACCATCCTTCACCTGGGCGTGGGTGAATTCAAGTCCATCGCGGGTTCCGGTCACCATGGCGCCCTTGTTTCCGGGAATATCCACACGGACGTGAGAGGCGCTGAGCGGGATTTGAGTTCCTCCTTCCACAATGTCTTGAGGGAATTCCTGAGGAACCAACACCCACATATTGAGGCTGGGATCTGCCAAAAGATTGTAAACGTGGAAATAGAAGGAGACGTATTGTTCCGGGGCAAGTTCGTTTGGAAAGTTTTTATACAGTTCCACTTTTCCCATCAGCACGCTGGAGCCAAAGCCTCGCACGCCATAATCGAAAATACTTCGGAAAGCCCCGCTGCCGATGGAATTGTTATATCTGGTTTTTGTATGGAGGTCGGAAGGTCCCACGAAGGCCACACATCCGTTGGGCTGAGCCATGCTTCCCATCCGCATCCATTTTTCGCCAAAACAGGGGTTCACGGAGTTGGCAAAATCTCCCGTGTTGCAAACGATGGAAAAGACCACCGGCATTCTGGGTCCGTTGTAGGTGGCGTCCAAGTCGGGATTATGGAAAGAAGGGAAGTGCCAACCGTTGGCGTCGCCCCAACCGCGATAGCTGACGAACTGCACACCCTGGTTGATGGAACCTATGATATCAGAGGTGCCGGGGTAGGTGGGAGGATAGAAAACCGTGTCCACAACGGTGTAGCCGATTCCCAACATTTTTTCTCTGAGCCAGCGGGACATATGAACCGGAGTGGTTGGGCGCAATCCTCCTTCAGCATAGTTTCCAGCCACTGCCAAGCCGCGCTTCATCCAGGACGTGTTTCCCATAAATGGTGTTTTTTCGTAAAGAACGGTTTTGTTTGCCATGGAGATGAATTCCGAAATTTCGTTGAATGAAAAACGTCCCACCAGCATTTCTGGAAAATAGTCGTCACCTTCCAAAAGCGTGTATTGGTGGTCATCCGCGTCATTTTCATTGTATTCCGGAGAGGGGAAAAAGGCGGTGGGAATGGTGTAGGGTCCCTGCCCGGTGGCGTCACCCAAAAGCAGGAGATAATCGCAGCGATGCTCTTCATAGTGGTTTCTGATGAAGTTGCGATAGTCGGTGAGAGTGGTTCCAATTTCACTTTGATATGCCACAAACACATCAAAACCAAGCTGGCGCTTCCATTGAATGAAATCCTTTTGGTAGTTGGCAAGGTTTGTGTGACTGAGAATGAGCATCTTGGGACGCGACACGGGTAGGTCGCGGAGGTAGGAACTCGTGTAGTTATCCGCCAATTCTCGATAGGCATCCACGAAAGCGGGGGAAACGCTGGTGGGAAGCTGGATTGGCTGGTTTCCGTTGAGGCTGAATTCAGCGCTGGAAAGGGTTCGGATGTTCTCACCTTCTTCAAATTGTGTTTGAATCAAAACGGTGAATCCGCGCATTTCCCTGAAGGTGAATTTGTTTCCGATGGACAAGGCATCGATGTTTCTGTTTTGCTCCGTGTAAAGAAGCCTTCCCTGACGGTCAAACACGTTCCACTCAAGAGCGTGGACCTGCAATTCCGCATCCTGGAAAGGCAGGGCATAGGTTTTGGAAACAAAGATGGTTTGCGGATATTCAGAATCGGAAGTATCAGCATCCCGCAAAGGTTCAAGACGCAGATTGTGGAGCCGCGCCTCGACGCCGGAGGCGGTGGTTAAACAAAAATCCGCCGCCACTGCGCCCAGCAGGCTCAGGGACAGCGCTATAATAATCAATAAAGTGGTTCGCATTTACGTTCTCCCATATTTCTGCCCAAGTATATGCAAAAAATATTCCCAAGCGGCGGAGCTTTTGATTTAACATGGTTTTTGGAAAAAATCTTGCAAGCTCAAACGCTTTCGATTTGAAACAAGGATATAGGATGAAAATCAAAAACAAGTATATAGTTTTATGTGTGTTGGCTATCACCTCTCTCTTTTTTGGGGGCTGTGGCAGAAACATTCCGCTCACTCCGCCGCTGGAGCAAAACGTTCTGCGGTTTGGAACCGATGCCAGCTTCGACGTGGTCACCTGGAACCTTCAGACTTTTCCACTCAGCCAGGCCAGCATGGAAACCATCGCTCAAATCATACCCCAGTTGGAAGTGGATGTGATTGCCCTTCAGGAGATTATGGATTATAATGCCTTTCACGAGCTGGTGGGGATGATTCCCCATTACGAGGGCTATATTTATAATGCCACAAACAGCTATCGCCTTGCATATCTATATGATACGCGCACGGTGGAGGTTCAAAACGCCTATACAATCTACACCGGGCAAACCCATCCTTTTCCCAGGGCGCCCTACGTTTTGGAATGCAGTTTCAAGGGAACCCCCGTCATTTTGATAAACAACCATTTGAAGGCGTTCGGAGATAACTACATCGATGAAGACGACCCCTGGGACGAGGAATATCGCCGCCGACTGGCTTGTCAGCTTCTCGACCAGTATATTGTGGAACATTTTCCAAACGACAGGGTGATGGTTTTGGGAGATATGAACGACCAAATCGCCGAGCCGCGTGAATACAACGTTTTTCTGTCTTTTCTGGATAAACCGGATGAATATCGATTCGCGGACATGGATATCGCGCTGAAACCAACCTACAACAACGTTTCCTACCCCACTTACCTTTCACACATCGACCATATTTTGATTACCAACGAGCTTTTTGAAGCCTTTGAAGCCCCGGATGCTGTTTGCCGGGTCATCCGGGTGGATGAATACATGGGAACCTGGCAAAACTATGCCAATAAAGTTTCGGACCACAGACCGCTGGGAGTGAGGCTCTACTTGGATTACGGGAGGAAGTGAGCCGGGGTCACCCCTTTTGCAGCTCCGCTATTTTGTCCCTCAATTCGGCGGCTCGTTCAAAATTCAGCTTGGAAGCGGCTCGTTTCATTTCCTTTTTTAAAAGCCCAATCATCTTGTCCTTGTTGTCCAGATCCAGATATTGGTAGAAATCTTCCTTTGAGGGCTTGAGGTCTTTTTCCTCTTCTTCCTCGCCGATGGAGGCATAGCCTTCCGCGATGGCTGTTGATTGCATGATTTGATCGATGGTTTTGCTGATTGTGCGCGGAGTGATGCCGTGTTCCTCGTTGTATTTCAATTGCTTGGCGCGACGACGGTTGGTAACATCGAGGGTTTGTTGAATGGCGTCCGTGATTTCATCCGCATAGAAAACCACCTTGCCATCGATGTTTCTCGCTGCGCGTCCGGAAATCTGGATGAGGGAGCGGGTCGAACGCAGAAAGCCGGTTTTGTCCGCGTCCAAAATTGCCACCAGCGACACTTCTGGCAAATCCAAACCCTCACGGAGCAAGTTTACGCCCACAATCACATCATATTCCCCTAAACGCAGACTGCGTATAACTTGGGCGCGCTCAATGGAATCAATCTCACTGTGCAGATAGCGGGCTTTGATACCGGCGTTTTGCAGGTAGATGCTGAGGTCTTCACTCATGCGTTTGGTGAGGGTCATCACCAGCACCTTATGGTTTTTTGCCACTCGTTCCCGAATCTGGATAATGAGGTCGTCCACCTGATTATGGATGGGTTTGATTTCGATTTCGGGGTCCAACAGTCCGGTGGGGCGGATAACCTGTTCCACGATTTCTCCTTGGGTCAGCTCCAGTTCATAATCTGCCGGGGTGGCGGAGACGAAAACCACCGTACGCAGATATTTTTCAAACTCATCAAAGCGCAGCGGACGGTTGTCAAAAGCCGAAGGCAGCCGGAAGCCGTAATCCACCAGGTTCTTTTTGCGGGTGTAATCGCCGCCATACATGCCGTGCACCTGGGGAATGGTGGCGTGGGATTCATCGATTACGAAGATAAAATCCTCTGGAAAATAGTCCAAAAGACAGTTCGGCGGCTCTCCCGGTTTGGCGCCGGTGAGGTGACGCGTATAGTTTTCAATGCCGGAACAATAGCCCAATTCCGCCAACATTTCCAGGTCAAATCTGGTTCGGGATTGCAGTCGGTCGGCTTCAACGTAGCGCTGGTTTGCCAGATACCAAGCCACGCGCTCGTTCATTTCATCCTCGATGGAAACCAGTGCTTTTTGCAGTTTTTCCTCTCCCATCAAAAAGTGGATGGCTGGGTAAACCGGATATTCGGAAACCTCCCCCAGGCTTTGATATGAGATGGGATGCAGTTTTTCCAAACGGCTGATCTCATCGCCGAAAAACTCCACTCTCAGGCAGTGTTCCAGATACGCGGGATAGATGTCCACGATGTCGCCTCTCACCCTGAAGGCGCCGCGCTCAAAAGCTATGTCGTTGCGGCTGTAATGGGCTGCCACCAGCTTTTTGAGCAATTCATCTCTATCCATCTTCATTCCCGTTTCCAGGCGGATGAGCGCTTCGCGATATTCCTCCGGTACGCCCAGACCGTAGATGCAGGAAACGGAAGCCACGATGATAACGTCCCGGCGTTCCATCAGGCTCATGGTGGCTCTCAAGCGCAGTTTTTCGATTTGTTCGTTGATGTCGGAATCTTTTTCAATATAGATGTCTTTACCGGGGATGTAGGCCTCCGGCTGATAATAATCGTAATAGCTGATGAAATATTCCACCGCGTTTTCCGGGAAAAGTTGCCTCAATTCCCCGTAAAGCTGAGCCGCGAGCGTTTTATTGTGGGAAAGCACCAGGGTTGGTCGGTCGAAGCGGGAGATGAGATTCGCGATGGTGAAGGTTTTTCCGCTTCCCGTCACACCCAAGAGCACTTGATGCTGTTTTCCGGCGCGGATTCCTTCCTCCAGAGCGATGATTGCTTCTGGCTGGTCACCGCTGGGGCTGTAATCGGTTTTGAGCTTAAATATTCCCATGTATTCCTTTTTTGTTTTTGAGCCCCCAACATCAATCCAAACAAAGCCTTGTGCTTTTGGCGTGGGCAAGTTGGCGGGGACCTTTGCAGTTTTTGCTTGACTTTTAGCATTTATTAAAAAAGCGTGAATCCAGATTACAGAGACCCCCTTTTTTGTCGAGAAAATTAAGCACTGGAGAGATAAAATGGCCAACTTCGATGAGTTCCAAATCAATTATGAGAACCTGTTAAAACTTGGATACGCGGTGATTGACATCCGCCACAAAGATTATGACACCCTTGGCGACAGCCACAAGCTGGTGATTGCGCGTGTGGACACCGACCGCGATGAATACTATCAGGATATGCTCAAACAGTACACCGCCATGGAGTTCAAGCCCGGCGAAATTTACGAAATCTGGACGGAAATCCTGATGCACAAAGTGAAGATGAGCAGGGTGTTAAACCGCGACATCGCGATTAAAGTTGCCGCCCTGGATTATATCGAGACTGTTTATCCCATCCGATGAACCGGCAGACTCTGCTGCTGATCAAGCCCAACGCGATTGAACATCATCATGTGGGGCACATCATCTCCATTTTGGAGGAAGCCGGTTTCCACATCCTGAGGGTGAGAGACCTGCGATTCACGCCTGAAACAGCGGGCGAATTCTATGCCATGCACCGTGGTAAGGATTTTTATGAACGCCTGGTGGATTTCATGGTTTCCGGACCCAATCTAGCCCTGTTGGTGGAAAAAGAAAACGCGGTGGAAGAGCTCCGGAAGCTTGTGGGCTCAGCGAATCCCGATGAACGTGAACCGGGAACAATCCGCCATCTTTACGCGGAGGGAATCACCCAAAACGCGGTTCACGCCTCGGACACGGTTGAAAACGCTCAGCGGGAGATTGAGCTTGTTTTTGGTGGCGATACCGCCTGAAAAGTGATTTGAAAGTCGGAGGGCTCAAAGCAGCCTGAAAGTTTCACTTTCCCGAATCAGTTCCTTGATTTGCTCTGTGCTTTCAGCCTGATTTATGGCGCGCCGTAATTCCGCCGAACCAATCAACCCTTTCGTATAGTGACAAAGCTGTGAGCGAAGTTCTTTATACACAACGCGTTCCGGCTTGAATTTCAAAGACAGTTCAATCTGCCGGAAAATGGTTTCCAAAAGCTGGTTTTTGGTTATCGGATTATAGTCGCCGCTTTCCCAGAGCTGTTTGCTCTGCGAAAATATCCACGGTTTCCCCAGGGCGCCACGGCCAATCATCACGGAATCACAGCCCGTTTCAGCCATCATTCTGCCCACATCCTCCGGTGTTTTCACGTCGCCATTTCCGATTACAGGCAAGCTCACTTCTTTTTTAAGAGCGGCGATGTGAGCCCAATCCGCCTGTCCGGAAAACATCTGGCTTTGAGTGCGGGCGTGCAGACAAATAAAATCCGCGCCAGCCTCCTCCACCATTTTGCCAAACTCAATGTAGTTCAGCTCTTCAAGACTCCAGCCGCTGCGAAATTTCACCCCCAGAAAACAGGAACCCCCCAATGCGGATTTGACCTCGCTCACAATCTCCCTGGCTTTGGGAAGCTCTCTCATCAGGGCGCTGCCTGCTCCGCGTTTCACCACTTTTCTAACCGGACAGCCCATGTTTATATCGATGAAATCCGGCTGGAAATCCAGACAATACTCCGCCGCTTTCGCCATCACCGAAGGCTCTGAACCAAAGATTTGGATGCCGAAAGGACGCTCAACTTCCTCAAAATGCGCGTATTGGATGGTTCTCAAGGAATCCCTGCTTAGCCCATCCGCGCTCACCATTTCGCTCACCAACACGTCTGCGCCATTTTCCTTGCAAAGCTGCCGGAAAGCGCGGTCAGTAAAGCCAGCCAAGGGCGCCAGCCACAGCTTTTCAGCGCAAATATCCTGTAGGGAGAATGCGGTCATCGGCGCTCAGATTCGTTTGAAGAGCATAAAATACGGTTCAAAACCTTGACGCCGCTGTTCGGTTTCATACCAGGTCGCCACGTGGTCTTGGAGGCTGGGGCTGCTTTGGATAACCTCATTTTGCAGCGACACAAATTCCTCCTGTTTCAACATCATTTCCGCAATCCAGAAGCTGTATTCCTCGTGGTCGGTGGCGATGTGCAGCTCCGCTCCGGGTTTCATCACTCCAGCCAAAGCCCCCAGAAAAGCGGGCTGAAAAAGCCGGCGTTTGTGGTGTCGCCGCTTGGGCCAGGGGTCTGGATGTTGGATATAAACGCAGGCCACCGATTTCTCAGGCAGAAGTTCCGCTATTTTTTCGTCCACCATCATACGCATCAAACGCACGTTGGGATGGCGTTCCGGGCTGATTTTTTTCAAAATATTGCGTATTCTTTTATCGGCGGCTTCCAAGCCCAGAAAATTCCACTCGGGATGAAGCGGCGCGTATTGAGAGAGAAATTCACCTTTTCCGGAACCTATTTCCAGATGCAGAGGCTGATTGTTTTCAAAGATTTTCGCTGGTTCCAAAAAGCCTTCCCCAGGCTCCAGAACAAAAAATTCGCGGTCATCAAGCATCTTCGTCCTCATCATCGGAAGCTCTGCTGGCTTGGATTTCACGCGTTTCAACGCGTTGGATGAAGAGGTCTGCCAGCGTGAGCCCATAGGCGATAAACACAAACATCAACAGGGCGTTCACATAAGCCGATGACCAGCTCGGAAAATCACCTCGTTTTGTGAGGAAATACATGCCCCGATACCAAACCGCGACCTGCCCGGCGCCCAAAAGCGAGGAGAGAATCATTCTGAAACGTGTGATGGCTTTCAGGAAAAACAGGAATTTTATCATCAGGGTCATCAAAGCCGCCAACGCCAGATTAGCCAGGAAAAACAAGCTTAGTCCCACACCCATTTTGGGGCTGATTATCAGGGAAAAGACCAGAGCCAGGACAAACACGACCACCCAGGCCCAGGGATTCTTCAAATAGTGATAAATCACTGCCACACTTCCACAAACCAGCGCCAGAAACAATCCCAGCTCCAAAGCGCCCGGTCTTTTATACGCTTTTCCGGCTGGGGCGGTATCGGATTTGTAAATCTCGATAATCTCGCCCAGTTCTGGGTCACTTATCGACGAAACTGTCTGCGGCTCTATGGGTTGTCCGATGTTTCCGATAAAATATCCCAAAACGGCTCCGATGAGCGGAAACAGCAGCGCCAACATGAAAATCGGCTTGAATTTTGTGCTTTGCATGGCTGGCCTCTTATAAATTTTAATTGACGTTTAGCAATGGAACTATTTTATGGCAGACAGTGTCCCTGTCAACCCCAAATGTGGGGGACAGGGCTCAAAACCCGCTCTTAGAGGGATTTTTACCTTCGCGGGAATCAATAGCTAATTTTTTGGAGAATAAAATATGAGCCTGATCACTAAACTTAGAACGAAACTTGCCCGCACCAAAAGCGGTTTCCTGGGCAAAATTGCCGAAGCGGTCAAGCTGCGAGGCAAGGTTGACGACGAACTGATGGAAGAAATCGAGGAGATTTTGATCCGCTGCGACACCGGGGTTGAAATGACCCAAACCATCATGGACAGCCTCACGGAGCGCATCCGCGTGGATAGGATTACAGACGCCGGCGTGGTTCAAACCGTCCTCGGTGAGATCATGCAGAATATCCTGCTCAAAGACTACGCGGAACTGGGCAACCTCTTCGATGAAATCGACGCCAAACCCTACGTGATTGCCTTTGTGGGCGTGAACGGAGTGGGAAAAACCACCAGTATCGGAAAAATGGCGAACGCCCTCGTTCAGGCTGGAAAACGCGTCATGATTATTGCCGGTGACACCTTCCGCGCCGCCGCCATCGAACAGCTCGCCATCTGGGCTGAGCGTGCCGGTGCCACTCTCATCCGCTCCCATCAGAATGCCGACCCCGCCTCCGTGATTTACGATGGCATCGCCTCCGCTCTGGCTCGTGATTTCGACGTGGTTATGATAGACACCGCCGGACGCCAACACACGCGTGAAAACCTGATGTTGGAGCTCAGCAAAATTGACCGCACCATCAAGAAATTGATTCCCGAAGCGCCTCATCAATCCCTGCTCGTTGTGGACGCCACCACAGGCCAAAACGCCATTTCCCAAGCTGTTAACTTCCACAAAGTCATGCCCCTCACCGGGCTGGTTCTCAGTAAATATGATGGCACCTCCAAGGGCGGAATCATCTTCAACCTCAAACACAACCTCGATTTGCCCGTGCGTTTCATCGGAGTGGGTGAGGGCATCGGCGATCTCGAAGTCTTTGATGCCGAAGCTTTTGTCCAAGCCTTTTTTGAAACCTCTGAAGAAGTGGAGGAAGAACAATGAACCCCAAAATTCTCAAAATACTAAACCCCATCCTCCTTTTAACGGTCATTTTCACGCTGGTCGGCTTGGTCGGCTACAACATCACCGAGCTGGAACCCTGGCGCCAGCTTCACTTCATCTCCGGCGCCCTCTTCTTTTTGGCTGCCATCCTGCATCTAATCCTAAACTGGGGCTGGGTTAAAGCCAGCTACCTCAAGCGTAAAAAAGCTGGAAAGTGAGCCAATTTCCCCCGGAGCAAATCGTTGAAGCCTATTCCCAGCTCAACGAACTGATTGCCTCCACCCAAGACCCCAACGACAAGCTGCCCCAGCTTCGCCGCCTGGTCGAAGGCATTTACAAAGAACTCAGTTCCGATAGCGGCTTCAGCTTCAGCGGTCTTTTCGCGCGGATGCAATATGTCCATGAAACCATGGAAGCTCCGCCGGAAATCCTTGTTCAGCTCAACCGGCTTCGCATCCTGGGAAACAAGGCCGCTCACGATGCGGATTATAAAACCAGCCGCGCCGACTGGGCGAGTTCCGTTCTGGCGGCGAGGAGCCTCCTTCAATGGCTGAATCCCGCCCTCAGCGACGCCCGGGTGGACAAATTCATCGAAAGCCAAAGGGCAATCCCTTTCACCGCCACGGCTTTCGAAACCCCCAAAACGAGCTTCCTCTGCATCGTGGAAAAATGGGACCCCATCAAAAAAAGCGACAAAACCAGCGGTATCAGGATTATCGCCGCCTTGGACGATGGTTCCCAGTGCATGATTTTCCTGAACGATTTTCAAGGCGAAGGACGCCAGTGGAGCCGGCTGAACAAGGTTTTGTGGAAATATTGCTGTCTCAGTTGCCAAAACCTGAGCGTCATCACCGGAAAAGACCGCTATTTCCAAAGCAATCCCCAAAGCCTCATCATCGTGGAACCCGATTTCCTCTTGGACGCCAGCGCCGTGGCTGATTGCTTCCTCAATGAGGAAAGCCATCCGGAGTTTTTTATCCTGAACAGGATGCAAAACGAAGCCGCTTCCGAAAAACCCGTTCTGGGCATGATTGCCAACGAAATCCTGGACGAGCTTGTTTCCTCTCCAGACGCGGATTACGAGGAACTTTTCAGGCTGAGCATGGCGAAAAAGCCAATTTCCCTCGTTGCTCTCGGCCAAGCCAGCGCCATGAACATTTTCCACACCATCAAAAACAATCATTTCGCCAATATCAGAACCTTCACCCATTCCCTCAAAAACGACGCCGTCCAGTTGGAACCCTCCTACATTTCGCCCGCCACTGGTCTGCAAGGCAGGCTGGATATACTTTACGAGCGCGACGGTAAACGCCACATTGTGGAGCTTAAAAGCGGAAAACCGCCCTTTTACGATGTTTGGAAACAACAGCGGATGCAGGTGGCTGCCTACGATTTGATTCTGGGTTCCAGCGGTGCCAGAAGCGACCTGGGACACAGCAGCATTTTCTATTCCGCCGCTAAGGATGACCCCCTGCGCCATGTTCCCCGCGCCGCCGTCCTGGAACAAGACCTCATCATGTGCCGAAACCGCATTGTGGGCATCATGCGTATGTTGGCTCTCGACCCCAGTCTGTTTTTCAACTGGCTGCGAAAAATCAATATCGATGGCTCCCCGCCCTTCATCCGCCAAAAACTGGACTTTATCCTCCACACCCTCAACAACATACAGGAACATGAATACATCTGGCTGATGGGTCAAATCCGCCTCATGGCGCGTGAAATCTGGTTCGAAAAAGTCGGCGGCTTCGGTCTCGACAGCATCTATGGCCACAACGCCCTCTGGCAGGAAAGCGAAGGCTCAAAGCGGGAACGCTACCGCATTTTGACCGACCTCCGGGTCAAGGCCATAGATTTTGACCAAGTCCATTTCAAACTGCCCCCAAGCGACACCGTCACGGATTTCCGCTCCGGAGACATCATCGTTCTCTACCGTCAGGGCATCAAAGTTGACAAACAAGACCTGCTCCGTGGACGCATCGACAGCATCAGCGACACCGAACTCACCGTCACCATCCGCGGCGGTTTGCGTCACCGTCTCGCCGATTTCCAAAGCCAGGTCTGGGTTTTGGAACACGACATCCTGGAAAGCGCGCTCTACAACCCCCTCCAGGCGCTCTTCGGCTTTCTGGCTGCCGAACCCCGCAAACGAGCCTTGCTTCTCGGTTTGGAACAACCCCGGGTGGACAAGCTTGAAACCACCGCCTCCGACGAGCTGGAACAGGTCATCCAACAGATGTTCGCCGCCCAGGACTACCACATCGTCCAAGGTCCTCCCGGAACCGGCAAAACCTCCGGACTCCTCACCCGCTACATCAAAAAACTTTACACCGAAACCCGGAAAACCGTCCTTATCCTCAGCTTCACCAACCGCGCCGTTGATGAAATCTGTCGCAACCTGCGCAAACACGAAATCGAGTTCATCCGCACCGGCCAGAGCGACGAAATTGACGCAGAACTGATGGACACCCGCATCAAGGGCAAACGCTTCAAAGAAGTCGCTTCCATCCTTCGTTCCTGCCGCGTTTGGGTGGCGACGGTTCAAAGCTGTAACAGTTGGCTGGCAGACTTGCAAAAGCTGATTAAAATCGACGAACTGGTGATTGACGAAGCCTCACAGATAATGGAAAACAGCGTCCTCGGCATCATTTCCAAAATCCCCAAAACCATCCTGATTGGCGACCAAAACCAGCTTCCGCCCATCACCCGCCAAAGGGACGAAGGCTTCGATTTCGACCATGACCAACTGCGGGGTCTCTTTTACGATTCCTACGGCCAATCCCTGATGGAACGGCTGGGACGTGTCTGCAAATCCAAAGCCTGGAACGCCTCGGTCACCATGCTTCATCAACATTACCGCATGCACGACGACATCGCCGGCCTCATCCAACATTACTACGACAACAGCCTCCTCTCCATGGTTACCCGCCAGGAATCCAAGCTGCCTGCCAAGGGCGTTGAACTGCTCGATTCCCGGCTCATCTGGGTCGAATTTCCCCCCTCGGAATTTGCCTGGTATGACCTCAGACAGGTGGACTTCATCCAAAAACTTTTGGAACTTTTCAAAAACAGCGGCGAACTTACCGACCCTGTCACAGATTTTGGTATCGTGGCGCCCTTCAGAGCTATGATTCACGCCCTGCGCCGCCAGCTTCCGGATTCCCTGAAAGACATCACCATCGACACGGTTGAACGCTTCCAGGGCTCCGAACGCAAAAACATCATCATCACCCTGCCTTTGCTCGGACCAAAATATCTGCGCAATCTGGAGGCGGTCAGCGCCGATGGCTCCGTGGACAGAAAACTGAACGTGGCTGTGAGCCGCGCCCAGGAACGGCTCTACGTTTTGGGCTGTTCCGAAATCTGCCGCCGTTCACCCCACTACAAACTTCTGATGGACAAAATCCGCCACTCCGGACAAGTGTTCCAACACAACGATTTATAACATATTTAAAGGAGATAGACATGAACAAGCCTAAACAACCTGGCCAAATCAATATCAAAATTGACGAAAAAGTGGGCGAGGGAACCTACTCGAATTTCTTCGTCATCACAAACTCCCCCTCCGAATTTATCGTCGATTTCGGCCGTATCCTGCCCGGAATCCCCGACGCCAGAATCTACACCCGCGTGGTCTGCACCCCCCAACACGCCAAACAACTGCTCAACCTTCTGCAAAAAAACATCGAAGGCTTCGAAAAACAACATGGCGAAATCAAGGTCCAGGGTATGCCGGACAACAAACCCGTGGGCTTCCAAACCGGTGAGGAACCCAAATAATCGGGGATTCATCCTCTCACACCGCTTAAACCCCAAATCTTACCTCGAAAGGGGCGGAATCGAACACAGGTTCCGCCTCTTTTTTTGTGGAAGGCGCCCGTCACCATCCGCCAACCCTGTGTCTTTAGTACCCAAACCCGCACCAGTCCGTCATCCTGAACGCCAGCTAAGGACAGGTCGGAACACCGGTTTCATCCGGTCGTAGGTGCCAGATTCATCTGGCACAATGTTCTTTCGACCACCCAACTCCGCCCACCACAACCCAGCCCCTGAGCTTGGAGGAACACCGGATTCATCCGGTCGTTGGTGCCAGATTCATCTGGCACAGTGTTCTTCCCACCACCCAACTCCGCTCACCACCACCCAGCCCCTGAGCTTGGAGGAACACCGGATTCATCCGGTCGTTGGTGCCAGATTCATCTGGCACAGTGTTCTTCCGACCACCCAACTCCGCCCACTACAAAACCCAGCCCCTGAGCTTGGAGGAACACCGGATTCATCCGGTCGTAGGTGCCAGATTCATCTGGCACAATGTTCTTCCGACCACCCAACTCCGCTCACCACCACCCAGCCCCGAAGCGTCATTCCGAGCGCAGCGAGGAATCCAGCCCATTTCCAATCCATCATTCCAGAGCTCAGCGACGGAATACCTTCCCCTGCCATCTCGCCACCTCGCCATCAAAACCCCGCCGTCAGCCTCTCCCAGCCCACCACCGGCTCCA
>Ga0172382_10005453_pt1 | contig 18941 bp, 21 predicted proteins | sample Leawel138RmetaG_FD_122245 | JGI IMG/M metagenome (GOLD analysis project Ga0172382, IMG submission 122245) | Leachate microbial communities from a municipal landfill in Southern Ontario, Canada - Leachate well 138R metaG | ecosystem: Engineered > Solid waste > Landfill > Unclassified | place...
GCCTGGAACAATTGCAGGCGCTGCCGATGAAGGGCCTCTCCCAGAAGGACAGCGTTCTCTTCCTGTGGACCACGCAGAACTTTATGGAAGCTGCGTATGGGCTGCTCAGGAAGTGGGGGTTCCAGCGTCGCACTGTCATAGTGTGGGCCAAGCCGGGACCGTTGGGGATCGGGTTCTGGTTGAGGAACCAATGTGAGTTTTGTCTGGTCGCTACACGGGGTCGTATTAAGCCATTTAGGTCGTCCCAGCGGAACCTCATAGTATCACCAAGGAAGAACCATTCCCAGAAGCCAGAGGAGTTCTGGCAGCTCCTACAAGGTCTTCCACTGCCCTCACCACGAATTGAACTATTTGCTCGAGAAGCTCGCCCGGGCTGGTATGCTTGGGGCAACGAGCTCTAAATTCCCTTTTTCTTCCCTCGAAATAAGAATCTTTATTAGGTTAAACGGCTCTTGTCGTTTAACAATATAGTATTGAAATGGAGACAATAATTCGGGAGAGATACTTATATTCAAGTACGCCCAATACTATATTGCCCAAAGAAGGGAGGTAAAAAACATGGCAACACCCAAAACCCCTGAACAGATCGAACGCAGGAGAGAACGCCGCAAAGCACGCCGTCTTGCTAAGAAGCTGTCAAGGCCGGTCAGCGAGAACGCCTGCAACCTGTGCGGAAGGACCCTCACGGACCCGGAGAGCACCCAGCGTGGCTTCGGACCTTCGTGCTGGAAGAAAGCTACCGCGGACAAGGAGCACTTCGAAGGCTGCTTCCCAGAAGCTGAAGCAGCCCTGCGCAATGCCGACGAGGATGCTGCAACATGCCTCTGCGGCTGTGACCTTCGCGGACAGCCCGTTGAAGGATACGAGCACGACAGCGGATGGAAGACCGACCACGGCATCCAGTGGCTTTTCGTCACCTGCCCGAATTGCAAGTATGAGATGGCCCTCTGGAAGATGGGCATCAGGCGGGGACAGGACTTCAGCTCTCAGCCCGAGCCGGAAGCTCCAGTCGAAGAGGAAGAAAAGAAGGAGGAGGTTCTGGACCTCAGCCACTCCCTGCGGTAACCTCCGCAGGGGCACCTTTTATATAGTCTTGCTCCCAATAGTATATTGTCAAAGACCGGAGCAAAACGATGCCCAAAAACCCCCCACCAGAACAGATCCAGCGACGGAAAGAGCGCAGGCTGGCTCGGAAGGGCCGCAGCCAAGCACAGACCCAGACTAAGCTTGAGACCGAGGCGACCCCAGCAGTGCCAACCGGATACCTCATCCCCCCGATGCTTTGCAAAGACGGAAGCGAGGAGATGCTCGGGACCCCCGGATACATTCTCCAGCAGAAGTACGACGGCAGTCGCGTTGTCCTCTACAAGGAGGGCTACAACATCCGATTTATCGGACGCTCGTTCAAAAACGACTTCGCTCCGATGTACCCCGAGCTTGTAGCCGAGGCACGCGAGCTGCCCTGGGACCGATGCGTCCTCGACGCTGAGCTGACCTTCTTCAGGGGCGAGACAGACGTCTTCATCACAGCCCTTGCGACAGCCGAGACCAAGACGTCCTACGAGGTTCGGTTGATGGTTTTCGACATCATCTCGTGCGACGAATCTCCCGACCCTAGCAAACTCGGGCTCAGGGACCGACTCCTCTACCTCGGGTCCAAACTTTCAGTCTCGGGGCACATTCGGATGGCCCTCACCATCTACGACCACCAGCAGCACCGGGAGCACTACCATCGCATCGTTTCCGGGGGTGGAGAGGGCGTTGTCCTGAAGGAAGCAAACTCCCCCTACCTCCCAGGCGAGCGGAGGCACTGGTACAAGGTCAAGAAGACCCAAACTGCCGAGTGTGTTGTGATGGGGGTAACCGAAGGAACAGGTGTTCGAAAGGAAACTTTTGGGGCACTCATCCTGGGGCAGTACGACGAACAGGGCATTCTCCAACCAGTAGCCAATTGCAGCGGATTTACCCAAGCAGAGCTGGCCGATATCCACCTCCTCATCGGGACAATTCCGGAGGAGACCTATACCCACGTGCAGAAGTGGAGGAGCCAGGTCCAGAAGCTCATCCAGCCCGTTCTGGTTGTGGAAGTTGAATACATGGACCGGACCAATACCCAGAAGCTTCGCTTCCCGAGATTCATCCGGTTCAGGAACGACAAGCAGCCGACCGAGTGCCGGCTGCCAACGGAGTAAGGATGAAACAGCAGCAAATCAATAAGCCGGCCCTCCAGGTCCGATGGTTCAGGATCTGCGGGGGAAACATCGTTGAGTATGAGTCCCGTCGTGGTGAGATGGGCGACCATGAGGAGTGGGCAAAGGAGCGGGCCCGTGAGTTAGACCTCACCGATGGTGAGTATGTCCTCACCTTCTTCCCGCCGCATCAGGCAGACCTAAGGGGCTCTTGCCTTGTGTGGAATGCCGACCTGCTTGACCGCATCTCAAGTCTTCGAGGGAGTTAGTGGTTCACTGGAAAGGGGCCTTTGCCATTGTGGCCTCCGAATTAACCACTTATATATAGTAGTGCAGCCAATATAGTATTGTCCTAATAAGGACAGGAGTAGAAAGATGAACGAACCACGATACCCTCAAATCAGGGTCAAGCTGGTCGGCGAGGACGGGAACGCCTTCGCCATTCTCGGTCGGGTTACCAAGGCTCTAAAGCGGGCCGAGGTTCCCCAAAAAGAGATCGACCTCTTCTACCGAGAAGCGACCGAGGGAGATTACAACCACCTCCTACGCACCGTTATGCGGTGGGTAGAGGTGGAGTAACCCCACCTCGACATCGAAACACTATCCTTTTTTACTCCTTACTACGATCGTCATAACCCCAGGGGGTTCCAGTGGCAAAGGCCAATTTCCAGTGAACCACTTTGGGCCACAGAGACGGAGTGGCAGAGGCCCATTTCCAGTGAACCACTACATGGCACAAGAGTTTGGCCACCTATAAATACTAGTGCGGCCCATACAGTATTGTCCAAAAAGGGCAGGAGTAGAAACATGTCAAGGAAGAAAGAACCAAGCGCCACCTTCAAGGCGATAGTTCGGAACGCAGAAAGCGCAAACGCTGCTCGGGTGCTGTCCCAGCTACCTCAGTCAGCCGGGACACTCAAGCGAATCCCCGTAGGCACTTCAACCCTCGGGACCAAAGCTGTGGTCGAAGTATACGAGGAGAAGGGAGCTCTTTACGTGCGCGCAATTGCCAACACGACCGAGGGCCCAATGCCCTACGCTATCGACAACCACGGTCCATACACGAAGCCCCGCAGGGCACTCCGGCGGGCAATGGCCGTGGCAGAACTCATCGTCACCAGCGGGTTCCCACACCCCAGGTACTGGATCTGCAGGTAAGGCGTATGGAAAGCGATGCCTACCACACCTGGATAGCTGGGCTCAGGCCCGGCGACCTCATAGCCCTACACCGTTGCGTTCACGGGAGGGAGGAGCACTTCGTCACCAAGGTGGAGCGGATTCTACCAAGCGGCAGAATTGTCACAGGGTATAGCAAGACCATGAAGTTCAAGGGCGGATATTATCGGGAACGGAGTGGTTGGGACCCGGGGTACAAGATAGTCCCCCTCACTCAGGAGATCCTGGACCGCCTCTACCTGAGGAAGCTTATCTCCCGATGCCAAGACATCAACTTCGACCTGGTATCTGTTGAGAACCTGGAGAAGATCCTCGGCGTGCTCGGGATACGCCTCAAGCGCCCGGTACTCAAGCCAGAGGACGCTCCGGGAGGTGTTACCGTGTAACAAGCTGTGGGACATCATTCACTCCTGTCTGCATAATCCTCTAACAAGTAGGAGCAGATATTCAATACCATAACCCTCCTATAACCCTCCTATAACCCAATACGCTTCTTTTTCTCGTTTCTTTTTCCTCCGCACTGATTTAGCCACCTATATATACAAGTGCAGCCAATACTGTATTGTAACAACGAAGGAGTTGAAACAACATGTCCCAGACATCAACCCAGTTTAAGGGGCTCGAAGGCCGGATCCTTCGGACCCTCGAGGAGTCGCCCATCAGACCGACCCCGGCCGAGCTGGCCAGGACCTACCGGATCGGAAAGGCAAAGGTCAAGGGGGCCATCGTCAACCTCATCCAGGCCGGAATTGTCACGTGCGGCGACGAGGCCGACTCCATCGGCGACAACGACCCTGTAGACTTCCAGAACTCCACCCCTCCCCCAACCCCAGAGCCGGCTGAGGAAGAGGTTGCCGAGGAAGAAATTGCCAAGGAACCAAGCTCCAGGTACGACGTGCCCCGGAGGAAGGGCGGCAGGAAAGCTCTCCTCGAGATTGAGCTCCGCGACTACACTGACGACGAACTAGCCGCCATGTCACCCGAGGAGCGCAAGGCCCTCAAGCGTGCAAAGCGCCAGGCCCGGAGAAGGGCCAAGCGCCACAACATTACCCTCAACCAGTAACTTTTTTTCAGCGTTTTAATGCACGTCTAAGGGCGTGGAAAATTCCCCATAGTAAACCATGGGGGAGGAGCTAGAAGCTCCTTAAAACTGCCCTACGCTCTTAGGCTTTTCAACTTATAGCCCCCTGAGGATTTTACTATCTCCCCTCGGGAGGCCAACTGGGTCAGGGCTGTGGCCACCTTGCGGCGTGAAATGCCGGTGTGTTCGGAGATGGTTCTGGACGACAACGGCTTCTTGTTGAGCGTGAGTAATTCCACAATAAGGTCCTGCTCATCACCGGTCTCTTCGACTTGTTTCTTCTTCTTGGCGTGCTGCTTCACGCTGACAGAATAGGTGCTCTCTTGGAACCCGCCCATTGAGACATTAAGTTCAACCTTGGGGTGGATACCTGCGCTGCGGAACTCGCGTTCTAAGACCAACGATATTGGAGGGGTCTCTCCGGGGTTCACCTCTGCCGACTCTTCGCCATCGGGGTTCCGGCTGGTCACTTCAATGTACCAAGCTGATTCTACCCAGCCGTGCAGCGTGGTGGATCCTAGCATCCTTTGGCCACCCCGTTTTGGTGTGCTGCCCTTGTTCCAGTGGTGCACCACGACCACACCAGCCTTGTACTCGGTCTTCAGGTACAGGAGCCAGTTGAGCACCGGGTTGAGATCCTTGGCTGAGTTAACATCTCCGTCAAACATCAGGTAGAGGGGGTCGAAGATAATCAGGACCGGCCGAATCTGCCGAATTGCTTCCTCGAGCAGTGCCCGGTGCATGGGCTCATTGAGCTGGTAACCTTGCTGGTTGATGAAGTAGAGCGGGATCCTCTTGGGCCAAGTAACATGGAGCCGTGAGCCTTGGACCTTTACCTCGCCTGCAAGGCCCTTGTCGACCATCATCTTCTCCATCCTGTCCCGCATAATCCAGTCGGCATTCTCGTTCTGGACAATGAGCACCGGGCCCTTCTCCTTCACATCGAACTGGTTGAGGAACGGCTTCCCCGAGGCAATGGAGATAGCAAGGTCAAGTGTAAGGATGCTCTTCATCGACTTAGGTTCACCCGCCACAATTCCATGCGATCGTCTGGTCCAGAACCCCTCTACCAACCACCCGGGCTGTGAGCCGATTTTACCGAGCACTTCCCCATAGTCCTCAATCTTGAAGGAGAAGCCGTATGAGGGTGTAGGGCCCTCTTTCTCGGCAGTTGTCGGTTCCTGCAAGGTGTTCTCAAGGATCTTCTTTATCTCCCGCCTAAGACGCTCATTCTCGTCCTTACGGCCACGATACTTATTCCATACCGAGCCCTTCACGAGGGCAAGAATCTCGCTCGGAGGAACCCCGGCATCGTGGAGCTCGTGCTCAATATACCACAGGATGTCCGAGCGCTTCCCGTGAGTGGCGGTAGTCGCGAAGAGCAGTGTTAGAACCTTCCTCGGGATCTTGCCGTGGTATCTCGAGAGGATGGCCAGGACCTCTTCCCTACTGGCCTCGTGAACATTGGGCACTATGTCTTCGTCTGGCGAAGGCCCATTTCCAGTGAACCACTCTGCCTCGCGAAGACTGTGGTAGTGATAATGCTCGTCCGAACGAATAATCCTCCCGACTGTCGGCTTTTCCGGATACTTGTGGTTGATGGTTCCGGGTATCCGTAGGACCTGTGTTAGATCCCAGCCCCCTTTGTCAGCTCCTATCCGATAGGAGAGACTCTTATTCAAGGCTTCGGCATCTGGTGGCTCGAGCAATTGATCAAGTTCCCAAAGGCCCTGATAACGACCGGGAGAGCTCTCCCAGTAGTGCGTAGGGAGGAGGCCTTGCTTGTCGATTTGCTCTATGTCCACGGCATCCATATCGCTCCACAGGAGCCGTGTGGGTTTAACGTTCTCGGTCCTTCGGCGGGGTGCTCGGAAAACCAGAGGGGACCAGTAGAGGTCATATTGTTGCGGGGGATGCTGCTTAAGGAACGCTTCAATTCTGCTCGGGAGGTCCGAATCTATCTCAAAACTGTGGTCTCTCCACGAGCCGTTTTGCTTTGTAGCAAGGAATACGTAATCGCCTTTTTGTCCATTAAGGCGCCAGACTGATGTTAGTTCTTTGGCAATCACTGACTCGGTTGACAATCAGGTCACCCAGTCTTGAGCCCCTCGAGATCAGATCGCTTGATTGACCACTGCCAGCCGAATTTTGTAGCTGGCAATCGGCCCCTCCGGATCAGGTAGAGCACCCTCCGCTGGGTAACCCCGAGCTCCTGAGCGGCTTCTTGTAGCGTTAAATCCCTACCCATGTTTCCTCCTTTGCTAATTTAACCAACACCTAAAATGTGGGAACTAGGGCCATATAAACTGTCCTATTTTACGGAACACAATACACTATCAGGACCATAAAAGTTTTTTATATAGGACGCCTAACAGATTATGGTAAGAGTGAGTAAAGGAGGGAAGAACCCCAAAATGATGATCGTTGTTGAAGGAATGGACAATACGGGGAAGACAACCCTGGTGAGCCAACTACGGGAGCAGTACCTGTTCCCCGTGCTGGTGTCCTCTCGCTACTATGAAACTGAGAACCGCACCGAGAAGTGGGTTAGGTGGATCTATAAGATGATGGAGCTGTCGCGTGATGAGCACATTATCTTCGACCGGTTCCCGCTTATCTCGGAGCACGTCTATGGGCCCATTCTCCGCGGCAAGAACGTTCTTGCCGAGCACCCCGCTTGGCCAGACCTCCTCGGGAAGTTTAGTGGCCTTGAGCCGCTCATCATCTACTGCCGGCCCCCGATGGAGCACGTGCTCAATTGGCGAGAACGACCTCAAATGGGAGGGGTAAAAGAGCAATCAGAAAAATTACTCAAGGCCTATGACGAAGCAATGAGATTCTTTTGGCCCACTCACTATGATTATACTCACCCATTGGCTCTATCGAACGTGTATCACACTATTGACAGGAGAATAAGGAATGGTCAACATTAACGAGTTTGAGGCCCCAGACACGCCGGACAGCGGACTACTTGAGGCCATATTCCACGCACAGCATTCCCTGATGGAGAAGTACATCGGCATCGAAGCGGAGAACGGGCTCCTCCACACGCCCGACTGCCCCGTGGATCTCGATTCACCCAAGGGACAAGCCCGGCTGAAGGACTTTGCGTGGCGCATCGTCGAGGAGCTGGGAGAAGCATTGGAGGCAGCGCGAATCCACGCTGAGGTGCCCGAGCACTACAATGAGGAGCTGATAGACGCTCTCCACTTTATGGCTGAGTTCTCGCTTCTTGCGGGGTTAACACCCGAGGATATCAGGAGCCGCATCCATACGACTGTCTATCAGCCTATCGCCCCGGACCCTGACACCCTCCGTGGCCTCTACCAAGTCATCATGACTGTGTACCCGCCTCCGCCCGGATTACGGAGTTATCCGTCACTGGTTACAGTCACGGGGCTCGTAACGGAGAGGCTGGCCATCAGTTGCAACTTCCTGAAGAACAAGCCTTGGAAGCGTACTCACATGCTGACCGACAAGGAGCGGTTCAAGGATGCAGTTGCCGACACCTGGGTCCACTTTATCTTGCTGGCAGCCTCTGCCGGACTTGGGCCCGAGGACCTGTATGGGCTCTACTTCAGGAAGAAACAGGTGAACGACTTTCGGATACGAAGCAGATACTGATGAGATTCTACGAGAATTTTACCGAAGCGGTCAGCGAGATCCAGAGGGACCTTGCAGAGATGGGCGTGCTCATCCGACCGAAGACCTACCAAGACCGCTTAGTTGAGGGCAACCCAGATTACGACACACTGGAACTAGACAACTACGTCTACTGTGTGTTGAATCCGGACCCGAAGCACCTTACTTCCACACAGCCGTGGGCGGATGCCGAGTTCGAAGAGCGAACATGCGGATGCGCTATCAACCCTGGAATTGCATGGCGGCTCCGCCAGAATGTGTGGGAGACGTTCCTCTGCCCAGTCGAGGGGAAGTTTGCCTACACCTATGCTGAGCGGTTCTCCCGGAACAACCAGATTGATCGGATCATCAAGCGGCTGAGGAGAGACCCTGAATCCCGGCAGTTGTTCCTGTCGATGTGGGAGGCAGACGATATCACCAAGATTGGGGGTGTATCTCGCGTCCCTTGCACCCTCGGATACCTCTTCCAATACCGGAGGGGGGCGCTTAACCTCACCTACCTGCAGAGGTCGTCTGACTTTGTGACCCACTTCCAGAACGATGTCTACCTCGCCGTTCGGATGCTCAAGTATGTCGCCAGCGAGACCGGGCTCCCTGTGGGGACGTTCACTCACTGGCTCGGCAGCCTGCACACCTTCAGGAAGGATATGGCCTTTGTATTCTAGGGATCACTATGCAACGAATTACTCGAGTGGGCCTCTACATGGAGATGGCCCAGCTGGTAAGCAAGCGTTCCACGTGCGGCAGTGCAAAGGTGGGAGCAGTCCTAGTAAAAAACAACCGAGTTATCGCCCACGGCTATGCGGGAGCGCCCTCGGGGATGTCCCACTGTCTAGACGTTGGGTGCGACCTTCACTACTCGTCACAGGACGACAGAAACCACTGTCTTCGAACGGTGCACGCTGAAGCGAACGTAGTAGCCTTTGCTGCTCGCGAGGGCATCGCCACAGCAGGAGCAACCATGTACTGCACCCACAGACCGTGCGGAACATGCGCCAAGCTCCTGATCAACGCTGGAATTGTGCGGGTGGTCTACCTCTACCCCTACGGGTCCGAGGACGGACTATCCCTCCTCTGTCGCGCCGGAGTAATTGTGCAGTCATTCCAGCATGCGCTAGAGGAGGAGAGTGAGAGCCAGTGAACTCCATTCGGCTGATCCGGACCGGGGAGTGTTTGGGGAAGGACTGCCCCGATTTTATCGAGGAAGATCTGTCGCTTTACCACAATCTCTACTGGTGTGGTTACGACAAGACAGACCTCAAGAGGCTGGAGCCTCTTACTGCTTGCCCGAACCCACGACGGCATCGGGAGTTTCTCTATGCAGAATTACTCAGGCGACAGCTGCGGGATGGCTCCAGGCAGGCTAGGTTAAAGGAGTACGGGGGGGAGTAACAATGACCTCACTAAGTCCAAGCTGCACCTTATGCGATCTGCATAAGTCAGCGCAGGTTGTATGTGTCAGAGGGATGGGGCCCGTCCCGTGCGACGTCATGATCGTCGGGGAGGCACCCAGCTTCAGGCGCAGAGATCAAGTAGCAGTGCCATTCTCAGGGCAGTCAGGAAAGCTGCTGGAGAAGCTGATGGTATCTGTTGAGCTTGATCGCGACGAGTGCTACATAACCAACGTGGTACACTGCCACCCGCCGGATAATCGGTCGCCTACTGCTTCCGAGATAAAGGCGTGTAAGGAGCACCTAGAGTCTGAAATAGCGCAGGTAAAACCGAAGTACGTGTTACTCCTTGGGGCAACTGCTCTCAAGGCAGTTTTGCGCAAGAGTAAAATCACGCAGCTCCACGGTACCTTCATCGAGAAGGAGGGTGTGACCTACATGCCTACCTTCCACCCAGCAGCTGCACTTCGGGACCCGTCAAAGACCGATCTGATACGGGCAGACCTTGTCAAGTTTTCACAGCTGGTCCGTGGCTACGATCCCACGTGCCAGCACCAACTTTCGTGGCGTGCAATTGATTCGGTTGACACCTTCAACAGCTGTATTGATGACCTTAAACAAGCAGATGCTGTGGCGTTTGACCTCGAGACCTCGGGGCTTGACCCGCTTGAGGACGGGGCGCAGATCCATTGCTTGGGGCTTGGGACATCTCACGGCACGCAGTGGATTCTTCCCTTGGGATCACTTGACGGAAGCCAACCGGTATTCCCACAAGAGGTCCAGCAGATGATGGTGGAGGATATTGCAAAAGCCCTCAAGGGCAGGAAGGTAGTTGCGCACAACGCCAAGTTCGACAACAAGTGGATAAGGCGCATTTTCGGGATTAGGTTCTCGGTGTCGTTCGACACTATGATAGCCGCTCACTTGATCAATGAGAACATCCCCAAGGGCCTTAAGTATCTGGCCAAGCTCCACTTCAACGCCCCAGACTATGATCTTATCACAGCCCAGAAGAAAGGCGGGATAGATGCGACCTCGCTGTATCGCTACTGTGCGTTCGACGTGTACTTCACCATCCTCCTCTACCGGAAGCTGAAGAAGGAGCTTTCGGGGGATTCAGCTCTCAAGAAGGTGTTCATGTGGCTGATGATGCCGGCGTCTGAGGCATTTGAAGAGATAGAGCTGACCGGGGTGTTTGTCGATAGGGAACGGATGGATGCATTGGAGGCAGATCTTCGTGCTAGAAAAGCAGAGCTTGAGGGTCGTCTGGAGACAATGTGCCCCGGCGTCAATTGGAACTCGCCTAAGCAAGTGGGTTCGGTTCTCTACGGCGACTGGGGGCTTGACCCGCTGGAATACACCCGCACGGGGCAACCGTCTACCGCTGAGTCGGTCCTCCTGCAACTAAGGGGCCAGCATCCTGGGGTTGAAACGCTCCTCAGCTATCGGGAGGTCCACAAGCAGCTGACCGGGTTCATTGACGGGTGGAAGAAGTTCCTCCACGGAGACCGGATGCATCCCTCATTCAAGCTGACCGGCACGGTGACTGGACGGCTTTGTTTAAGAGAGAATACTTCGGTTATGGTGCCGGGGGGGACAAAGCCTATCCAAGATATAAAGCCTGGAGATTTGGTATATTCCTATGATGATCGGCTGAGGTTATGCATAAGAAGGGTCAAAAATTCTGGCTTTGCCGGAAATAAGCCATGCTACAGAGTGCACTGGCTTGGTCAGGGTAGTCGGGAGAGTGGCTTCCTAGACGCCACGGGTAACCACCCGATTCGTTTAACCACGGGTGAATATATAAAAGTTGAAGACCTACAGGGCGGAAAGCTGGTAAAATGGCGGGGTAGATTGCACCACGGTGAGCATGTTCTTGCCCTTCACAGGTATACGGGTGATTACAATTATCTGCATATTACTGGCGAAAAGAAGAGAATAAAGGAGTGTAGGGTTATTTTTGAGCAACTTAATGGATACTCACCTGAACACATACATCATATAAACGGTGATAAACTTGATGACTCACCGAACAATCTTTCCGGAATGAGTAGGTCGGATCATACGGCTCTTCATGCTTGTAGGGACAGCAATGAAATGAGACGACGGGGCGTAGAATCTGGCGGGTTGTATAAAGCACACGCACATTCATTAGAAGCTCGAAAAGAGCGATACCGAAAGCGGTTTTCCGAGGAGGAACTAAAAGAAGCACTTCTACAGGGGAACGGAATTATTGGAGCCTGCAAATACCTTGGCTGTAGTTATTATTCTCTTAAGAGACGAATGGAGGAGCTTAATCTGGACTATGATGGAAGAACGTGTACCGGGAAGAAGTCGCAGTGTACGGTAAACAATCACATGATCACCCGTGTAGAAAAACTTCCCGGGATTTATCCTGTGTACGACATCGAGGTAGAGGAAACACACAATTTCATCGCTAATGAGTTATGTGTTCACAATTCTTGCAGTGAACCCAACCTCCAGCAAGTACCGAGGGACCCGAAGATTCGCTCCCTCATAACGGCCCCGCCAGGGTGGACGTTCGTGGAGGCTGACTACTCGCAGATCGAACTCCGGGTGGCCGCAATGCTATCTGGGGATCCCACGATGACAGAGATTTTCAACACCGAGGGGGCGGATATCCATACTACCACGGCAAAGGCCGTGAGCGGTAAGGCGGAGGTGACGAAGGACGAGAGGAAGAAGGCCAAGGCGGTCAACTTCGGGTTCCTCTACGGGATGGGTGCCAACAAGTTCCGGGAATACGCCCGGGACAAGTATGAGCAGCACCTCTCCCTCGAGGAAGCCACAGAGTTCCGCAATCGCTTTTTCGAGCTGTACAACGAGCTCCCTCGGTGGCACCAAAGACAGAGGAGCATCGTCCGCATGTATGGGCAGGTACGCACGCCTACGGGCAGAATACGCCATCTCCCTGAAGCGTTTTCCCCGAGCGACGACCTGAAGTCCTCCGCCGAGCGACAGGCTATCAACACCCCGGTCCAGAGCTTTGCGTCGGACATAACAGTCTCGTCCCTCATAGAGATACACCGGACAATTCCGCGGGACAGGCTCCGGATTGTCGGGAATGTGCACGACGCGATCTTGTTTGAGGTAAGGGACGAGTATCTGGAGGAGGTTACCGCACAGATTCGGGAGATCATGGAGAACCCGAAGATCATCACCGAGCAGTTTGGCATCCGGCTTAAGGTGCCCATCGTTGCTGATGTCTCAGTTAAGAGGGGCGGGTGGGGGAGCGCAGAATAGAGTATTGGAAACTATTTATTATAGAACGCCCCATTCTTTTTACAACACTTTGGAGGTGAAAAGCATTAGCGACACCGTTTTAAACCTGTCCTTCTCGAAGATGAAGTGCTGGAGGAGATGCCGCCAGGAGTTCCACTACAAGTATGTGGACAAGCTGGAACGCAAGCTCCCCGCAGTACCGCTCGTCCGCGGGAATATCATCCACGAGTGCATTAACGCATGGATGAACAGACGGGACTGGCGAGAAGTACTCGCCGCGTATGTATCCCAATATGAGAAGCTCTTCGCTGAGGAGCGCGACCTCTACGGGGATCTGCCGACAGACATTGAACAGATCATGGAGAACTACACCCGGAAGTACCAGAATGACCCATTCGAGTACCCGGCAGTAGAGCTGCCCTTCAGCGTTCACTTGTTCGGCAATGTCAACTTCACCGGGCGCATTGACGCCCTTGCTCGCGACCGCGATAAAGGCCTGTGGGTGATGGAGACCAAGACGCACAAGAAGTTACCCGATGATGATGTTAGGCTGCTAAATGTGCAGGCGGTCTTCTATGCATGGGCAGTGCCTCATATTGAGGGGTATGAAGAAGAGCAGGTGAAAGGCATCTTGTGGAACTATATCCGCACCAAGCCGCCTGCAATTCCTGAGGTCCTCAAGAACGGGACGCTCTCGAAGCGCAAGAACATCGACACCGACTACCACACCTACCTGAAGGCTGTGAGGGAGAACGGTGAAGACCCGAACAAGTATGCGGACATTCTCCAGAAGCTGGAGGAGCAGACAGACCGATTCTTCCGCCGGATCTACTTCCCGAAGCCCTCACCCACGCTGGTGTTCAACATCATGCGGGATGTCGAGATCACGGCCAATGAGATCCTTGCCTACCTTGGTTCTGACGAAGAAGAGAATTGGACTGGCCCATTCCGCTACCGGAACCTGAACCCGTTCCAGTGCAAGAACTGCTCATACCGCCCACTGTGCGAGGCCGAATTGTTCGACATGGACGTTGAGTTCGTCAAGCGCACCATGTTCCAGCCCAGGGTAAGACCGGACGAGAATGCGGGGCCACCGCGGCTGGAGATAATCCACCAGAAGCCTAAGGCTCTTGAGAATTTCAGGCATGTACCTAAGTGGAGGCGGAAGGGGTGACTATGTTACGGTACAAGATAGGGAACCTCTTAAGAGGGTATATCCATCTCGAAGCCAACAGCAATCAGGAAGCATGGGAAAAGGGCCGGGAGAAGTTCAACCAGTCCTTCCCCACAGACCACGGCACAGGACGGCAAGTAGAACTCTATGTCTTGGGGCCGGTGCGGCTTACGCCGAAGTATACTCAGGACAAACCTGAAGCGCCCCTATGGCACCCAGTGCTGCTGGGTACTCAGGAGAACCATGGCCAGAGGGAGAAGAATGAGTATCACAGATAAGATCATCCCAGTGTCAGACATGGCTGGCCCCCTGAGTGTTCTGGTGTGGGGCCGTTCTGGCACGGGTAAGACAACCTTTGGGAGCACGTTCCCCCGACCGATCCTGCTGGTTGATGTCCGCGAGAAGGGGAGCGACGGTCTCGCCTATGAGGAGGGCATTGATGGCCTGCCGCTCGAGTCGTGGGAAGAACTTGAGGAGCTGTACTGGTTCCTATCGGAGAACCCCGACCGATACCAGACAGTGATCATCGACACGGTCACTCAACTCCAGGACCTTGCTCTCGAGAGAGTGCTGGCGGATGAGGGGAAGACCATCGACTCGCCTGTCTCTCAGTCAAACTGGGGCAGCATGTCCAAGATGATGAAGTCATGGCTGCTCAGCTTCCGTGATCTCCCGATGAACACTGTGTTCATTGCTCAGGACCGTGTTAACGATGTTAAGGGGTACGAAGACCAACTTGTCCCTGAAGTCGGACCACGGCTCAGTCCGTCTGTGGCGGGCATGCTCTGTGCTGCAGTCAAGGTGATCTGCCAGACGTTCATCATGGAGGAGGTCAAGCGGGGGAAGGACAACCGGATTCGGAGGCACATCACCTACCGACTTCGCGTTGGCCCACACCCGCTCTACCTGACCAAGATTCGGCAGCCCAGGGGCAGTCCAGTGCCAGCGGACATCGTCAACCCTTCCTACTCCCTGCTGAAGAAAGTGGTTCAAGGGCGCTGGGAATTGGCTGCTGCTGACAAGGTCGAAGAGGCTGAGGATGAAGTTCCCGAAGTGCCGAAGAAAGTTCCCGAAGTGCCGAAGAAAATCCGCAAGGCCTTGAAACGACCCGCGGAGGTATAGCTGTCGAAAGTGCACGGGTTTGAGAAAACCTTAATAGTGCAGCATCCAATTAACTATTGGTGAGATAAATGGCAATCGCAAGTGCTCCCAAACGCGGAGCTACAACCAAGCCTCGTCAGAGGCCCGGTGTTATCCAGGTGGATTTTACCGGTGTATCGTCCGGTGGAGACTTCAACGTGGCGGAGGGTGACTACGCCGTTGAAGTTACCAACGTTGAGCAGAAGATATCCAAGAACCAGAAGCCCTTCCTCGCTTTTGAGTTCACCATCCGCGGAGAGGAGGAGAACGGTAAGCGGCTCTTCCACAATTGCTCACTCCAACCACAGGCGCTGTTCAACCTGCGTCGAACGCTGGAGGCGATGGGCCTCGAGGTTCCCGACGGAGCGATGGATGTTGACCTTGAGGAACTGAAGGGGCTCTACCTCGGGGTCCGCGTCGAGAGCGAAGAATATCAGGGGAAGGTTCGGCCCCGGGTCACAGACGTATTCTCGCTCACAGAGGAAGAGGGTGACTCAGATCTCTGAGAAGCGGATCACCAAGAAGATGAAGGAGCTCCTGAAGCAACGCTTCGGGGGCTTCTGGTTCAAGGTCCACGGCGGTCCTTTCCAGGCGGCCGGGATCCCCGACCTTATCGGGTGTGTGGAGGGGTGCTTCATTGCTATCGAGGTCAAACGTCCCGAAAGGATGGACCAGGTATCGACACTGCAGGCGGTCACCCTTGACCAGATCTCCCGCTCCGGGGGGCTTGCTTTCGTCGCCTGCGACCCCGAAGAGGCCGTAAAACGTGTGGCCGAGTACCTCTCTACCTCTTAACTCCTGTTTTTAGGTCCAAATTGGGCTCGATTTTCGGATCTTATGTATAAAGAGCGTAGCAGGCCATTTTAGAGGAGCAAATTTTTGCCCATAGTTTACTATAAGGTGAGAGCTTTTACGCCATTTAACAGGCTGCTACAAACTCGCTATTTTGGATATGAGTAAGTTATGCACTCTATTTTGGAAACAGACTGCTTAGAAATGAGTACCTTCATATAGTAGTGAGCCCAATAGTATATTGTCAAAGATAGGAGCAGAATAGGATGAACCCAACCCAGAAACTAGAGTTCGTCAAGGCTCAGATGCAGCGTGACGCCAACGAGGTAGTCGGACAGATGGCAAAGATTGAGGGAGTACCACACCCAGAAGTCGTGGTCACCTTCTCCAACCGACTTGTTTCGGCAGTCGGGAGATGCTTCTACTGGGAAACTCCGTCAAGGATCCAGATCAGTGTCCAGCACCTCTCCTCCAACCTCGACAACCCCGCCTTCATCCACAGGCTCATCATCCACGAGGCGGCCCACATCTTCCATCCCAACCACGGCTCTCAATTCCGCGACCTCTGTGCCGCGCTAGGTTGCCCCGACGAGGGGCCAACGACCCTGACTTGGAGGGAGCAGAATATCGTCGTTAACGGTGTCGAGCCCCAGGGACACTTTAAGTGCCCCTTCTGCAAAAAGGTAACTGTTACAAAAGTGGTGCCCACGCAGAAGCGCATCAAGCGGAAGAAGTGCCCTCTCTGCAAGCAGCGGGGACTCATCTACTACCCCACGAGGGGTAACCCTTTGCATAGAGCACTCTTATTATAGTAGTACGCCCAATAGTTTATTGTCTAAGGACAGGAGAAGAAGAGATGTCAACCACAGTTCGACACGCGATGAACGCCCTGCTCTCAGTCTGCGACGGAGCAACCTCCGAGGACGGGCAGGGGTTCAACAAGTTCGACTCATACGTCGCTCAGAACATGGCCAGCAAGAAGCGCTGGACTCACAATCAGGAGAAGGCAATGCACAAGATGCTCAGGAAGTACCGCAACCAGCTCCTCTCAACCTTCGAGATCTGCCACGAGGAACTTACCTTCGAGACCACACCAGAGGACACGAAGGAGAAGTACCGCCAGGAGCGCACGAAGACCCACTACCCCACCCTTTCGTTCGACGGCAAGGAGTTCGTTCTCAAGAGCCCGTTCTCTTTCCGTGAGCGGGCAAAGTCAATCCCTTCGAAGAAGTGGAACCCAGACGACAAGACCTGGAGATATCGCAACGCCGACTACGTCCTCGACGCCCTTGCACCGATGGTCCAGAGCGGCGAGATTCTTGCCGACACTGCAGCAACTGCCCTCATCAACCACCACCTCATTTTACTCGAGGAAAAGAGCCAGCAGCTCGACGAGGTGAAAGAGATCAAGCAGGGACACACGCCCGACATCCCGGTCCCCCTCAAGACGTCCCCCTTCGACCACCAGCGACAGGCATTCTACGTTGCCACGACACTACCCAACACCTCGATGCTCATGGAGCAGGGGACAGGCAAGACACTTGTCGCAATTGCAGCAGCAGGCCACAGGTATCTTTCGGGTGAGGTGCGCCGACTCCTCGTCATTGCACCACTCTCAGTTGTTCCGGTCTGGAAGAAGGAGTTCGACAAGCACGCCGACTTCCCAGTTCGGATTGAAGCACTCACCAACGGCAAGACTGCCGACAAGGAGCAGATGCTCAAGACCTGGAAGGACACCGACGCCCTTCAGGTAGTTGTGATCAACTACGAATCTACGTGGAGGGCAATCGACGGACTCGCGGCCTACAAGCCCCAGATGATTATCCTCGACGAGTCGCAGAAGATCAAGAACAGCCGGGCCAAGCAGTCTAGGGCCATCCACCAGCTCGGACGCCTTGCACGGTACCGGATGATTCTCACCGGGACACCAGTCACCCAGGCCCCGACGGACTTCTTCTCCCAGTACAAGTTCCTCGACCCCTCCATCTTCGGGACCAGCTTCCCACGGTTCCGGAACAACTACTGCGTGATGGGCGGATGGCAGGGGAAGGAGATCATCAGGTTCAGGAACCTTGACCACCTCGCCCAGAAGGCACACTCAATCGCCTACCGGGTTACGAAGGCCGAAGCACTTGACCTCCCGCAAGCTGTGGACCAGACCCAGTACTGCTTCCTTAAGGAGTCCAGCACTGTCTATCGGCAGATGGAGGACAAGTTCGTCGCCGAGGTCGAGAACGGAGCAGTCGTCACAGCGCCTATCATGCTCACCAAGCTCCTACGCCTGCAGCAGATTACCGGCGGGTTCTTACCCACCACCGACGAGTTCGACAACCCCACTGGAACTGTCTCCACGGGCACCGAGAAGCTCAACCTCATGAAGCAGGTTCTGGAAGAGGTCCCACAGCAGGAGAAGGTCGTCATCTTCGCACGGTTCATCCCCGAGATAGACGCCATCGCTGCTATCTCACGCGAGCTCGGGCGGGGCACAGTTACACTCACCGGGAAGACCAAGGACCGCGGGGAGGTCGTGAACCAGTTCCAGCAGGACCCGTCAACCACAGTCATCGTGATCCAGATCCAAACGGGCGGGCTGGGCATCACTCTTACCGCGGCCGCCACAGCTGTCTTCTACTCGATGAACTTCTCCTACGCCGACTACGAACAGGCCAAAGCACGGATTCACCGCATCGGGCAGACCCGCTCAGTGAACTACATCCACCTCATCGCCGAGGGAACGATTGACGAAGACATCTACGAAGCTGTTCAGCAGAAGAAGGACGTCGCAACGCTCGTCGTGGACAAACTGAAGCACAAGGGGCTGCTGTAAAGAATCATATATACTATCTATTCCAATATTATATTGCACCAAACGACCAAACCCGAGGTTACTATGACGCAGAATACCAAAGAATTCAAGCGGAACAGAGGACAGCCGCGGGGCTATATCCAGTACCCCGCTGTCCTGAAGGAGATTCAGGCTGTCGTGAACAGCACCCCGAAAACTGCGGGTGAGATACAGCAGGAGGTTATCAAGAACCTGGTTGAACGCGAGGGCTCCTCTGCTGTGGAGCGCGGGGTGAGCAAGGACACCATCCGGAAGTACCTCAACAAGC
>Ga0172382_10005454_pt1 | contig 18940 bp, 21 predicted proteins | sample Leawel138RmetaG_FD_122245 | JGI IMG/M metagenome (GOLD analysis project Ga0172382, IMG submission 122245) | Leachate microbial communities from a municipal landfill in Southern Ontario, Canada - Leachate well 138R metaG | ecosystem: Engineered > Solid waste > Landfill > Unclassified | place...
AGTAATACGGGGATTAACTCAATCATTTCTTGTTTTGTTAAGGTGAAAACATTTGCAATAATATGTAAAAAGTACTGATACATCCCTATTAACATGAGCATAAATGAGCTACTAATACCCGGTATAATTTTACCTGATATATAGATAAAACCAGTGAAAAATAGTAATATATTAGCAATAATACCCCCATCTAACTTAGCCGCAATATTAATATCAATTATATTCTTACCAAGAACAAAAATGCCCATTGATACTAAGAAAGAAATCAAGAACACTACTACATTTAACCCTTTGGCATCTCTTTCTTTCATTTTTAAAAAAAGAACCGGTAAACTACCAAGAATTAAGCCCATAAAAATAAAACATAATTCAGCATGATATTCATAGAAAAAATAATTTAGCATTTTACCAAATAAAATAATGCCTATAATAACCCCTATAAAAATAGGCATAAGATAAGAGATATGTTTCTTCCAATCAGCAAAGAAATTTGTTAGCGCGTGTATCATGTTTTCATAGATACCAAAGATAATCGCTAAAACACCGCCACTTACTCCCGGTAAAATCATCCCCGCCCCAATAATAATTCCCGCTATCACCAATTTAAGCTTTTTCATCATTAATAATCTCCCTATCGCCTAACCTTTATTTCTTTTTGATATTTATATCCTTACTTTATTAATTATACCATTTATTAAGGTAATTTTATAAACAAAGAAATTATTATTAATTTTATATGTTAAAAGAAAGAATATATACAAAAAATTACCAATACTGGTAATTTTAAAGGCTAATATTTTTTGTTTATTGTTTGATTAAACTATATATATCATTAGAAAACCCTACAGGATCATCAACCGATAAACCCTCAATTAATAATGATTGATTATATAAAATCTTAGTAATCGTTTTCAGTTTTTCCTTATCATTTTTAAAAGCTTTTTTGATGGTATTAAATATTTCATGTTCAGTATTAATCTCTAATATTTTATCCGTTTTAACATCTTGAGCATTGGGCATCATTTTTAATACCTTTTCCATTTCAATGGATACCGCGCCTTCATTTATTATACATACCGGATAGCTTCTTAATCTTTCAGATGCTCTAATATCTTTTATCTTATCTTTTAATACTTCTTTCATAAAAGCGAAAATTTCTTTTGTTTGTTTATCGGCCGTTGTTTTTTTACTTTCCTCTAATTCACTACTTGATACTGACTTAAACTCTTTATCTTGATATTGGGATAACATTTTTACGGCAAATTCATCTATTTCATCGGTTAAATATAAAATCTCATAATCTTTCTCTTTCGCAAATTCGGTTTGTGGTAGTTTATCAATCATATCCACATCTTCCCCGGTCGCATAATAAATATATTTTTGTTTTTTCTTCATTCTTGATACATATTCATCTAAAGTAACTAATTTTTTCTCTCTTGATGAATAAAACATAATTAAGTCTTGTAAAAATTCTTTATTAACGCCCCAATCGGTATATACACCATATTTGATAACCCGACCAAAGTTTTTAAAGAAAGTTTCATATTTTTCACGTTCGTTTTTTAACATTTCTGATAATTCCTTTTTAATTTTATCATTAATTCTTTTCGCAATAAATTGTAATTGACGATCATGTTGTAACATCTCTCTTGATATATTTAAAGAAACATCAGGAGAATCAACTAAACCTCTAACAAAGCCAAAATAATCTGGTAATAGTTCAGCACATTTTTCAGTAATCAAAACATTATTAACATATAACTTTAAACCCTTTTGAAAATCTTTGGTAAAAAAATCAAATGGTAATTCAGTCGGAATATATAATAAAACATCATAGCTAACAACCCCTTCCGCACTAGTATGAATTACTTTTAAAGGTTTATCATAACCAAATTTTTGTTCAAGATAAAAATTCTCATAATCTTCTTCTTTTAATTCCTTTTTCTTTTTACGCCAGATAGGAATCATACTATTAATTGTTTCGTCTTCTTGATATTCTTCAAACTCATCTTTATTATCTTTTTTAGGCCTTGATTTAGTTGTTTTCATTATAATCGGATGTTTTATAAAATCAGAATATTTTTTTATTAACCACCTTAAATGATACTCCTCAAGAAAATCATCATATTTTTCTTCTTTTTCGTTTTCCTTAATGGTTAAAATAATATCGGTACCAATATTATCTTTTTTCACTTCCGAAATAGCATAACCATCAATACCACTAGATTCCCATTTATAAGCTTTATCAGTTTCGTTCTTTTTACTAATAACTACTACTTTACTAGCCACCATAAAGGCCGAATAAAAACCAACCCCAAATTGACCAATAATATCGTTCGAATCTTTAATCTTATTTTCTAATTTAAAAGCAAGAGTTCCACTTTTGGCAATAGTTCCTAAGTTTTCTTCTAATTCCTTCTTATCCATACCAATACCAGTATCAGTAATGGTTAAAGTTCTGTTTTTCTTATCAGCGGTGATTCTAATATATAAATCATCCCGGCTATATTTTTTCTTTTTATCAGTTAATAAAAAATAATGACGTTTATCTAAAGCATCACTAGCATTTGATATAAGCTCCCTTAAAAATATTTCCTTATGCGTATAAATAGAATTAATCATAATATCTAATAATCTTTTTGACTCCGCTTTAAATTGTTTTTTAGCCATAGTATTATACCTCCTATTATAAATTATTATATTATTCTACCCCATGTTATAGCACTCCAATAAGTTGAGTGCTAATCTAATTATAATAGAATTAATATCTAAATTCAAGACTATATTTAAATAAAATTTAATTTTATCAATTTTCCCACCAGAAAAAGATGCTATAATAATCATCAATAGTATGATTATAATATTATTAATAAATCATTATAAAAAGGAGGTCAATAATATGAAACAACAAAAATTAATCAATTTTGTTAAAAGTTTAGATCGCTCACAATTTATCGATAATCCCGCTAAATCATTTGCCACTTATGATATTGCTTTACCGATAGAATGTGGACAAACGATTTCTCAACCCAGCTTAGTTTTAGAAATGAGTTTATTATTAGATTTAAATGAAAATTGTACGGTTTTAGAAATAGGAACCGGTTCCGGATATCAAACAGCTATACTAGCTAAATTTGCTAAACAAGTCTATACCCTTGAATTAATTCCCGAGTTAAGCAAAAAGGCGGAAGCGAAATTACAAAAAATGGGCTATAAAAATATTAAGTTTTTAATTGCAGACGGTAGTAAAGGATTAGAAAAACATGCCCCTTATGATCGCATTATAGTAACCGCTGGTGCCAAAGAGATTCCTAATGAACTACTAGAACAATTAAACAACAACGGCATTATGGTTATTCCCGTCGGTACTTCTCAATTACAAACTTTAAAATTAATTAAAAAGGATTATAAAGGCGCTATTACCATAGAACCGATTACAGATGTAAAATTCGTTGAATTTAAAGGAAAGTATGGGTGGCCAAAATAATAAAAATTGGAATTAATTTAATCATAAATGTTAAATATTTATTTAGTTGAAACAGTTTAAATAACATGTTAACATAGAAATTAAAGTGAAGGAGAAAAAATGAATATTAATGAATTAAACGAACTAATTGTTAAGCTGGATAAAGATTTGCCTAAAAAGATATTAGATGGTAAAGAAGTATTTGATTTTAAAGATTCAAATATAGTCCTTGGGGTAGCATGTATTGTAGTTTATAAAGATAAAATGCTCATTATGAAACGAAGCAATAAAGTAGCCGTATTTCAAAATAAATGGGCCGTAATTAGTGGTCACTTAGACTGCGTAAAACCAATTAAAGAAATCATATTAGAAGAAATAGCATTTAAGCTCCCTATTATTAGAAACTTTTTATCATATTCAATTAATTGAGCTATATATTCCCTAAATAAACTAAAGGGAGGATTAGTAACAACTATATCAGCTTCTTTTAATAATTTAATACATTCTTTACTTCTAAAATCGCCATCATCTTTAAGTAAAGTTAATATGTTTTTTTTATTTTTTATTAAATGTTCTACATCAACTAAATCAACAGCCCCATCTTGGTTACAATCCACTATCTCATTTATTTCTAATTTATAAGGTTTTTTATTGTTTGTTTTTTTTATTTCTAATTCCTTTACATCAAATAAAGATAACTGAACATGAGATATAGAAGAATCAGTATAACATGTAGTAATTATTTTTTTTAATCCAAGAACATTAAAATTCATCGCAAAATATTTAAAGAAATTGCTCTCAAAAGGATCATCACAATTACAAATGACTATTTTATCTTTAAAATGTTCTTTATAATATTTAAGTTCTTTTTCTATATCAGATAATTGTGTATAAAATTCATCGTTCTTGTCCTTTTTTGCCTTTTGTAAATTTTTATTTGCCATAAATTTTTACTCCTTACCAAAACTATTATAATAATTAATTATCATTAACTAAATCTACAACAATTATAACATAAAAAATTATATTTAAACCCATCTTCCAAAAAAACCCAAGAAGTCTTGACACTAACACCATATAGTTTAATCCTTTTGAAAAAAATAAAAAGAATTGCAATCTCTTGCAATCCTTTTAACATTCAATGGTTGCGGGGGCAGGATTTGAACCTACGACCTTCGGGTTATGAGCCCGATGAGCCACCAGACTGCTCCACCCCGCGATATTAAACTTTGGCGGAGGAAGAGGGATTCGAACCCCCGCGTCGCTTGCGCGACCTCTCGGTTTTCAAGACCGACCCCTTCAACCAGACTTGGGTATTCCTCCATATAATATGGTGCCTGAGGCCGGAATTGAACCGGCACGGGATTGCTCCCTCAGGATTTTAAGTCCTGTGCGTCTACCTGTTCCGCCACTCAGGCATATAAATGGTGTCCCGTATAGGACTCGAACCTATGGCCCTTTGATTAAAAGTCAAATGCTCTACCACCTGAGCTAACGGGACAAATAACTGGCTGCCTCGGCTAGATTCGAACTAGCGCATGTCAGAGTCAAAGTCTGATGCCTTACCGCTTGGCTACGAGGCATTAACTGGTGGAGAGAGGTGGATTCGAACCACCGAACCCGAAGGAACAGATTTACAGTCTGTCGCGTTTAGCCACTTCGCTATCTCTCCACAAGATGGTGCCGGAAACAGGAATCGAACCCGTAACCTACTGATTACAAGTCAGTTGCTCTACCTGTTGAGCTATTCCGGCAAAATGGTGGACGATGTAGGACTCGAACCTACGACCCCTTGCTTGTAAGGCAAGTGCTCTAACCAGCTGAGCTAATCGTCCAGCCATGACCAGACGGAAATAATATAACATCTATATAGCTCTTTGTCAATACTTTCAAGGGATTTGCGCCAACTATTTACATTAGCTATCATCTCTTTTAAAGTATTATTAAATTATTTATTACCTTTCTGGTAAAATAGGGTATAATAACAGTAGGTGATAAAAATGAATAATGTAGAAACAAAAATTAAACAGGTCTTAGAAAGACTCAAACCTTATTTAAGGAATGATGGCGGCGATATTGAATTTATAAAATTTGAGGATGGTATTGTTTACGTTAAGTTTAGTGGCGCCTGTAGTTGTTGTCATATGCAAGAATTAACTTTTAAAGAGGGGATAGAAAAATCTTTACTTGAAGAAATCCCGGAAGTTAAAGAAGTCGTTAATATCAAAAATGAAAACTCAGAGCGCTGAGTTTTTTTCTTTTTAAACTAACTATAATGTCACAATAATATTATGTATCAACATTATCCTGTAACCATTCAATTGGGGGAATATTAGCGCTTATTCTAATATATGCATAAAACTCCTTCAGGAAATCTTCATATTTATTTATTTTGTTAATAATAGTAAACAACTCTTTCTCTTCTACTTTACCGGCTAAAATGTCATCATAAATATCAAAATAAAATGATGGAAAAAGCATACGACCAAACAAGAGACGATATTCAAATACGGTTAGTGAGTTATAGGCAAAATACTGTTCTATTTCACCCCAGATATCCTTATCACAAAAAATACCCGCTTTAATATATTCACTTAAGTCCCTAACCCTTAAATCAAGAACCAAATTAAGGGGGTTATAAGCATCAAACAAAGAATCTATTGGTTTAATGCGCCTATGAGATACAACATAATCCGAAATATGATTAATCTTAAAATCAAGGTAAGTATTTTTTACATAGGTTATGGCGTTTTCCGCTAAACCAATAAAATAACTAATCGAATCAGAAATATTTGGATACTTAGTACCCAATTGATTAATTTGATACTCTATATAATCAATTTTGTTACTCCATAAATTAACCCAATCCGAAACATTTAATAATTTATTATAATAAATCATACGAGTATTAGTCGTAATATAATTTACATCCGCTAGTTTAGTTATTGATTGTTCATTTACATAGACTTTCATTAAAACGTATGGTATATTATTAATATTAGTTAATATTTGTTTATCTTTATTTAATATTATCTCATGAACTAATAAATGACGTTTTAACATTTCTATATTCAACTCATAAAGAGGACCTGCCTGTTCAACGGGCCGATCAAAGAGTACTAGATAATATTTCTCATCATTATATTTAAAAAAGAAGCGGTGGTTTGCTTGGTGAATATTTTCCGGAAAAAGATTAAAATAATAATTAATAACGTTTTTCACAGTATTCACCTCATACCAATACTATGAATGAAAATAAAAAAATATGAATGGAGCGATATAATGGAAAAATTACACCAATTAACCATTAATACCTTAAAGGAAAGAGGAGTTACGATCGAGAGTATCGCCGAAATTGTTTACGATTTACAAAAAGATTATACGGATAATTTAACAATTGAATATTGTCAAGAAACCATTTTATCAGTCTTAAAAAAACGGGAAGTTATATATGCGATATTAGTCGGTATCGCCCTTGATAAAGGCGCTGAACAAGGATTATTTACTAAAGAAATTAACGAAGTTATCTTAGACGATAATAGTTTATTTGGTATTGATGAAATATTAGCCCTTAGTATTATTAATGTTTATGGATCAATCGCCCTAACTAATTTTGGTTATGTTGATAAAATTAAACCATTTATCATTGGCAAATTAAATCGGTTAGGAGAACAAAAAAAGCAGTGTACTACCTTTTTAGATGACTTAGTAGCGGCTATTGCGGCTGCGAGCGCTAGTAAAATGGCTCATGATCGCTTAAAAAAGGAAGATAATGTTTAATTATCTTCTTTTTTATATACATAAGTTGGATTTTGGGTCTTTTCTTGGTCCGGTGTTGTTTGTTGCTTTTGATCCGTCTGAACCATGTGGCTTATTCCCTGCGCTAGTGCTGGCATAAGCCCTTTTATACTTTTAGTATCATTTCCTATGTCCTCTAGTCTATCCTTTATATCCCCTACTTCAGCTAATATTTGATTATCTTGATTATGTATTACAAGTTCAATACCTTCTCTTTTACCCCTTAGCCGAGCAAGTTCTAGTTTATCGGTTTGGGGGTCCTTTTCCATTTCTTCAATTTGCCTTGTTAACTCTATTATTGTATAAGCAGGACTATTAAACGCTTCCGTTAGTTCTCCTTCACGCCTTAAATTAACTTCCCCCTTAGTTAGAGCTGGTGATTCTTTCTTTTCGCCACCTTCTGGTGTAGTCTGGGTTATGTAAATAGGATTATTATCGGCTTCATCTAGATTCTTCTTACCTGTATTTTCAGGTTGAGTTACATGAACATAATCATGGTGTGTTTTATCTAAATTTTCTTTAGATGTTAAATTAACTTCCTCAGTAGTTAATGGCGGTGTTTCTTTATTTTTGCCACCTTCTGGTACAGTTTGGGTTGTATAAGTATAATTATGGGAAGCTTCATCTAAATTCTTCTCCTCCCTATATTTTTCAGGCTGAGTTACATGAACATAATCATGGTGAGCTTTATCTAAATTTTCTTTAGATGTTAAATTAACTTCCTCAGTAGTTAATGGCGGTGTTTCTTTTGGTTCAATTCCTTCTTGATTGCTAAGTTCAGTAGCCTCAGTACTAATTGATTTTTTTGATCTATCAATTAGTTCACCATTTTGATCAAATAAATATTCAACTTGTCTTATATTACCTTCTTCTAATAAAGCGGCATGTTTATCTATATATTTTTGGTATTTTTTCTCCAGTCTTAGTTTTTTATTATCACCATGCCATAATGAAAAATTTACCATTAAAGATTTAATCCCAGTTTGACGATGGCTATCACTAAGTATCTTTTCTTGTTCCTTTTTATGGTGTTCAATCTCTTTAGCCCCTTCTTCAATTTCTTTTCTTACTTTCCACTCAGCATAATAATCATGACCGGCTTGCCTTGTATACCACGCGGACAAATTAGTAAAAGGGTTCTTAGAAATTTTTATTGGTCTCGGCTTACTAATGACATTAAAAAAAGCGGTGATTTCCGGCGTCCCATAGAAATCTAGCCCATATTTCTCAGCCATTTTTTTAATGTTACCACTTAATTTATGTTCTAATGAACGGACTTCCCGAGCTTTTTCTTTAGCCGTTTCTTTATTATCGGTTCTAGCTAATCCTTCTTGAGCCTTTCTAAAATCTTTATATAATGGCTCAAGACTAGCCTCTAGCCTTTGGTGGTTTATTTCTCGCCAGGTTCTTACAAATTTTGCATTTCTTATCTTATTACAAAGTGAACTAGTTAATTTAGCCACTTTTTCTTTACCTGAAGTAAAAAGATCACTGGCTATTACCTGAGCTCTTCCTACTGGTAATCCCTCTCGAACCAATAATACATCATTAAATTCGTTTCCTTCGTTTCCTGTATTAAAAAAATCAGGCTTCATTTCCTATCCCACCTTTACTCATCTTTTGCGAGTTCTTTAAGTATTTCTTTAATTTTTTCCCACTCATCATCAGTCGCAATACCCGTCAAAACCTTTTGACCGTTTTGTTCCTCAATGGCTGATGCGTAAATAGTTACATTACCATCCTCATCTTGTTCATTCTTCGTATAAATAACATAGTCTTTATTAGTAACATCCATACGAAAAGCAATCAAAGCTTCTACCTGTTCCTTATTACCACTTTCATCCATGATAGTAATCATTTTTCTGTTATCCATCAACTAACCTCCCATTATTCTTACTATTTTTATTATAACACATATTCCTTGATAATAAACAGTTATTTCTTATCTTGTCAAAACAATGTCAATTACTGTTTCTTTAACACAAAATATTTACATCCATAGGCACAATGATTTTTTAAATAATAATCTAACCCTTTAATATTATTAACCTTATTAACTTTGGGATTATCGCCGTCATTAAAACCTTTTAATCTTAATTTATTATAAGCGTAGTCTCCAACTACATAATCATAATCGCAAAAGTAATCGGTATATTTTTCTATAAACTCTTCCTCATAAAAAGCATCATCCTTATTATCAATTAATTCATATTCAACCCCATTAACTATCACTTTTTGTTCCATCAATTTTCCTCCTTTTGATACTCCTTTTGATAGGCCTCTAACTGTTGTTTATATTTATTAATACTAGAACCACCATGCCAAGTCATATAACCATTAACTAACCCTGCATCAAACAAGCCCCTTATTTGTTGTTCTAACTCCTCGGCATTATATTCTACATAATTATCTCGATTTGGGAGTACATCATAGGCTTGAACCCAAGTTCGCAATTTAGCCGGTGTCGGGATTTCTTTTTGTCTGACCATCACATAATTTTTACCCCAATAATTTAAAAGCTCATAAGGAACTGTCCACACTGGGACTTTAAATCCATATTCATACTTATTAAAATGATCCGGATAAGGCATCCCACTAATCACATCAACCACATTACTTAATGCCGGCCAGTATTGGCCATAAGGCGTTACATAAGCATGTGCGGACTCCCCAAAAACATCAACCCCGACATAAACCTTTAGTGGATGTAGTTGATCACGCGCATACATTAAAAAGCGCTGACAAACCTGGGCTTTTTCTTCTTGATAAATATTTCTAAAATCAATAATGCCTTCTTTTTCTAAGCGACTGGTAAGGTCAGGAAAGCGAACATAATCAAATTGAATTTCATTAAACCCCATCTCTAAAACCGCTTCTTTGGCTAAAGAAACATTAAATTCCCAAACACCTCTTTGAAAGGGGCTTGGCCAGTAAGTATTTTGGTGTAATAAGGGTTCATTCGTTTTGGTATTTATAATTCCGTGTTCGGGGTGATCTAAAACATAATATTTATCCTTAAAAACCGTAATTCGCCCAATCATATAAAAACCCGCCGCTTTTAATTTCTTAATGGCGGCTTGATAAGTTTCAAAACTATTATTGGCCTTTCGATAATTAATCGGTGAATATGCTTCCATTACTTTTGAACGATACCCAGGGGATTCATTATCCTTAATATCCACAACAAAAGCATTAATCTTGGTGCCTTCGACTAATTTAATATATTCATCAATTCGCCTAATTACATTACTACCGGAATTTAAATAAAGAGCATAAATTGGATCCGGCATAACATTATCATCAAAAAGAGGCTTAGATACTGGATAATAATCTAAATTTCCCGCTGACCCACCACCATATGTATCATTTCTTTGTTGATGAACTTTATAATATTGTTCTGGTTGGTAATGAAGTAAGGCTTCATCCTTATCTAATACTGTATACTCACTATAAATATAACCCGTCTTATCTTTTATTTTCACTTGATAGATATTTACGTGCCCATCATCTAATACTTTATCATAATCAAGAACCTCTAGTTCATCACCTTTATTAACTAGGGTCAATAACTGGCCTGCTTTGATATTTTTATAAATATCAATAGGCGTTCTAACATAAACAACCTTTTCCCGAACAATTTGCTTTTTATCAATAACTAAATTATCCTTCGCCACATAATATTTTTTACCCTTAATAATGATGCGGTAAAAAGTTCCACCCTGTTTATCAGTTAGAGGTTTTTCGCGCTTTACACTTACCAAGAGACCACGGGGCATAGTTACTGCTGGTTTTAATTCATCATTATATAATGTTACCTTATAACTATTACTGGAGAGAAAATAACTCCCTTTAACATCAAATATTTTTTCTATCACAATACCGGCTATAATAAATAACAAAAATACTATTACAATCATGCCTATTAAAAATTTTTCGCTAATATTACGTTTTAATCTAATCTTTTTTTTGCTTCGTTGCCTAGTTATTCTCTTGGTCATCTATAACTCCTTATTAATAAAAATATATCATATTTAAATTCATTAATCCATAGGAATAGTAAAAATTGGTGACGATTGTGAAAAACCCTGTTGATAGTATTTAGGAATCTCCCCGGGCATTATTTTTGTCGCCACTGGCATCTCTAAATTATACTGAATTGTTTTTGACATTAATGGTAATATTACTTGATTAGTAACATCAACCTTTATAACGGCCTCTACCATAATATTATTAATACCATAATTACGAACCCTAGTATAAACATTAGTATTTAAATTGCCCACTAGGGCAAAACGAATTGGTATCTTTGGGCCAACATTAGCTAAAAGAGGCATATTAGAAATAATTCCTAAGGGTATTTCATAGACAATACCTCTTTTTAGATTATGAAGATCATAATCAGAAAAAATTACCTCCGCCCCATCAATTAAATGAAGGTTGCCTTCTTCAATCGCTTTTAAGTTTTGCAAAATTATAATAGACGCTTCATTTAATACTTTATTAACTATCACTGGGTTAAAATCAATACTGACTATTTCTCTATTATTATTATAAACCGTATCAAATAAATCATTCATATCTAATTTACTAATTACTTCATTAGAGATGGTGCGATTAATTACTAAATTGCCTAGTTTTTTAACTTTCATCTCCGCAAAAGATAACAAGATGGGTGTGCCAACGTTACCCATATAACGAATTCCTAAAATAGCCACAATAATAACAATCGTAATAATAATTAAAAGGGGCGATAACCAGTGGTTTCTTTTAAAACGCCTCTTTAACTTCATGTGTGCCATTATTTCACCTTTTTAATTATATGTTAAGTAATATTTTTTTAGATATGGTTAACACTATATCCAAAAGGAGAAATATTATGTTTAACCAGCAAGTAAAAGATATTATGACTAAAAAAGTAATTACGGCAAATCGCCATACTACCTTCAATGAAGTCGCTAAGTTAATGGCCAAACATGATACTGGTTTTATTCCTATTGTTGACCATGACGAAATAATTGGCGTTATTACTGACCGCGATATAGTTATAAGAGGCCTAAGTAATAGAGAAAACTATAATTGTCCCGTTGATAAATACATGACTCATGAAGTTATCACCATTAAACCAGATACTTCCATTGATCAAGCTAGTGAATTAATGGCCCAAAAACAAATAAAAAGATTATTAGTTACTGATCAAGGTAAGTTAACTGGTGTTATATCACTAGCGGATATAACTAACTATAATAATAAAAAAGCCCTTCAGGCTTTAACTGGCATCAATAAAAAAAACACTAGGTCTTATCAAGATGACAACCCTAGTGTTGATGACTTTAAACTATAACTTAAAAGCATTAAAATCAACATAACTACTAACCAGATACCAAACAAAAGTAATAATTAAGGCAACTATGACAAAGATTAATAAGCGTCTAACTAGACCATTACTTTTAACTGGCGTTTTATCAGCCTTTTCTTTTTCAAAATCATCTTTGGTGAAATTACAAAAACTAGAATAAAAAGATTTATCAATCTCCTTTATCTCGTCATTTTCTTTTTCCGCTTTTTCAATCATATCTCCTAATGATTGTGTCATCATATCTGATAACAAGTTGTTAGTATCATCTTTCTTTCTTATGGCATTAATTTCTCTTTTATTCATCGTAATAGTATGAATTAAATCCTTTAATTTTTCTTCGGCTGATTCTATCTCTTGAGTATATTCATCAATATCTTTACTTAAATCTAAATTATTCAATATATTATATTGCGTATTTCTTAACTTACGATACTTCTCCCGAATATCAGTCTCCGTTCTTTCTTCTTTAGCCCTTTCCAAAATACTATTAATATCATGATTTATCTCTTCTTCAAAAATTGAATTAACAGGTTCTTCTTCTCTTTCGTAGGGTGCCTCTACCAAAGTTTGATAACTTTTCAAACGTTGGTATTCCGCCCTGCTTTTATATTGTTTTGTCTCACCATGTAAATTTATCTCTTTAATATCATCAACACTAACCACCTCAGAAATAGGCTCTAGATTATAAACGGTATTATATAAATCAATGTTTTTTTTAGCCCGCGTGGTGGTTTTACTTTCATCTTGATAATATTTATCCATCCGTCTTTTCATTCTATCACCACCTAAATTCTACCATGTTTCATGAACATTTTCAAACAAATAAAATATTACTCTGCCCACCTTTAATATTACCTCATCTTAGTTGCTTTTTTTATTTAATCACGCTATAATTTTATTATATTGAGGAGGAAAAAAGAAACATGATTAAAGTAAAAATTAACACTGAGCTTTGTATTGGTTGTGGCGCATGTCATGCTATCGCCCCAGAAGTATTTGCGATTAATGATGAGGGATTTGCGTATGTTAAAAATAATGATTTTGATGAGAAAAATAAAGATGATGTTTTAGATGCGGTGGAAAGTTGTCCCACTAACGCCATTGAAAGGAAAGATAAATAAAAAGGCCATCATAAATGAGCCTTTTTTCTTTCTCTTTAGAAGTTTAAACGAATGCTTTTAATAATTTTTACTGTTTTGGTCAGGCATAAAAGAGAAAGTTAACAGACAAAGTAAATTTTACTTTTAATTTGTTCTATCCTTTTATTTTTATATATCTATTTAATTCTTCAATTAAATAATCACAGATTAAATCTAACATTAGGGAATAATCTTTATTTTCATTATATACTTTAAAAGCATCATAGTATCTTTTTTTATCTTTATTTTTTATATTTATAGCCACATAACCATTTTTCATAAGTTCTAAATTAAGAATTAATCGTCCCACTCGGCCATTACCATCAATAAAAGGATGAATGCTTTCAAACTTTAAATGGAATAAAGCAATTTTTTCTATTATCGGTAATTTATTTTCACTATTATACCACGCTAATAATTTTTCTATCTTCGGTTTTATCATATAGGGTTCTGAAAGAACAGCGGTAGTACCAAGAATACGTACCGGTAAATCTCTATACTTCCCTTTATCCGCTTGTCTTTCCATCAAAACAAGGCGGTGAATATCTAAAATTTGGTTTTCCATTAAATTACCTTTTGTTTTAACTAAATCCTCAATATAATAATAAGCATCTTTATGTCCTATAGCGGTTAGATAATCATTAAGTGGCTTTTCCCCGATTGTAATATTCTCTTTTAAAACTAATGCCGTTTCATCTAATGTTAATGTGCTCCCTTCAATGGCATTACTATCATAAGTATACTCAATAACAAACTCTTCGCGTAAACGATTAATTTCTCCGCTTGTAAACGCTCTTAAAGAACTTAACATATCTTTTATCCATCTATTATTTTTATTTTAGGATTTATAAATACATCTTCCCACTACTAATAATTATACTGTATTTTAAATAATATTGCTGTGTTTTTTAACTATTAGGGTTTTTATTTTGTCTTCTATTTTTTTATTTAGGTAACATTACCCTATTGGTACGCTTAATACGCTTTTGTATAAAAAATATTCATTTTACTCTACATATCTTATAACAAAATTATTAACTACTTTATTTATGGTTACTAACTAAATTATAAAGTTTTCTAACCTCTTTAATTGTTAATGGGCGATATTCACCAGGCTTTAACCCCTTTAAATCAAGAAAAGCAATTCTTTCTCTTTTTAGTTTTAAAACCTCGTAACCAAAATAAGCAAACATCTTTTTAATCTGATGGTAACGGCCTTCGCCAATAGTAACCTGAACAACACTTTTATTATTACGACGATTTATTCTTCTTACCTTAACTTTAGCTTTGGCGGCCTTCTTATTATCAATTATTATTCCATCTGCCATTGCCTTAATATTCTGAGGTATTACAATACTATTAACTGTCGCCACATATACTTTTTCAATTTGCTCACGCGGATGCATAATTAAATTAGCCAAAGTGCCATCATTAGTAACAATTATTAGCCCCGTGGTATTATAATCAAGTCTCCCTACTGGATACAAGCCTTTTTCATTACCAAAATAATCTAATATCGTTGGGCGACCCCTATCATCAGTTGTGGTACTAAGAACACCTAATGGCTTATAGAATAGAAAATATCGTTTAATTGCGATTGGTAATTGGTTCCCTTTAATCTCTATGGTGGCGGTCTTTTTGACTTTTGTCCCTAGTTTAGTTACTATTTCGCCATTTACTTTTACACATCCAGCCTGAATTAACTCTTCAGCCTTTCGTCTTGAACAATAACCACGCTGAGCAATTAATTTGTGCAATCGTTCCAACGTTATCACCCAATAATATTATAACTTTTTTAGTATCTAATAACAATATCCCTAGTGACTTTAGTAACTTAATTAATAAGTGGTTCCGTTTCGCTTTCTTAACGTAAATAACTTGAGAATGAATCTTTTTATCGCCTAGATATACATATACATTACCAACCTTATCACTATGTTGATAATTATTTAACTTTTCTATTTCTATTTTAGTGTATACTAATTCTTTTTCCTCTTTAGTTAACGGGTAAAAAAAATCATGCTTGATATATAATTTATCTTGATAAAAAGTGTCTTCCACAACCTTAAACCTTTTTTTGTTTAATATTTTATAATTACGATATTCTCTAAAACCAAGTTCATGTAAATCCTGGTGGGTTTTCCATTGATTAGGATCGTTTAAAGTCACGGCTATTAAATTGAAATTGCCTTTTGTCGCGGTGGTAACTAACGTTTTTAACGCCTTTTCAGTATAACCATTCTTACCCCCAGTTAAGTATTGATAAGAAAATAACAACTTATTTTTATTAGTCCAGACATATGTTTTATAATTAGTCCTAACGGTATGTTTTTTTGTTTTAACAATCTTCTGGTATTCATCTTGGGTCATCGCATACTTAGTTAATAAAGCCATATCGTAAGCAGTTGAATAATTTTCCGTTTCCTCATCCAAACCATGCGGATTTCTAAAACTAGTATGGTGCATACCTAATTCGTTAGCTTTTTGGTTCATTAAAACAACAAAGTCCTCCTCCGAACCCGATAAATAATTGGCAATCATCATCGCCGCATCATTCCCGCTTCTTAACATTAAACCATATACTAAATCCCTTAAGCTTATTTTTTCCCCTACTTCAAGATAAAGATTAGTACCATAGCTTTTTAACACTGTCTCATCAACAGTAACAATATTATCCAGTTTTTCTGATTCAAGCGCCATAATGGCCGTCATTATTTTGGTTAGGGAGGCGATTAATTTTGGTTTATGAATATTTTGCTCATAAATAATGCGTCCACTATCTGAGTCCATTAAAATAGCACATTCACTACTAATATCAATGGCTTTTATTTTCAGAACCATAATTAAAAAAAAGAAAATAATAACAATAATATATTTGCGCACCAAACCACCTAAAAAAGTTTATGTTTTAAATATTTAAAAAATGAAAAAGGACATTGTCCTTTTAATAATTATATAAACCATGTATTTTTTCTCGATCTGTTTCCGTTAGATCATCCATTACCCAAGTACTATCCCGTTTAGTTAAGGATAAATTTAGGGTATAGGTTACTCTTTCTTTTTCTTTACTCATTTGGCCTAGTCGATAATCAAAGAATAACGGTTCCGAATAAGTCTTATCATCGCCCATAAACTCATTAGGATGATTATTTAAGTACTGTTGGGCATCATTAATAGTCTTATTTAAATCATACACTTCTATTTCTGCGGTTACAATCGCATTATCACCATCAATAATTTCATCCTTAATATCATAAGTAAGATTTTGATACTGACGACGCATTAATTTAGTATAAGCTGTTTTCTGAGAAGTATTTAAAGCGGGTTCACCTTTTACTACATCATTTAATTGATTCATAACTTGTTGATCCAAAGTCTGATAACGCGACAAAAAGTTCTCAACCTCGTTTGTTGGTGTCTTAGTTAGTTTCCCACAGCCAGTTATTAAAAAGATTAATAATATTATTGACAAAACCTTTTTCATCTTTTCCCTCCTTTGTTCTTATGTTACCAAAAATATGGTAATTTATACGAAAAAGAAGTTAGATAGAAAACATTTTTATCATATTATTAATCACGTTATTTATTAATTAAATTACGGCCATAAACGTTTTTGATTTCTAAAGACATAAGAAGTCTCCCTAATACTATCCAGCCCTAATAACACCATTAATATTCGCGCTAGACCGCTCCCAAAACCGCCATGGGGTGGACATCCATATTTAAAAAAATCTAAATAAAAATTAATTGTTTCTAAATTCAAACCCTTTTCTAGCGCCTGTTTAACTAAAACATCATAACGATGTTCTCTTTGGGAACCCGTGGTAATCTCAACCCCATTCCATAACAGATCAAAACTCTTAGTTAATAATGCGTCCTGTTCACTTTTCATATGATAAAAAGGGCGCTTAGTGTAAGGGAAATCAGTAATAAAAACAAATTCATGCTGGTGGTGTTTTTTAATATAGGCTGATAATATCTTCTGTCCTTCCGCATCTAAGTCCCCCTCAAGATTGAAAGGATTAGAATGCCCCTCTGCGCTCACCAATGTAATGGCATCAGCCATCTTTATTCGCGGAAATGGTCGTTTGGGGATGACTAGTTCTCTATTAAATAAGGCTTTTACTTGATTCCCATACTTTTCTTTTACTTTCGTAATGCCCTCAATGAATAATTCTTCCTGTAACACCATAATATCTTCTTCAGACTTAATCCAAGATACTTCCGCATCAATACCAGTAAAATCAGTCGCATGAACCGTGGTATGTGAACGATCAGCTCGGAAAACAGAACCAATTTCAAAAACTTTCCCAAAACCAGCGGCCATCGCCATTTGTTTATAAAATTGGGGTGATTGGGTTAAATAAGCCTTAGTCCCAAAATAATCAACCTCAAAAACCTCCGCCCCTGATTCAGTTGGGGCCCCAGTAATTTTCGGTGAATGAATCTCAATAAAATCATTACTAACAAAGTATTTTCTTATTGCATGTTCAAATATGGTTTGCACTTTAAAAATTAACGCTTTTTCTTGTTGACGCAAATCTAAATAACGCCAATTTAATCTTACTTCGGCAGAGGTTTCGGTTTTACCACTAAAATCAATGGGGATTAAATTTTGAGCCTTACATTCTACCTCAATATCATTTACTACTACCTCTAATTTATTTATTGGCCCTTTACTTTTATTTACCATTCCCTTGACAGATATGACCGATTCTAAAGTAATGTTTTTAACCTTAGTTACTAAATCTTCATTATCCTTTAAGACTAATAATTGGATATCGCCACTAAAATCACGCAAGTCAATAAACATAACCGCTTTTAAATTTCTGATTCTCTTAAGCCAGCCTTTTATAATTACTTCTTGATTAAGATAACGATCCAATTCCTCTATTAATACTCTTTTCATATCTACCACCTATTTTTTCTTTATTTCTTCTTTTAATATTTCCGCTGTTAAAGCCGGGTTTGCCTTTCCTTTTGTTTTTTTCATGACTTGTCCCATAAAATAATCTAAAACATTATCGCGACCTTTTTGATACTCACTTATTAGGTGCTTATTCTCCGTTAAAACTTCTGTCACCACCTCTTTAATATAACTATCGTCCTGAATCTGTTTAATATCTAAGGTTTTAATAATATCTATTGGTGATTGTTTTTTCTCTAGGGCTTGATATAACA
>Ga0172382_10005456_pt1 | contig 18932 bp, 12 predicted proteins | sample Leawel138RmetaG_FD_122245 | JGI IMG/M metagenome (GOLD analysis project Ga0172382, IMG submission 122245) | Leachate microbial communities from a municipal landfill in Southern Ontario, Canada - Leachate well 138R metaG | ecosystem: Engineered > Solid waste > Landfill > Unclassified | place...
ACGTCGATGACCACTTCGTTGTCCTTGGCCACCGGATCGGTGGTGTCTTCCAGCGACAGGCTGCTGGCGGGACCGTAGGCTTTGCACAGTACGGCTTTCATGATGGCTCCTCGATTGGATTTTCCACAGTCTAGCTGCGCCCACCGCAGCCGGGTCAATCACCATACCGGTGATTGATCGGCCTGCATAAGACAAGTAGCTGCCGGCGCCAGAGAAGCCTCGCCGGTCGCCGTCACTGACTCAGGTAGCGCGCCACGTAGGTATCGAAGTCGATACTGTCGGACTCCTCCAGCGCCGCCTGATCGGCCAGTGACTGGCGGGCGACCGCAGCGAACGCCTGCTGCTGCGGTTCGTCCAGGGGCCGCGACAGGAAGTGCTCGCGATGCCTCTCGGACTGCGCCAGGGCGAAGCGGAAGAAGCTCTCGCCCCGTTCGCCGATCGCCGCCAGCACCCGCGCCGAGGGCGTCAATGCCGGGTCCTGCAGTTTGGCGCGCTGCAGTTGCAGGCTGTCGCTGTAGGCGCTGGTCTGCTGCGCGCTGTCCAGCAGGCTGGCGCAGGCGGTGATATTGTCCAGCAGGTGCTCGCCCCACTCGGTCAGGGTGCACACCTGCCCCTTGCGATTCAGTTGCAGGCCCGGCTCGCGGCCACGCTTGACCGTCAAGGCAAAGTTCTCGTCACTCAGCTGGCATTCCGCCTCGGACATCGCCGGACTGTCGGCCAGCGCGCAGAACAGCAGGAAGCTGTCGAGGAAGTATGCGGTGCTCGGCTCGATACCCATCGGCGCGAAGGGATCGATATCCAGGCAGCGCACCTCGACATACTCCACACCACGGGCCGCCAGCGCATGCACCGGCTTCTCCCCGCTGCGGGTCACCCGCTTGGGCCGGATCGAGCTGTAGAACTCGTTTTCGATCTGCAGCAGGTTGGTATTGAGCTGCTGCCACTGGCCGTCGGCATCATGGGTGCCGATGGCGGCATAGGGTGGGTACGGCAGGCTGATGGCTTTCTGCATGCTGGAGATGTAGCTTTCCAGGCTGTTGTAGCAGACGTTGAGACCGGCCTGGGCATCGTTGTTGTAGCCCAGATCGCTCATCCGCAGGCTGGTGGCGTACGGCAGATACAGGCTCTTGTCGCCCAGCGGCTCGAGCTGGTGGTCGCGCCCCTGCAGGAAGCTGGCACACAGCGCCGGCGAGGCGCCGAACAGGTACATCAGCAGCCAGGCATAGCGGCGGAAATTGCGGATCAGCGCCACATAGCGCTCGGACTGGTAGTCCTGGGCGTTACGCGCATCGCCATCCTGCTGCTGCAACGCCTGCCACAGCGCCGGAGCCAGGGAGAAGTTGTAGTGAATGCCGGCAATGCACTGCATGGGCTTGCCATAGCGCACCGCCAGACCACGCCGGTATACATGCTTGAGCATGCCGACGTTGGAGCTGCCGTACCAGGCGATGGGGATATCCTCGTCGCGGGCCGGCAGCAGGCAGGGCATGGACTCGGTCCACAGCAGCTCATCACCCAGCTGGCCATAGGCGAAGCGGTGAATATCGTCCAGCTGACCGAACAGGTCGCCAATGTCGCGGCTCACCGGGGTGATCAGCTCGACCAGCGCCTCGGAATAGTCGGTAGTGATGGTCGGGTGGGTCAGCGCCGATCCCCAGGCCAGTGGATGCGGTTGCTGTGACAGGGCGCCACGCGCGTCGATACGCAGGCTTTCCTTCTCGATACCGTGCATGCAGTCACGCAGGCCGTCACGCAGTGACGGTTGCGCCAGCAGGTCGAGGCGTTGCTTCAACAGTGGTGACAAGCGCGTCACTCCTCAGACAATGAAAACGATCAGCCCGGCAAGCGCCGGTTCAAATACGGGCGAAAGTACCGAGGCACTTGGCCGCCAGCGCGCCGTCCTGCCACACCTCGCCATCGACCACCATGGTCCGCGTGCCGGCATGCACCACCTTGGCCCGGCACTCCAGTACCCCGCCGGTGATCGCCAGCGTGTAGTTGATCTTGCACTCAATGGTAGCGGTTGATTCATGCGCGTCCAGCAGGGCATAGACCGCCGCGCCCATGGTCGAATCCAGCAGCGAGAAGGTCACGCCACCATGCACCCGTCCGCCGGCGTTGAAATGCGATGGGTCGATCTCCAGGCGCATGCAGCAGCCTTCCCGGTCCAGGCTCACCAACTCCAGCCCCAGCAGTTGGGTGAAGGCGCTCATGCGACTGTCCTTGATGTCCTGCAGTTTCGGGTGTTCACTCATGGTGCGTCACTTCCTGAGATTCTTGGCGTTGGCGAACAGGTTGGCAAACGTACCACCAGGCTGCGCCCCGGAGCCAGCCTGGTTTTTCTCCGCACGCGGCTGGCGCGGTCGATTGCGCTCGTTGGCCGGTGCCCCGGAGCGCGCTCCACTGGCAGCGCCAGGCTGGTCGCCCATGCGCATGGTCAGGCTGATGCGCTGGCGCGGAATGTCCACCTCGAGCACCTTGACCTTGACGATATCGCCGGCCTTGACCACGTCGCGCGGGTCCTTGACGAAGCTGTCGGCGAGCATGGAGATATGCACCAGCCCGTCCTGATGCACACCGATATCGACGAAGGCACCGAAGTTGGCGACGTTGCTGACCACGCCCTCGAGAATCATGCCCGGCTCCAGGTCGCTGATCTTCTCCACTCCCTCCTGGAAGGCCGCGGCCTTGAATTCCGGGCGCGGGTCACGGCCGGGCTTGTCCAGCTCGCTGAGGATGTCGGTGATGGTCGGGATACCGAAATGCTCGTCGGTATAGCGGGCCGGGTCGAGCTTGCGCAGGAACGCCGAGTCACCGATCAGGCTGCGGATATCGCGCCCGGTCTGCTCGGCGATGCGGTTGACCAGTGGGTAGGCTTCGGGGTGCACCGCCGAGGCGTCCAGCGGATTGCTGCCGTTCATCACCCGCAGAAAACCCGCCGCCTGTTCGAAGGTCTTCTCGCCCAACCGGCTGACCTTGAGCAGTTCGCGGCGGCTGCCGAAGGCACCATGCTGGTCGCGGTAGTCGACGATGTTCTGGGCGATGCTCGGGTTCAAGCCGGAGACCCGGGTCAGCAGCGCCGCCGAGGCGGTATTCAGATCCACCCCCACGGCGTTCACGCAGTCCTCGACCACCGCATCCAGGCTGCGTGCCAGCTTCACCTGGGATACATCATGCTGGTACTGGCCAACGCCGATGGCCTTGGGCTCGATCTTCACCAGTTCGGCCAGCGGGTCCTGCAGCCGGCGGCCGATGGATACCGCGCCGCGGTAGGTTACATCCAGATCGGGGAATTCCCGGGCTGCCAGCTCGGAAGCGGAGTACACCGAGGCGCCGGCTTCGGAGACGGTGATCTTCTGCATCTTCAGTTCCGGGCAGAGCTTGAGCAGATCGCCCGCCAGCTTGTCGCTCTCCCGCGAGGCGGTGCCGTTGCCGATGGCGATCAGGTTGACCTGATGCTTCTTGCACAGGGCCGCCAGCACCGCCAGCGACTGATCCCACTGGTTGCGCGGCGCATGCGGAAAGATGGTCGCGGTGTCCACCAGCTTGCCGGTGGCATCGATCACCGCCAGCTTGACCCCGGTGCGCAGGCCGGGGTCCATGGCCAGGGTCACCCGCGGTCCGGCGGGTGCCGCCAGCAGCAGGTCCTTGAGGTTGCTGGCGAACACGCGAATGGCTTCATCTTCCGCCGCTTCGCGCAGTTCACCGAGCAGTTCGGTTTCCATGTACCCGAGCAGCTTGACGCGCCAGGTCCAGCGCACCACCTCGCCCAGCCACTTGTCCGCCGCGCGGCCCTGGTTGCTGATGCCGACGGTCTCGGCGATCAGCCCCTCGCAGGGGTGGGTGGCGGTGGCCGGTGCGTCCGGCTCGGCCAGTTCCAGGGCAATGCTCAGCACGCCCTCGTTACGTCCGCGCAGGATCGCCAGCGCGCGATGCGACGGTACGTTGCGCAGCGGCTCGTCGTATTCGAAGTAGTCGCGGAACTTGGCGCCCTCCTGCTCCTTGCCGGCGACCAGCCGCGAGACCACCCGGCCATCCTGGCGCAGCGTCTGGCGCAGGCGTTCGAGCAACCGGGCATCCTCACTGAAACGCTCCATGAGAATGTACTTGGCACCGTCCAGCGCCGCCTTGACGTCGGCCACGCCCTTGTCCGCATCGATGAAACCGCTCGCCAACTGTTCAGGGTCCAGGGCCGGATCGGCATACAGCTGCTCGGCCAGCGGCCCGAGGCCGGCTTCCAGGGCGATCTGGCCCTTGGTGCGGCGCTTGGGCTTGTAGGGCAGATACAGGTCTTCCAGCACGGTCTTGGTCTCGGCCTGGCGAATATCGCGCTCCAGCTCGGGGGTCAGTTTGCCCTGCTCGTCGATACTCGCCAGAATGCTCTTGCGGCGATCCTCGAGCTCACGCAGGTAGCGCAGGCGTTCTTCCAGGTGGCGCAGCTGCGTATCATCCAGACTGCCGGTCACTTCCTTGCGGTAGCGGGAGATGAAGGGCACGCTGGCGCCCTCGTCGAGCAGGGCGACGGTGGCGACAACCTGTTCGGGGCGCACCGCCAGTTCGGTGGCAATACGCGAGGCAATACTGTCCATGGTCTGTATCCACATCAGTTATCTCAAGCGCGGCAGTATAACCGAGTCGCCGTCATGGATTGCAGATCTCACCCGGCAAAACCTGTTGGCGCACTGGCTCACTCCCCTTAGCGCTGGCGGCAGCGGCAACGAACATCTGCCAAACGGGTGATGGTGTAAATAGCCAATTGAGGGAGTTGCGATCCCGAACCGCTAGCGTAGAGGTGTCACCTGGCCGCCGCGAAACCTCTTGTAACAATGGCCGACTCCCTGTACCACTGGCATCAGCGACAATTACATCCTTCGATAAAGACGGTGCTGCGAATGACCAATACTGAAGGCGAAAAGATTCTGATCGTGGACGACGACGCCCGGCTGCGTCGCCTGCTGGAACGTTTTCTCAGCGAGCAGGGGTACCGTGTCCGCACTGTGGAGGACACCGTGCAGATGGACCGCCTGCTGGATCGCGAATTGTATTCGCTGATCGTGCTGGACCTGATGCTGCCCGGCGAAGATGGCCTCAAGGCCTGCGAGCGGCTGCGCGAACGTGGCACCACCACGCCGATCATCATGCTTACCGCCAAGGGTGATGAAACCAGCCGCATCCAGGGCCTGGAGCTGGGTGCCGACGACTATCTGCCCAAGCCGTTCAACCCGCGTGAACTGGTCGCCCGCATCAAGGCTGTACTGCGCCGCCAGGCGCCGCAGATTCCCGGCGCACCCACCACCGAGGACAACGAGGTCACCTTCGGCGATTTCGTGCTCAGCCTGTCCACCCGCGAACTGCGCCGTGGCGAGGAAGTACACATGCTGACCTCGGGTGAGTTCTCCGTGCTCAAGGCGCTGGTGCACCATCCACGGGTACCGTTGACCCGGGACAAGCTCATGCAGCTGGCCCGAGGCCGCGAGTGGGATGCGCTGGAGCGCTCCATCGACGTGCAGATTTCCCGGCTGCGGCGGCTGCTCGAACCCGATCCCTCCAAGCCCCGCTACATCCAGACGGTGTGGGGCGTAGGTTATGTGTTCGTACCGGATGGCCAGCAGCAGTGAAAGGAGGCCCCGGCTGGCATCCCATGCTGCCGCGCAGCTTCTTCGCCCGCACCCTGCTGCTGGTCCTGCTGACCCTGATGTTCTCCAAGATCCTCACCCTGGTGTACCTGGTGAGCAACGAGGACCTGCTGGTCGACCGCCAGTACAGCCACGGTACCGCCATGCTGGTGCATGCCTACTGGGCCAGCGGCCCCGAGGCGCGGGCTGACCTGGAGAACATCACCGGTCTGGAACTGGTACACCAGAGCCAGGTGCCGACCGGGGAAATTCACTGGCCCTACTCCGGGGTGTTCACCAATCAGCTGCGCGACGAACTGGGCGACCGGACCCAGATCCGCGTGCAGACCCAGGAGCAACCGGCGATCTGGGTGCATCAGCCCAGCTATGGCGAGCAATGGCTCAAGGTACCCTTGTATGCCCACCCGCTGCGTGGCCAGCGGGTCTGGCTGGTGGTCAGTTGGCTGACGCTGATCGTCATGCTGTCCACCGCCGCCGCCTGGATCTTCGTGCGCCAGCTCAACTATCCGCTGAAAACCCTGGAACAGGCGGCCCAGCGCATCGGCCAGGGCCACAGCGTGCGCCTGTTGGATACCAGCGGCCCGACCGAGATCGCCGAGGTCTACCGCGCCTTCAACCAGATGGCGCAGGACGTCGAGCAGGCCAGCAGCGATCGCGCCCTGCTGCTGGCTGGGGTCTCCCATGACCTGCGCACACCGCTGACGCGCATGCGCCTGTCCACCGAACTGATGTCCGACGCCGAGCCGGAGCTGACCGAGGGCATGATCCGCGATATCGAGGACATGGATGCCATTCTCGACCAGTTCATGGCCTATATCCGTGACGGTAGCGCCGAGCCATGTGAGTCCTGCGACCTGAATGAACTGATTCGCGAGGTGGTGACACCGGTCAACGCTGGCGAGCAGCTGGTTCGCCTGTGCCTGGAACCGGTGCCGGAGCTGGCACTGCGCCGCCTGTCAATCAAGCGCCTGCTGACCAACCTGATCGAGAACGCGCTGAACCATGGCGGCACCGGTGTGGAAATTTCCACCCATCTGGAACGCAGCGCGATCCAGCCCAGCGTGGTGGTCAGCGTGTTGGACCGTGGCCCGGGCATCGATCAGAGTGAAGGAGAAGACCTGTTCACGCCCTTCATCCGCGGCGACCGGGCGCGCTCGACCAAGGGCACCGGCCTGGGGCTGGCCATCGTCAAGCGTATCGCCGACAGCCACGGCATCAGCGTGCAGTTGCTCAACCGCAGTGGCGGTGGCACCGAGGCGCGCCTGCGCTTTCCGGTGCCGACGCTTTAAGCCACCGCCGGGTACTCGTGGAAGGCCGGGGCCATCCCGACCGGCAGCGTGTCCGTCGACTGCGCTGGTCGAGATGGAACTCGACCTTCCATAAACCGGGGTGTGAGAATGTTCAGCCCTGCAATACGCCGGCCTGTTCCAGCGCCTGCTCGATGGCCACCAGATCGGGAATCAGCAGAATGTCCGCCTCATCGGCCAGCCTCACCGGCTGGCTGATGAATTCGCTGGGCGCGCCGGCTGGCTCGATTTCGCCACGCAGCACCTTCTTCGAACGTGGGATACCCGGTATCCGCATGCCTATGAAGCTCACACCTTCGCGCGCCCCCACCGCGTTGAGAACCAGGGTACGCGATGCCTGCGACTCGCTTGCCGGTGGCTGGCCCAGCAGTACCGCAGGGTCGATCAGCGGTACCTTCTGGTCGCGCCAGCTGGTCCAGCCGAGGAACCATGCCGGCCCACCGCTCGCCACCTGACTCAGGCGGTACCCAGCCAACTCGGCCACCGCCACGTTGGGCAGCAGCAGCGACTGCCCGGCCAGGGGAATGATCAGGCCGTTGAGGCTTTCCAATGCATCTGACATACCATGAATCCTCTTGATCTAGGGTCTATTCGAGCCATTGGCACATGGCGATGGCCAGCTCTTCGGGTGACCCTTCACGACTGCTGTAGCCGGCACGCTGCACCGCCTGCGGCATGGTCGCGCAGGCCGCGCTGTCGGCGCTCTGGGTCCATATCTCCATGCCCTGGCGGCGCATCCGCCCGCAGGCCTCCACACCGTCCTCACCCATGCCACTGAAGATGATCGCCCCGCAACTCGGCGCGAAGGCCGCAGCCAGTTCATCCAGCAGGGTTTCGATCGCCGGCTGGTAAGCCCCCGGCCAAGCCTGGTCCTGCATGCACAGCTGCCCCTGGGGACCGAAGCTCAGCGTCTGGGCAATCGGCGCCACCAGCACCTCGCCCGGCTGCAACAGGCTGCCCTCGACACAGTTGCGGATGTGCCAGGTGTTCTCGCGACCGAGTATGCGTGGCAGCTGCTGCTCGAAGCCGGCATCGATATGCTGCGCGTAGACGAAGGCGATCGGCAACTGCGCCGGCAGCGCATCGAGGAAGCGCTTGACCGCCGCCGGTCCACCCAGCGAGGCACCGAGCAGCCATACGCAACAGCGCGTCTGCGGCGGTTGCACTGGCGTAGACGGCAGGCTCGGCAACACCACCGGCTCGCCGAGCAGCGCACACAGCTTGCCGAACAACCGGCGCTGCCAGCGTACATGATCCTCATGCTGCGGCGGCGGTATTTCACCGGCGCCAAACAGCACCGGTACCGGGCTGTGCTCGAGCAGCCAGTCCACCAGCGGCGACTCCTCAGCGATGTCCAGCAACCACAGGTCGGTCATCACCGCGGCCAGCTGTGCCGGCTCCAGGCGTGCCGGCGGGCTATCGAATACCACCCGGTAGCCAAAACCCTGCACCACCTGCGCCAGGCTGCTGCGCCCATTGCTGCAGGCTACCAGCAGCGCCACCGACGGTGCCGGCGTGTCATTCACGGCGATGGACCAGCGTGCCGATCAACTCCAGCAGCTGGGCTTCCTGGTAGGGTTTGCCCAGGTATTCATTGACTCCGAGACTGCGTGCCCGCTCGCGGTGCTTCTCACCGGTACGCGAGGTGATCATGATGATCGGCAGATCCTTCAACCGGTCGTCATGGCGCACCAGGGTGGCCACTTCGAAGCCGTCCATGCGCGGCATCTCGATATCCAGCAGCATGATGTCCGGCTGCAGGTCCTGCAGCCGGGCGATGGCCTCGACACCGTCCTTGGCCGTGACCACCTCCATGCCGTGCCGCTCCAGCAGGCGACTGGTGACCTTGCGCACGGTGATAGAGTCATCCACCACCATCACCAGGGTCGAGCGCCGGCTCTGTGGCACCATGGCTCGCTCGGCAGCCAGCATCTGCTGCGAATGCAGCGCCTGCTGGGCCCGGATCACCGCCAGCAGATCCAGAATCACCACCACACGGCCATCCCCGAGGATGGTCGCCCCGGAAATGCCGGGCACCACGGCAAACTGCTTGCCGAGGCTTTTCACCACGATTTCCCGCGAGCCGGCCAACGAGTCGACCTGCACCGCGACACTGTGCTCGGCGCCGCGCACCAGGATCACCGGCAGCGGCAGGCTGTGGCCACTGAGCCGGGGCTGCTGACCGGTGACCAGCAGGTCGCCGAGGTAACGCAGATCATACTGCTTGCCGGCATATTCGAAGGGCGGCGCATCCGGCGCGTAGTAGGCCTCCAGTTCGTATCCCGAGACCCGCACGATACCCTCGATGGTATTCAGCGGAATGGCGTACAGGTCATCGCCGGAATACACCATCAGCGCCCGGTTCACCGACACGGTGAATGGCAGGCGAATGATGAAGGTGGTACCGGCCCCCGACTCGGTGGACAGCGTCATGCTGCCACCCAGTTGCTTGATCTCGGCATTGACCACGTCCATGCCGACCCCGCGCCCGGAGATCTGCGTGACCCGCTGGGCGGTACTGAAGCCAGCCTCGAGGATGAATTGCAGCACCTCCTGGTCGGTCAACTGGGCATCGGCATCCATCAGACCGCGTTCAACAGCCTTGCTACGCACCGCATCCAGGTCGACACCGCGACCGTCATCGGCCAGCCGGATGACGATCTCGCTGCCTTCGCGATGCAGTCCCAGGCTGATGCGGCCGCTCTCGGCCTTGCCCTGCTCGGCACGCAATGCCGGTACTTCGATGCCGTGGTCGACGGCGTTGCGCAGCATGTGTTCGAGCGGCCCCATCATGCGTTCGAGCACGCTGCGGTCCATTTCCCCTTCAGCATTGCCCACCGCCAGGGTGACCTGCTTGCCCAACTCCGCGGATACCTGCCGCACCACCCGGCGCAACCGCGGCAGCAGGCGCTCGAAGGGCACCATGCGCGTGCGCATCAGGCCTTCCTGCAGCTCGGTATTGACCCGCGCCTGCTGCAACAGCAGGGTTTCCGCATCCCGGCTCTTGGTCGCCAGCGTCTCCTTGAGATCGAACATGTCCGAGGCCGACTCGAACAGCGAGCGGGACAGCTGCTGCAACTGGGAATAACGGTCCATCTCCAGCGGATCGAAATCCTCGTAGGCCTGTTCGATTTCCTCCTGGTGGCGCGACAGGATCTGCGCCTGGGTTTCCATGTCCAGGCGCCGCAGCTGGTCACGCACCCGCTCGATGGTGCTTTCCATATCAGTCAGCGTCTGGCTGATGTCGCTGACCTGCTGCTCGATACGGCCACGGAAAATCGACGTCTCGCCGGCCAGATTGACCAGTTCCTCGAGCAGACCGGCCGGTACCTTGATGGTTTCCTGCACCGCGGCGCGACTGCTGGCGGTGGCCGTCGGCTGATCGCCCGCCATTGCCTGCTGCAGGATGGCCCGCACCTCGGCCAGGGTCTGCTCCGGCGCTGCGGCGACCGGCGTTTCGACAGCCACATCCGGCGCCAGCGATACTGCCGCTGGCAATGCCCAATCCGCGGCCGGAAAGCTGTGCCCCACGGCCAGCTGTTCCAGCGCTGCCAGCAACTCGGCAAACGCGTCGCTCAAGCTATCGAACTGGTCGGGAGCAGTTTGTTGCAGCGCGGTTTCCAGTTGCCGCGCCTGTTCGGCCAAAGCATTCTGGTCAGCCAGGCGGGCACTGCCCTTGAAGGTCTGGATGCGGTGTAACAGATCCTGCACCGCCTGCGGCTCAGCCTCACCGCGTGTCAGCAGCTCGGTGCAGGGCTGCAGCAGTTCTCGGGCCTCTTCGAGGAACATGCCCAGCATGCCTGATACCGGGGTAGTCGCCAGCGGCATAGGTGCCTCGACGGCTGCAGCAACGACGGGTTCGGCGGGAGCCTCGCTGGGTAGTCGCGGAGGCCGGTCCGGCTCGGCGCGGAAGTCGCGAATCGTGCGGATCAGTGCCATGCCATCGCTGATCGAGCGCCCGGCGATGATGCCCTCGACCATCTCAGCCAGGCCATCCTGACAGGCCAGCAGTAGTTCCGGCAGCCCTTCCAGCATCTGGAAGCGATGCGTTGCCAGGCCCTCATAGAGGAACTCCAGCTCATGGGCCAGATCGCCCACCGGGCGGATTTCCGCCATCCGTGCGCCGCCCTTGAGGGTATGCAGGTCGCGCAGCAGCGCGTGCAGCGGCGCGTCATCGGCAGTGTCGGTCAACCAGTGCTGCAGGCTGGCTGCGGACGTATCGAGTATTTCCTGGGCTTCCTCGAGGAAGATATCCACCAGTTCGGTATCGGCACCCGCATCGCCGGGATGCCATCTGCCCTCGTCATTGTCAGCGCTGGCTGCGAGCGGCGACGCAGCGGCAAGCGCAGGGCTGTCGATGGTATGGGTAAACAGGGCTTGCAGTGCCTCCAGCTCGGCGGTCGCCGGCTGGATATGCTGATGCGCCGCGACCTGATCCATCATGCCGATCAGCCGCTCGTGTGCGTCAACCAGGCAGGCGGCTACCTCCTCACTGAACGGCAAACGCTGGCCCAACAATGCTTCATGTACATCCTCCAGCCCCTGGCACAGCTCATCGATCGGTGCCAGCTCGACCTCCACCGCCACCTCCGCCAGCGCACGCAGCGCGCGGGCCACAGCGGCATGTTCAAGCCTGGCTGGCCCTTGGCCCAGCTCGTCTGCCGCATCCAGCAGCAGTTCTATGCCTTCGGTCAGGAAGATCGACAGCAGATCGGTATCGCTGGTGCCGTCGAGCTGCGAGCGACTGCTGTCGCGCTTCTCCAGAGCATCGCGGTGGATCGTTTCGAGCCGCTGCAGGAAGGCCTCGGTGCCATTGATCGGCTGATCCGCTTGATCCTGCGCCAGCCAACCCTGCAGCATGCTCACCGCATCGCCGAGCAGTTCGACCAGGGGCTGGTCGGCCGGAATCAGGTTGGCCTTGAAGTCCTTGGCCAGCTTCTCCAGCGGCGTCGCCAGACTGGCGATGGGTTGGATACCGGCCATGTGGGCACTGCCCTTGAGCGTATGCAAGGCACGCTGCAGGGCATCGCTCAGCGGGCATGGCAGCCCCTGCGCGCATTTGTCGATAAAGGCGCTGATCTGCTCGATATGCGTCTGGGTTTCGGCACGGAAGATCTTCAGCAGCAGCGGGTCCAGCTCCGCTTGCGTCACCGGCTGTGGTAGTTCGCTATCGGTAGCGGACGCCTCGGTGGGCGTCGACAGCACTGGCTGGGGTTCCGGTTGCGCCTCGGCAGGCTCTGGATAGCCGGCCAGCGGCTCGTCGATCGACGCCGGCTCGATATCGGTCTGTTCGCTCGGCTCGGGCGCATGCAGCTCCTCGAGTTCCGGCAACGGCGGCAATTCGGAGGTAACCTCGATATCGACTGTTGACTCCGGCTCGCTCGACGCCAGCTCCCCGAACGGCAGATCGACAGCGACGCTCTCCTCCTGCAGTTCCAGCTCGACAGGCAGTTCACCACGGGATAGAGCCTCAGCCTGGCTGGCCAGGCGTTCGACCTCGGGCAGCGACTGCTGACGATCAGCGGCGAAGTCCTCCAGCAGCGACGGTATCAGTTCGCGTGCCGCATTGACCACACCAAACACCAACGGGCTTGCCACCACATTGCCATCGATCACGCGGTTGAGCATGTTCTCCACCGCCCAGGCCAGCTCGGCCAGCACGCCGGCCTTGACCATGCGACCGCTACCCTTGAGGGTGTGAAAGCCACGCCGCACCTCGGTGCGCGCCGCGCTGTCGTCGGGATTGGCCTGCCAGCGGGGAGTACATTCATCGAGGGTTTCCAAGACCTCACCGACTTCCTCGATGAAGATTTCCAGCAGTTCGGGATCGATCTCATCATCATTGCCGTAGTCGACCACTGGCGCCGGTGCCGGGGCCGGCGCAGCCGTCTCCACCACCGCTTCCTCCTCCAGCACCGCAGCCAGATCGGCCGGGGCATAACCGAGCAGCGCCAGGCGCTCCTCGGCTACCGCGAGAATGCTGTCACCTCGATCGGTATTGTCCTCGGCGACCCGCTCAAGGTAGTAGTCGATACTGGTGATCACATCCGCCAGGGCATCCAGCGCTTCCCAGTCAGGCACTCGCCGCTCGCGGATCAGTTGCCGGCTCAGGTACAGCCGGCACGCGGCCACGGCGTCGGCCGCACGCTGCAGCGGCAACATGGCGAGCCCGCCACGGACGCTGTTGAGCAATTCGTCGACCGGTTCCAGCTGGCTGTAGTCCCATTGCCCGGCAATGAAGGCATTGATCGCTTCGCGCGTATGCTCCAGGGCATTGCGCGCCTCGAATACCACCTGCTGCTGGACCTGCAGCATCTCCTGGGCACTGGCCAACTGACGGACCGGGCTGCCCTCCGCACTGGCGTCGGTGGCGGAGCGCTCCATGGCGAAAATGCCGTGCATGCTGGCTTCGACATACAGCATGCCGCCAGCGATTTCCATCAACTGGGCATCGGTGGGTGAGGTGGAGGCCGACGCCAGTTGCTCGACCCGCTCGATCTGTTCCTGCAGCACCCGTCGCGGCTGGCCCAGGCCGAGTACCGCCAGGGTATCGGCAATTCGCTTCATGTTCGGCAACAGCGTGCCGAGCTCATCCGAGTGCCGCTCGCTGCTGCGCACGAACAGGTCGAGGCGCTCCTTGACCTGCAACAGCTCCTCGTTCAAAGCCAGTGCCACCGATTGCATGGTGCCGCGGTCAGGGCCGACCAGGCGACTGTCGCTGGGCTGCTCCTGCGGCTCGCCATCGACCCACAGGGCATGCAGCTGGTAGTGCTGTTTCAGCGCTTCGAGGCGTGGACTGTTGCCACCACTCTTGGCCACATAGAACAGCAGGTTGCGCAGCAGCTCGGGCGCAGGTGCGCGCTGGCTGATTGCCGCAGGATCGTCCAGCAACTGGCGCAACTCGCGGTCGGCCTGACGCAGCAACTGGCGAATGGCAGCCCCGTTATCGATACTGCCGTGCTCGAGACCTTCGGCAACCCCGGCGAAGATAGCCCACAACTCGGCAAGGCGGGTGCCCTGGAACAGTTGCTCCAGCCGGGCGAATACCCGCCCCAGTTGCTGGCTGCTGCGCTGCACATCCTGTTCCCGAATGATCGCCGCGTGGGCGATCTGCATGGCCTGGCGCAACTTGCGCAGCTGCAACACTGCCTGTTCGCTGGTGAAGTCGATCTGCTGGCCGCCACCGGTATCCTGAGCGGCTTTGAGCTCGGGACTGAACAGGGCGTTTTCCGACAGCAGCTTTTCGCCCCGCGCCGTGCGCATGTCGTTCAGCAGCGGCAAGAGCAGCAGCGGCAGATCGCGCCGCCCGCGCTGCACCCGATCGAGGTAGGCCGGCATCTGCAGAATCGCCTGCATCAGTACTTCCAGGGCCTCGGACTCCCGGTTGCAGCTACCGTGCATCAGCGCCTGGGCGAGCTTCTCCATTTCCTCGGCCAGCAACGCCGCACCGTAGAATTCCACCATCTGCAAGGTGCCATGGACCTGATGAATATAGGTCAGGCAAAAACGCAGGCGCGTCGTATCCCCGGGGTTGTCGACAAAGGCTTCCAGTGCCTGACGCGCTTGGCTCAGCGTCTCGGAAATTTCGCCTTTAACCCAGTCGAGGGCGACATAATCATGCCGATCACCCATAGTCACTCCAGACATTCCATGCTGCTCCGACGCCTGTAGGCCTGCACCCGATCATCGGCTACCGGCTCAAGCAAGGGATTGTTCCAGTCCATTATTTCACCCGGTCCGATGACCAGCATGCCGCCCGGTGCCAACCGCATTGCCAACTGGTTGAGCAGGTCACGACGGCGCCAGCGCCGGAAGTAGATGAGCAGGTTCTGGCAGAAAATGATATCCAGGTCCCGGATCGGGGCCTGGGCCAGTTCCAGGATGTTCAGACGAGTGAAGCACACCCGGTCACGCAGCACCGGTGCCACCTGATACTGTCCATCCTGCAGTTGTTCCAGCCACTGGCCGGCTTCGGCCTCGTTCAACCCGCCCAGGCGGCGTGCGCAATAACGGCCGAGGCGCGCCTGATCCAGTGCGCGCTGGCTGATATCGGTAGCCCAGATGCCGTAGTCACGTCGGCTCTGACCGACCTGCGCCAGCGCCTGTTCCATGATGATCGCCAGGGAATAGGCCTCCTCGCCACTGGCACAGCCGACACTCCAGCACTGCAGCGGTCGTGCGCTGCCGGGCAGGCGCTGATGAAGAAACTGCGCCACGCAATCGAAGGAGGCACGGTGACGCATGAAACTGGTCTCGCGTACCGTCAGCCACTCGATCAGCGCGGCCCACTCCAGCGCCCCACTGATGCCCTGGGTCACATGTTCGTAATAGGCCTGATAGTCACGAATGCCCAGCTCGCGCATGCGCGAGCCGAGACTGGTCTGCAGGTAAGCCTGGCGCTGCTGGCTGACGCAGACGCCGGTACGCTGCTCAAGCAATGCCTGCCACTGACGGAATTGTTGTCCGTCCATGTCTGGCAACTGCTCCAATGACCAGTGTGGCGTTCTCTGCACTATGCGACCCTCGCGGTGCCATTATCGGAGCGGCCATCCAGCCGCCTCCTTGCGCTGCGCTCAGCCCTGCCCTGGCAGGGTGAAGCCATCCACCGACTGACGCATGCTCTCGGCCAGCTTGGCCAGCTCACCAATGCTGCGTGCCGTGGTGGAGGTACCCGTCGAGGTCTGCGAGGTGATCTCCTGGATCACGTTCATGGTGTTGGAGATATGACCCGCCGAAGACGCCTGTTGCCGTGCCGCGTTGGAAATGTTCTGGATCAGCGCCGCCAGGCTGGTGGATACCTTCTCGATTTCCTCCAGGGCAACCCCGGCATCCTGAGTCAGACGTGCACCAGTGACCACTTCCGAAGTGGTCTGCTCCATGGAGATCACCGCCTCGTTGGTATCGGTCTGAATGGTCTTCACCAGCGCCTCGATCTGCTTGGTCGCCGCCGAAGAACGTTCCGCCAGGCGCTGTACCTCGTCGGCTACCACCGCGAAGCCCCGGCCGGCGTCACCGGCCATGGAGGCCTGGATCGCCGCGTTGAGGGCCAGGATGTTGGTCTGGTCGGCGATGTCGTTGATCAGGCTGACGATGTCACCAATCTCTTGGGACGACTCACCCAGGCGCTTGATCCGCTTGGAGGTGTCCTGGATCTGCTCGCGGATCACGTCCATGCCGGCAATGGTGCTCTGCACCACCTCGTTGCCCTTGTTGGCGATGGCTACCGAGCGCTCCGCTACCGCGGCGGACTCGGAGGCGTTGGCCGATACCTGGTCGATGGACACCGCCATCTCGTTCACCGCCGCCGAGGCGCCGGCGATTTCCTGGGCCTGGTGCTCGGAGGCTTCGGCCAGGTGCATGGCCGTACCCTGGGTTTCCTGGGCCGCGGCGGCTACCTGCAGGGCAGTATGGTTGATGGTTTCCACCAGTGCGCGCAGTTGGTCGATGGAGTAGTTGATGGAGTCGGCGATGGCCCCGGTGAAGTCCTCGGTTACCGTAGCCTCCGCCGTCAGGTCACCATCGGCGAGGTCGGCGATCTCATCGAGCAGACGCAGAATCGCCGCCTGGTTGCGCTCGTTGGTGGCAGCGGTCTCGGCCAGACGCTGGCGGGTTTCACGGGTCATCTGCACACCGATCAGCAGAATGCTGGCCAGCGCGATGAGACCCAGCAGATAGCCGAGCAGGGTGTTGACCCAGCGCGCGTCGCTACGCTGTTCGAAAGCCGCGGACAGGTCCGATACGTTGTCCAGCAGCACCTGCGAATCGGTGAAGATGCTGTTTGCCGCCGAACGCACCTGGTACAACTCCGGTGAGGTCAACAGGATCTGGTCCACCGACTCGGCGACGAAGCCGAACAGGTCGGCGATTTCCTGCAGCCGGCCCACCGCATCGGGGTCGGTCACCTGGCTGACGCCGATCACCTCGTTGCCGTGCAGCATGCCTTCCAGTACCCGGCCGAACAGGCTGGCATCACGACCGAAGCTGTCCGCCGCCAATACTGCATCATCATCACCGGTCAGTACCCGGTTCACCGAACCCAGGATACGTTCGGCCAGCAGTGACTGGCGCTGGGCGATGGACACCTGGTCGGCCGGCGCGCCGCTCTCGATCAGCACGTCGACCACATCCTCGTACTCGATCTGCAGCTGCGGTACGGTGTCGGACAGGGTCGCGGCCACCTCGTGCAGCGACAGTACCGTGTTCTGGCTGTTGAGAATGGCGTCGGCATTGGCACGTACCTTGTCCCAGTCGGCCTGGGCCCGTGCCAGTGGCTCCTGCAGCGTGTCCGGTGTCGGCGGCAGGCCGGTTTCCTCGCGCCCATCGGTCAGGTAGCCCCAGCGCTGCTCGAAGTCGTTACGCGCCTCCAGCAGCAGGCCGAAGGCTTCCCGGGTGCCAGTGGCCGCTTCGGTCGCCGACTTGGATATCTGCTGGGACAGTACCCGCAGTTCCCCGGAGTGGCCGATGTATTCGGTATCGTAGGAACTCTGCACGTTCACATAGACGAAGTTGATGAACAGCAGGATCAACGACAGGATCAGCGCGGCGAACAGGCCACTGATCGTACGGTTGCTGCGCAAAGTGGACAGTATGTTGGTATCAAGCTTTTTCATTTTCTGGCCCCTACCTGGCCTACCGCATGCTTCTTGAAGTCCTGAGTTGTTGCGTACCGGGCTGGTGCCGGGCCGCCCCTGCCGATCAGATCGCCACGTCAAGGAACGCCTGGTCGCGCGCCAATGCCCGGAAATTGAATATCAGTGATATCTGCTCCCCGGTATAGGCACCCACCACAAATGGCCTGAATCGTTCCGCAAGGGCAGGCACCGAGGTGGTAAAGCTGCTTACTGGAAAATGCTGCATGCCGAACAGTTCATCGACCAGCAGACCGACGAACAGATCATCACGGTCGAGCACCAGCACCCGGCGCTGCTTGCGCGGCGCGCTGGCCGTGGCACCGAAGAAGTGGCTCAGATCGATGATCGGCAGTAGCCGGCCACGTACGTTGGCTACCCCTCTGACCCAGGACTTGACCCTGGGCAGGGCGGTATAACGCGGCTCATGGAGAATCTCGCTGACCTCGCCCATGGCTGCCACCATGGTCTGGCCAGCCAGACTGAAACCGACCCCGCTCCAGGTCTCGGCCACGGCGGTCTGCGCCGGCAGGCCGCTGGCCAGCTGGCGACAACGCGCCGCCAACTGCTGGAGAAGGTCAAAAGGATGTATTGTCTCTGACATGCCGTCCCTGTTGTCATTGTGCGCCGCTGCCCGCGGCGCTGCCGGTCAGTGGCCGAGCACTGACTTCACGGTCTGGATCAGCGTGGCTTCCTCGACCGGCTTGGTCAGGTAATCCCTCGCGCCCTGGCGCTTGCCCCAGACCTTGTCGGTTTCCTGATCCTTGGTGGTGACGATGATGACCGGGATGCTCACGGTTTCCGGATCCTTGGTCAGCTGCCGGGTGGCCTGGAAGCCATTGAGCCCCGGCATGACGATATCCATCAGCACGACATCGGGCTTTTCCTGGCGAGCCAGCGCCACACCGTCGGCACCGTTTTCCGCCTTGAGCACTTCGAAGCCGTGTTTTTCCAGCATGCCGCTGAGCTTGTACAACTCGGTCGGCGAATCATCCACTACTAATATGCGAGCCATTTTTCCCCCTGGATATTCAAATTGTGCCGGCGGACCCTCAGGTCCCCATTGATCCGGCCAGGTGCTTTTCCGACTGCGGAACATGGGCACGGATAGCGCCCAGCAACTCTTCCTTGCTGAATGGCTTGGTCAGATACTGATCAGAACCGACGATACGCCCCTTGGCCTTGTCGAACAGCCCGTCCTTGCTGGACAGCATGATCACAGGCGTGGAGCGGAACGCAGTGTTGTTCTTGATCAAGGCGCAGGTCTGATAGCCGTCGAGGCGCGGCATCATGATGTCGACGAAGATGATATCGGGGTGGTTGTCAGCGATCTTGGCCAGGGCATCAAAGCCGTCGACGGC
>Ga0172382_10005460_pt1 | contig 18931 bp, 14 predicted proteins | sample Leawel138RmetaG_FD_122245 | JGI IMG/M metagenome (GOLD analysis project Ga0172382, IMG submission 122245) | Leachate microbial communities from a municipal landfill in Southern Ontario, Canada - Leachate well 138R metaG | ecosystem: Engineered > Solid waste > Landfill > Unclassified | place...
TGACGAGACAACCTGGAGGATGTATGTTCCTCCGGGGAGTGAAGAAAAATCATAATAATGTTGCTTTTCTGTTCTTTCCAGCAACAGGCGACCATTTTCGGAAAAAAGTCTGACCAAACGTATCTCTTTGCTATCAGGACCGGAAATGGTTAGTTTTCCGGAAAAAGGGTTTGGGAAAACAACTAGTTTTTCCTCCCGGAAGAGGTAGGGCACCCGGGTTGCTTCTTTAATTTTAGCGATGATCCACCGGTCGGGGTCAATACGGATGTCGGACACCTCAAATCCTGGATCAATCCAGTATTCCTGATCATTCCGGGTGTGAATCAGAACAAAATCGATTGAATCTGTTACATCTTTACTGTAGGCCCTCACCTGAACAGGCATTTCAAAAAAAGGCACTGATTGATGGGAAGTTTTTTGTGAAAGCCTGACACACAAAAGGTTTGCATTATTCTGCATGTAAGTTGCAGCGTATTCCGGATACCCTTCTCCATAATACCAATCATCAAAAAATTCGGTAAGGCAGGTATCACCTGCTGTTTCAAAATGCTTCACAACCTGTTCGTGCTGAGCAAATCCATGTCTGATCTGCTGATCGCTGTAGATATTCTGCAGGGCATTAAAAAAGTTTTCATCGCCTAAGACCCAGCGTAACATGTGTAAAACATAGGCACCCTTTGAGTAAGAGAGGCGTGAGCTAAAAATTCTTGAAATGTCGGTAGTGTCAGGAACAAATACCGTTCCGTCAGGTTCACTGACAATTCGTTCAACCGACAATCGTTTCCACCGTTCCCAATAAAAACCATCTTTATATTCTTCATAAGCCAGACCGGTAAGGTAGGTCGCAAAGCCTTCATTCAGCCAGATATGTTGCCAGCTGGCAAGTGTAATACAGTTTCCGAACCATTGGTGAGCCAGTTCGTGAGAGATCAGTTCAATGCCGAAACTCCCCATAAAGCTCATAGTTTGATGTTCCATACCCCCATCCCAGCTAAACTGGGCATGACCGTATTTCTCTGCTGCATACGGATATTCTCCGACTAACCGGTTATACAGCTCCATAACCCAGGCAGTTACAGGTGTTCTTCCCCGTATCTCGGCTAAATTCTCAGGATAAACAAAATTTACAATTTCTAATTGCCTGCCATCTTCTAAGGGCAAAATATCGATATAATCTACATAATTGGTTACAGCAATTCCCACCAGGTATGTAGCTATTGGGAACCGGTGTTTCCAATGCATTAAACGTTTTCCATTCCGGATTATTTCCTTTACGAGAATTCCATTGCCTGCTGTGCGATAGGGTTCCGGGGTGCTTACCAGGATGTCGATGGAATCAATTTTATCAGTAAGAGACTGCTTACATGGCCACCACTCCATAGCTCCATAGGGTTCAGAATGTGTCCAGATGATCGGCACATTCTGATGCCAGGCCTGTGAAAAAGACCGATCATCTTCACGTTGAGGTATTCCTCTGTAAAATACTGAAACTGAATCGATATCACCAACCATCAACGATTGTTGAAGTTGCAAAAATAATTTATTCCCCTCCCGGACAAAGGGAATTGATATGAATCGCTGCTTCACTGAATCAACCTTCATGGATGCCTCCAGATCGAATTCTACCCATTCCAAATGATCCGAAAGACATTTAAAATAAGAGGTAATCTCCCCTGCGATAAAAATTTCAAAGGGATCTATCTCCCAATTCATACGTTGATAGATCAGATCATATGATAAATAATTCAATGATTCGCTGTGACGGGCGAGCTCAGCGAACTTCCTGGCTTTAAAATTTGCAATCCGGTCAATATGTCCGATATCCGGTTCCTGTGCTCTCAACTCTGCAGGAACAACGAATACAAACCAAGTGAAGATTAATCCGAAAATGAAAAATTTCATGAAAAAAAATTAAATCATATCGTGTATTTCAGGCAAATAACCCACGATGGTCATGGGCTATTCTCATGGCTAGTGGAACTCGCCTGTAGTTTATTTTTCTCTTGTAGGTTTCTCCGGACTTGTTCGTTTCAGACCTACGATTTTCGTGTTTTATTGCTGATTCGGAATTAAATCTTCTCCGGATCAGAGCAGGGAACAAAATTGTTTCCGGAAGCTCCCGGTTAAAATACCGGGAGGTCAGATTTCCAGGAGAGGAACAGATGTTCCAGTCTGGCCACCTGATCCGGATTATTAAACGCCTGATTAACAGTTTCTGTTGGATCAACATCAAGATTATAAAGCTCCCATGGATTATTTGCACCATGACGTACCAGCTTCCATGGATCAAAGAACACGGCCTGACCTTGTCCCCATTCCCAGAACAGGGGTTTTTCTCTTGGTATTTTTTCACCCTTCATTGCTGGTAAAAGGCTTTGGCCCTGCATAGGAGTAACGTACTTCCCATTAAATTCAGCGGGATAATCCGCACCAGTTATATCTACGAATGTAGCCATAATATCAATAAAATGCCCGGGAAAATCAGAGAATGATCCTCGGTTTATTTTTCCAGGCCACCAGGCAATCAGAGGAGAATTAATTCCTCCCTCGTAGCTGTAATTTTTATAATACCGGAATGGGGTGTTGCCAACATTTGCCCAGTTGCGTCCAAGCGATTCCCAACGGGTTAAAGAACCTGTTTCTCCATAATCGTCCACAATATTCACCACTTCTGCTGATGCTCCGTTATCTGACATAAAAAGAATTAGCGTATTTTCCAGGTTATCTGTTTCTTTCAATTTCTCCAGCACTCTTCCGATATTCTGGTCCATACGATCGATCATGGCTGCATAAACTTCCATCCGGTTCATTTCAGCAGTTTTCTCCTCTGTGGTTAAATCTTCCCAATCGGTATATATTGGAGAAGACAGCAGATGATTTTCGGTGATGAGGTTCGTTGAAAGCTGTTTTTCATGGCGGGCTTTACGAATTTTTTCATAGCCCTCTTTGTACATTCCCCGGTAACGGGCAATATCTTCCGGCCAAGCCATAAGAGGATCATGAGGCGCAGTATATGCAAGGTATAAAAAAAACGGTTTATTTTCCCCCTTGTACTCTTCAAGCCACCGGAGGGCATAGTTTGTGAAAAAATCCGTAGTATAAAAATCCTTATCTTCAGGCGTATAGGGATTATACATTACACTATCGATGCACCAGGAACGGACAGTTTTATTCTCCGGTTTTCCTTTACGTGCCGGGACACCTTCACCAGGTCGCTGATTTCCCGGATTAAAATAGTTACAGGCACCGTCCTTCAGACCAAAATACCGGTCGAATCCCCTGAATACCGGGTTTTCCAGTCCATGATGTTTACCCGACCATAAAGTTCTGTAACCGGCAGTTCGGAGAACTTCCCCAAGTGTTACAGCATGAGTGATCGGATTAACATGAGTTTGATGATAATTGCATTGTTGTGCATAAACACCTGTAAGGAGACAAGCACGTGAAGGAAAACACTTGGAGGTATTATGAAACCGGGTGAACCGCATACCTCCCTCACCCAGTTTGTCTATATTTGGCGTGTGTATTTCACTTCCATAACAACCCAAATCCGACCACCCCAAATCATCGGCACTAATCAAAATGATATTTGGAAGTCTGGCTTTTTCTGTTTCACAACTGGAAAAAAACAAGATAAAGAGTAAAACCCAAACATATTTAACCATTATGCAGCGATTTTCTTGTAAATATACCTTTATTGATGAGAATAAAAACAACCCGAAAAAAAAGCGGGTAACTCTCGCTATCCGCTGTGGGTGGTATATATGTTTTATTTCTCCAGTTCTTTCCAGACCAGTGCACTGGCTCCTACTATAGCGGCATCACCTGATTTCAGTTTAGAAGGAAGAATTTTGATTTTATCTTTAAAAATGGGGAGAAGGTGTTTCTCCATATGTTCCTTAGTTGGTTTAAAGATAAAGTCTCCTGCAGCTGTTGGTCCTCCAAAAAGGAATATTGCCTCGGGGCTCAGGTGATGAACAGTATCGGCAAGTCCTTGTCCCAGCCATGCTCCTGTTTTCTCAAACACCTCCAAAGCGATTTTATCTCCCTGTACGGCAGCTTCATAAATCATTTTTGAATCGAGCTCATTATATGATTTATCTGCCAGCAGGCTATCGGCAGCATGATAGAAAGCCATCAGTTCAAAGGCTGTTCTTTTCATTCCCGGAGCTGAGCAGTATGCTTCAAGATGTCCCAGTGCGCCACATCCACAACGGCGTCCTCCGGGAACCAGGGTGGTATGTCCACATTCTCCGGCGAATCCGTCATGCCCATAAACCAAATCGCCATTCACAATAATTCCGCTGCCAACACCGGTTCCCAGGGTGAACATCACAAAGTTCCTCATCCCTTTAGCACCTCCATAAATCATCTCGCCAATAGCAGCAGCATTGGCATCATTCGTCAAAGCCAGAGCTTCCATTTTTGGGAAATGCCCCCGGAGCAGATCAATTAACCTGACCACACCCTTAAAGGAAAGATTTGGAGCATATTCTATTGTTCCACTGTAATAATTACCGTTAGGAGCACCAATGCCAATACCTAAAATTTCAATATCCTTATTTAAAAGACTGACCGATTTAATGACCTCATTAATGGCACCAGCCAAATCGGCAATATATTTTTCGATATTGCCATGCGATGGAGTAGGAATATTGTCTTTAACCATCACATTTCCTTCAGGATCAACCACACCAATAGCTGTGTTTGTTCCGCCAATATCAACTCCAATTGCAACTTTTTTATTCATCTTTTATTGTTTTAAGTTAAAAATCTGCTTATCATTCAAATGCTTCTTTTCATTTGAACCCAATGGAACGACCCATTTATTTTTATTCTTTTGGTATGTGATTCGAACAAATAAAAATACCTGACCGTTTCAATTGAAATTTTCAGGAAAGACAAATTTATAAATATTATGGAATTTCAGTGGAAAACAAATCACTTTTGGTCCATTTTATTTTAAAACCAAACAAAACATCGTTATAATCGTTATTTTTACAGGCACGAGAGAGACCTTATCATGATACAAATGCAGCAAATTGTAAATTATTTTTTAAAAGCAACAGGTTGGATATTGCTCCTGCCCGTTTATTTTTACAAGTATCTCATCTCTCCAATTACACCAGCAACATGTCGTCACTATCCTACCTGTTCGGAATATACAGTACAAGCCATAAAAGAGCATGGTCCTTTCAGGGGTTCATGGCTGGCTGCAAAAAGAATTTCAAAATGCCATCCCTGGGGAACTCAAGGGTACGATCCGGTACCGAAAAAAAAAGAAAAGATAAAAAAATCAAAATAGGATAAACTATTTTTGCAGGCTTATTGTTTTAAATTGTTGAAGTTAATTATGAAGAAAAATATATCTTTTAAGATGACCAGACACATGCTGATGTTACTGTTTACAGCATTACTATTTGCTTGCGTTTCAAACAAAAGCGATGAACAGGATAAACCTGTTGTAACAGTAAGTATACTTCCTCAAAAAACATTCATAGAAAAAATAGCAGGTGATGATTTTGAAGTTCAGGTGTTGGTTCCTCATGGTGCAAGTCCGGAATCCTATTCTCTGTTGCCTTCCCAATTAAAAATAACCTCCCGGTCAGAGGTATGGTTTCGTTTGGGTTATCTGGGGTTCGAACTTTCATGGAGAGACAAAATAAAAGAGATCAACCAGAAGATTCAGGTAATTGATCTCTCGGAAGGGCTTGATTTAATTGTTGAAGAAGAGGTACAACATGGCGATCATGTTCATCACAAAGGGGTTGATCCTCATTTCTGGATGTCGCCGGTAAGAGTCAGGCAGATGGCAAAAAAAACGACTGAAATTCTTTCTGCCCTGATCCCTGAAAAAAGTTCTGAATACCAGGTCAATTATGAGAAGTTTGCTGCAGAAATTGACGAATTAGACCAAAAAATAAGGACTGCCCTCAAAGATTATCAAGGCCGGTCATTCATTACTTTTCATCCCAGTCTGGCTTATTTCGCCCGTGATTATGGGCTTATTCAACAATCACTTGAATTTGAAGGGAAAGATCCTACCCCACAGCAAATGGCAAAAATTGTGGAACTTGCCCAAAAAGAAAATATCCGGGTGATTTATATTCAAAGCGAATTTGACAAGGATCATGCGCGTGTTTTTGCTGAAGAGATTAATGGGAAGATACTTGAAATCAAACCGCTCAGTCCTGACTGGCTTGAAAATATATTTGAAATGACAACTCAGTTTATTGAAAACTTTTGATGGATGCACTTATTAAAATAGAGAACTTAACCTTGGGGTACGATAAGGATCCGGTTTTAAAGGAAGTTAATCTTGAAATTTTTGAAAACGATTTTCTGGGTGTAATCGGGCCAAACGGAGGAGGAAAAACAACCCTGTTAAAAGCGATGTTGGGATTAATCAGACCCATGAGCGGAAGGATTGTTTTCAGGAAGGACATCAATACACAAAAAAAACCTATAGGTTATCTGCCACAGGTAAAACACATTGACCGGAATTTTCCCATTACGGTATATGAAGTGGTCCGTTCCGGATCGCTCATGCAAAATATTGTCAGGGTTACTTCTGCTGAGATAAAAATGCGGACTGAAGAACTCCTTCATGAAATGGGCATATACAACATTCGTCACAAGGCCATTGGAGATCTTTCGGGCGGGCAGATGCAGCGGGTTTTTCTCTGCAGGGCTTTGCTCAGCAATCCCAAAATTCTCATACTTGATGAACCCGACACTTTTGTTGACAACAGGTTTGAAGGAGAGTTATATGAAAAATTAAAAACACTGAACCAACAGATGGCAATTGTTTTGGTTTCGCACGATGTAGGTACCATTTCAAGCTATGTAAAAACCATTGCCTGTGTCAACGGATTTTTATATTACCATGCCAATAACATCATCACACAAGAGCAACTCGACAGTTACAATTGCCCGATAAAACTCATTACCCATGGTGAAATTCCTCACACCGTACTCAAACATCATAACCACTAGTAATGAATAGCTTAATAGAACTTTTTTCATACGGTTTTTTTCAAAAAGCATTTCTGGCAGCAGTATTTGCCAGTCTTTCATGTGGAATTGTTGGCAGTTATATAGTTGCACGTCGTATTGTATTCATAAGCGGAGGAATTACCCATGCCTCCTTTGGAGGTATCGGCCTGGCATTCCTGGTGGGGTTTAATCCCCTGTTAGGTGCTGTTGCTTTTGCAGTAGGTGCAGCATTAGGCATTCAGTTTTTCACGAAAGTGGCACAAGTAAGGGAAGACTCCTCTATTGCCATATTCTGGTCGTTGGGAATGGCCCTGGGTATCATCTTCATTTTCCTTACTCCCGGCTACACACCCAATCTGATGAGCTACCTGTTTGGAAACATTCTTACTGTTACGGTTTCTGAATTGTTGTGGATGTTTATTTTGAACATCCTGATCATACTTTTCTTCTCGCTTTACTATAGAAAAATTCTATACATAGCCTTTGACGAAGAGTTTGCCCGTGCCGCAGGACTGCCTGTAAACCTCATCAACTATTTAATAATAACCCTGGTAGCCTTAACCGTAGTATTGAATATCAGGGTAGTGGGAATCATCTTAATCCTTTCTCTCTTAACCATTCCTCAAGCTACAGCCAATCTTTTTACCAAAGATTTCAGAAACCTGCTGATTCTGTCATCAGCATTTGCTTTTTTAGGTACAATTTCGGGTTTATTTATTTCCTATTTTCTGGACATTCCCTCCGGAGCGACCATCATCTTCACCCTGATTCTTATCTTTGGCCTCTTACGACTGTACAAACACTTCTTCTGATCTACCAAACTTTCCGGAAATCATTACGATCACGAGTACGGATTATTTTCTGAAAAATACTTAACTGTTCCTACTTTCAGTTCCAAAGTTGCTTCCTCATCACAAACGATGATACTTTGGGGGTGTAATTGAAGTGCCGAGAGTGTCCACATCTGAGAAACTCCCCCTTCCACAACCTGTTGAAGAGCCCGTGCTTTCTTATACCCGTTAACCACAATAACAACCTCTTTGGCATCGAGCACCGTTTGTACACCAACGGTAAGGGCTTGTTTCGGCACTTGATTCAGATCGTGATCAAAAAACCGGGAATTCGCAACTATGGTGTCGTGGTTAAGATTTACCAGGCGGGTGCGTGAACCCAGCGATGATCCGGGAATATTAAAAGCAATATGTCCGTCACTTCCCATGCCCCCTAAGAAGAGATCTATACCACCTGAATTTAGAATTTTTTCTTCATATGCGTCACACTCCTTTTGCAGGTCAGGTGCATTTCCATTTGGGATATGAATATTCTTTCTGTTGATATCGATGTGATTAAAAAAATGGGAGAACATAAATGTATGATAGCTTTCCGGATGATCTTCAGGCAAGCCAGCATATTCATCCATATTGAAAGTCACCACATTTTTGAACGACACATTTCCCGTCTTATTCAACTCAATCAGCTCCTTGTAGGTTCCCAGCGGAGATGAACCTGTGGGAAGTCCCAACACAAAAGGTTTGTTATTTACTGCCCGGGCTTCATTTATTTTTCCAGCGATGTAATTGGCTGTCCATTGGCTCAGTTCATCGTAACTTTTACAAATAATAATCTGCATTTTTACCTCCTATTTTATTTAAATTATTCCCTCCACCGATTTTCCCAACCGGGCTGCTTCCTGAAGAAACTGCTCCACATTCAACTCGTGCAGGTAAACCATACCATGAGTAGCCCGCAGCAGTGGCGAACTATTCTGATAGAAAAAATCCTTCCCGAGTAAAAACTGAATTTGCTTGTGCTGTTCAAACCAGGTTCGTTGTGTAAGCTCACTGAATTTCCCATCCAGCTGATAACTTGGGAATGATGCATTTACCTGAGTAACATAGCATTCAGAAAAAGACTTTTCGAGTGTAGCCAGCGCGTTTAGTGAAACAGGAATAATGACTTCAACATCCCAGGGATTATATTTGAACCAGACATTTCGGTATCCGGTGATCCGCAGGTTACTCAGATCTTCCTCCTTATTCCAGGCCTCCACAGCAGCAGCGATAGCCTGTAATACTTTATAGTGTGTATCGGGGCCACTACCCTGCGGGTCCATAGCGAGGCTAATCACTGTTGGTTTATACTTCCTGAAATCTTCAAGTATCGGAAGTACATCTTTTTCCCAGTCGGGAGTACTCCCCATCACATTATCCTGGTAAAATCCCAACCTCAGGTGGTGTACATTTTTCACCATAATGCCATAATGAGCCCAAACAAGTTCTTCTTCAAACTCCCTGATCATGCCTTTCAATTTCTGAATATTGGAAGGATTCTTACTGCCATCGTAACTATTTTTCAGAAAAATCAGGATTTCCTCAATTGTATCCAGCAGTTCACCGGAATTTTTAATATTCCACAGGGTAACCATTGCACGTATCAGTCGATGGCATACCCCCCGTCTTTTTTCTTCAGAATTCTGGGCAGCTATATTATCGAGGTAGTGATAAACATCCTTATCCCATTTAAATTTATATCCATCTTCAAAAAAATCAGAATAATAGATCATTTGGATTCTCCCATCCATCATCAACTTTCTTGTATCGTTCAATAAATCAACAAGGAAGCTATTTGTAACCGCTGTATATCCGGATGTAAGAACAGAGAAATGCAGTTCATTTCCAGGTTCTCTTGATTGCCTGTTAATCAGCGGCATAATACCCAGCATAATATCGTCATGATGGGGACCGGTATGGTAGTAAACCTGGCCGGTTTCTTTCTGCATGCCCTTTTTTAATTTCGATAATATACTATCAATAACCGACTTAACAGTATTCTCGTTTAATCCGGGAATTCTGCTACAATACTTATCTTGTTTCAGATCATCCAGTTCAAGCTTTCCCCCAAATTTATTTACTCTTTTACACAGCTCAATCACAGCGCGTTCCGTTTTCTTATGATTCCAGGGGCCGGTGCTGAAAAAGTTTTCGACAGCATCCTCCAGTTGGACAGATGCTCCGTCGGTTAAATAAAACCGGCTGTTTTTAAGTTTTTGGAGTGAAGTAGCAGGAAACAATACATCAGGTTCACATTCCAGTGAATTTTTAATTGTTAAGGCATTGGCTTCTCCGGCAGCATAAACAATTGCTCTATTATCCGGATTAAAACTTAGTGTACCGAGGCCAATGGTAATGACAAGTCGTTTTCTGGATACTTCAATTCCTCCCAGATCAGAGGCTGTCACAGCCTGAGTTTCAAAATTTGTTTCTGTCAGTCTTGTAGGAGAAAAATGGTTCGATCCGCGGGTATTAAAAGCGATATGTCCATCAGGTCCAATTCCAGCCAGGAAGAAACCTATTCCCCCTTTTTCCCTGATCCGGTTTTCATATTCTGTACACCAATGATCAATCTTAAAAATAGATTTTTGTTGCAACAACTCCAACTGTGTTTTTGCCTCGCGGTATCGCAGGGAAAGATCAATCTGGTAGTCGGGAAAAACCTCGCTGAAATGCTTCTCATCAGCCAGTGGAATCTGATCTGAATTGATCAGCAAAGCTTTTTCCGTATCAAAACCCAACTCCCCTATATACTTTTTCAGAATAAAATTATACAGACTATTGTGCTGTTTGGAACTGATGGGATAGAAATCACCCATTTGAACAAATTGCAGTTCCATTAATGTTATCTTTTTGACACCTGCGAGTCCATACCTGGCTCTGATTTCCTGTCCCTTCTTAGTGTCCCAGTTTTCCAACAAAAGACTGACAAACCGAAGAAAATACTGAGCAGTTTTGCTTGTCGGTAAGCTGACTACACCCTTCGGATTTTCATTGGCCCATTCTAAAAAACTCATCGCAGAAAGCAATCCCAGTTTTGGAAAACTGTCAACAGCTATGTAAGGAATGCGGGTGGTAATTTTCTGCAAATTTGACTCGCTAAAAAATTTTCTTTCTACGTTGGAAAAATTCATATCCATTGGTTTATATTCTTATGTAAAAACAATTTAACCATTCACTTAAATTGAAGTTATCCGGTCGAGTGCATAGGCAGCAGCCCCAATCAGGCCAGCTTTTTGTCCCATAACTGAAAATTCTATTTCCGTATCGTTACTCAGATCACGGTTACTGAAAGTATTGATGGCCTGCCGGAGAGGAGCCCGGATAAAAAGATTAGCTTCAGCCACTCTTCCGCCAATAACAATCAATTCGGGATTGAAAATCTGCATGAGATAAACGATTCCCTTTCCCAGCCAGAAGCCCACGTCAGAAAAGATAGAAATAGCAAACTGATCGCCACGGTATGCAGCCTCAATAACAGTAGAAATATCAACTTCATTCAATTCCCCCTGAACCAGATCGTTAATAAGAGATGCCATCCCCTGCTGGATACCTTCTCTTGCTATTCTGACAATTGCCGTTGCCGAGATGATCGTTTCCAGACAACCCTTTTTACCACACGTGCAAAGAACTCCGTTTTCCGCAATAGGCAAATGACCAAACTCTCCGGAATACCCCGACTTCCCGGAATAGAGCTTCCCGTTGATTATTATACCCAGCCCAACACCCCAGTCAATATGAAGTACCAAAACATTCTTCCTGTTTTGGGCAACACCAAATTGTTTTTCAGCAAGAGCCCTGATTTTTGAGTCGTGATTAATAAAAACCGGAAGCCCAAATAACTCTTTCAATTGACCCGATAAATTTTCAATACCAGGGAAATAAGTTTTGTTGATTCCCCTTTTCTGATCAAATAATCCGGGATGCTCAATCCCCATTGCCAGTATCTTATTTTTTTCAATCCCGGCACTCCGTAAAAAGGTATCCAGAGCATCCTGAATACGCTCAAAAATCTGAAAATCGGCTTTCATACCTACCGGTATAATCAAAGGTTCCCCTAACTCCTTATTATTACTGTTGAACAGACTAATAATGGTACGTTTGATATTTATGGTGATACCTATTACATAAAATAAATCATCTGTTAACCCATAAATGTTCGGACGCCTGCCTCCGCTAGAGTCTCCTCTTCCCAACTCTTTGACCAATCCATCTTCAATGAGCTCAATCAATAAATTATTGATTTTAGGAGTACTTAATTTGAGTATAACGGAAAGTTCAGCATTCGACAAAGTTCCCCGATAATATAAAGTCCGGATTATCTGCTTTTTTTGGAGTATTTTCTTTCGCTCTACTCCCTCGCTCTGGTTTCTGCTATTTTTAAAAAACCGCTCCATACTAATTGTTGAGATACAAAGATCAAAATATTTTTACCAAACAGCAATTATCTTTTAAATATTTTTAAAAAGAAAAATCTATTTTCTGCCTCATCAACCGCATCTTTCGGATTAACTAAAATTCCTGCTATTTAGTGCGGGAAATTGAGTAAAAAAGCAGATATTTATAGGATTGAAAAACAAAATTGTAAATTTCAAGATGATGCGGATAAAAGGACTACTTACATTTCTGGCTGTTTGCACGATAAGTTTTCTTTCTTACAGTCAGTCGAGGAAAGTCATACACATACCCGACATCCCGGGTTTTCAGGTACTGAAATGTGATTTTCACACGCATACTGTTTTTTCTGACGGAGCGGTTTGGCCAACAGTCAGGGTTAAAGAAGCCTGGGAAGAGGGATTGGATGCCATTTCCATAACGGATCATATTGAGTACCGGCCCCATTCAAAAGATATAGTATCGGATCATAATCGTTCTTATGAAATCGCTGAACCACTGGCAAAAAGTTTAAATTTAATTCTCATCAGGGGGGCAGAGATCACACGTAGTATGCCTCCGGGGCATTTAAATGCTTTATTTATTAAAAATGCTAATTTACTGGAACGTGATGATGTATTTGATGCCTTAAAAGAAGCGCGTGACCAGGGTGCTTTCATATTATGGAATCATCCGGGATGGAAAGCCCAGCAACCTGACACCACACTCTGGTGGAATGATCACAGCCGACTTCTGCAAAATGATCTGCTTCACGGCATTGAAGTTTTTAACAGCAATGAGTACTACCCCGAAGCTATTGACTGGGCAAAGGAAAAACGGTTGACGGTATTCTCCAACACCGACATCCATCCCCCAACAGGCATGGTTTATGATGTAAAAAATGAGCATCGTCCCTTAACGCTTGTGTTTGCTAAAAGTCGTACCGAAGGAGGAATAAGGGAAGCTTTGTTCAACCGGAGAACAATCGCCTATTTTAATCATACACTGGTAGGAAATACCCGACTGCTGGAACCTCTTTTCTTTTCTTCCATCAAGATAAAAAATTATCCTGGCAAACTCATTAACAGAGGATCAAAAACAATTGAAATAGAAAATATTTCCGATATTGAATACTCGCTGGAACTTGTGCAGCCCGGGGTGGGGTTTGACGCTCCTGCATCCATCATTCTGGAACCACACCGGATTACTTCTATTGAACTAAACGGAAACTCGGAACAGGTTGCCGGAATGAACGAGCTCAATGTGTATTACAAAATCAATAATATGTGGGTAAGCTCTACAGAAAATGCAGTAATAACAGTTACCTTTTCAAATAACTAGGGGTCTAAATCCCATCTGTTTTATTCCTGAAAATACAGGAAAATTTTACTCCCACTGGATAAAAAACAGAAAAAAGCTGTTTCTGATTCATTTATTTATCCAATTTTGTAACTTTACAACCTAAACATAAACTGATTTATTTATAAACCAAATCTTTAAATATTAAAAAATGAATCGATTATTATTACCCTTATTGACCATTTTGTTTCTGTCAGCATGGACTCACACACAAGCACAAAGCCTGCAAAACATTCTTGATAAGCATTTTGAAGCCATTGGGCAGGAGAAGTTAAGTAATATCAAGACCTATTCTGTTCAGGCTACCATCAAGCAGATGGGTATGGAGATCCCTATGAATATGAAAATGATGCGTCCCAATAAATTCAGGATGGAAATGGAGATGCAGGGCATGAAAATCATCCAGGCCTATGACGGAGAAAAAGGCTGGATGATCGCACCTCCTTCCAATGAGCCGGTAGACCTGTCGGGGCCTCAGCTGGATCAGGCCATGGATCAGGCAAATATTGACGGAGAGCTATACAACTATTCAGAAAAAGGATTCACCGCCTCCCTGGTCGGGAAAGTTAACGTAGATGGATCCCCGATGTTCAACATCAAACTGACAGGGAAAGACGGCAATTCAAAAAACTACTTTATTGACGCTGAAAGTTACATGATCCGAAAAGTGAAAGCCAAAGTCAGCGCTCAGGGACAAGAAGTAGAGGTAGAACAAAATATGAATGATTACAAAAAAATTGACGGGATCATGATGGCAACATCCATTGAATCAAAAACTCCTATGGGCATTGCCACTATCGTATTTAACGAAATCAAATTCGAAGAAAATATTGATGACTCCATTTTCTCAAAACCCTGATAGCCGGATAGTTTACACGATGCTACGGATTTAAGTGGGATGAATCAGTAAGAAAAATCGTCTCTATACTACTCCATAAAAGCCGGGCTGTATTGTCCCAGCTGAATTTTTTCTTCTGTTCAAATCCCTTTTCTATGAGTTCATTCCTTAAGCGGGGATTTTGGCTCATTTCCTGTAAGGCACTGGTTATGTCTTCCACATCATAAGGATCAGCATACAATACTGCATCACCACCTACCTCGGGCATGGATGTTGTATTTGAGCAAATCACGGGAATACCTGCACTCATGGCCTCAGCTATAGGAATGCCGAAACCCTCGAAAAAGGGAACATAAGCAAGAGCCAGTGCTGCTCCAAAAATGTGAATCAACTCTTTCGTTGAAACTCGTCCGGTAAAAACAACTTCATCTTTAAATCGCATTTTTCCCCAGGTTTCAAAAATATCGCTGGTTCGATGCATCTCACCACCAACGATCAATAATTTCACAGGATGGTTTTCATTGCTTTTAAAGACATCGAAGGCTTTCATTAATCCTGCAATATTTTTCCGCGGATGCAAGGCACCGACAAACAAAAAATATGGCAATCCTCCAGAATATTTTTCTCTCACTTTTTGTTGCAAATCAGGACTAATTGGCTTAAAATTAGTATTATACCCATCATACACCACATCAATCTTTTTCGGTTCTATTTGAAAAGAGCGAACAATATCCTCCTTGGAATAGTTGGATACCGTAGCAATTCTTTTGGCTTTCCGGGCAAACCGTGGAAAAAACCAGTTATAATACCTCCTCTTTAACCAGGGCAGATCATCGGGCCGGTGTATAAAACTAATGTCATGAATCACAGCCAGTTGAGGAATATCGGTACGCAGTGACAAATAGCCGTCGGGCGATAAAAACAGATCAGCCTGATACTTTTTCAATAATCGCGGAATCTGGAAATCGAACCAGATATAGAACAAAAAAGGATGCCTGGCAGGAGGACCAGCCACAACAGGAGTGATATTATCCGAAAAAATAAATTCCTGAGCATATGGCCTGTCGAAAATAAATATGAACTGATGTTCCGGATGGTTTTGTGTCAACCTCTTCAGTGTTTCAAACGAAAACCAGCCCATTCCTTCCAGTTTTCCCCGTAACAGCAACCTTGTATTTACAGCAATTTTCATAGTAGGAAAAAGAAACGAATGTAAATAAAAAAATCAAATAAGTGAACCGGAATACTCCAGGCATTACCCGGGAAGAAAAACAAACTGAAAAAAACAAACTTTTGGGATGATTATTCCTTACAAACTTTCCTCTGACAGGGGAAAGTACCCGTTCCACAGACAGAGACCATGAATTCCCATGAAAAATGAGCAATTATAATCCGATAGAATAAGAAATAAAATATCTTTGCAACAAGTTTAAATTGATGAAGACATTCATAAAATACATACTTCAAAAAACACTTGGTTTTAAAACTTACCTGTATGTTTTTGCCTTGTTTGTGATTGTAAAAATTCGCTGGGATAAAAAAGAAAAAGATTTTTTCCATTTTATGAGTTTGTTACCCGATGATGGGATCGTGCTGGATATTGGAGCGAATATAGGAGTTACCAGTTATTATTTAGCCCAAAAGTTCCCCAATAGCCAGGTCTTTTCATTTGAACCACTCAGCGTAAATATGGAAACACTCCAACGGATCAAAAAGAAATTCCGGTTAAACAATATCCGGGAGTTTTTAATCGCCACAGGCAATGAGAATACCACGCTGGAAATGGTGATGCCTGTAATTCATAAGGTTCCCATGCATGGCCTCAGTCATGTGATCCATAAAGACATCACAGAAAACAATACCGGATTAAAATTTAAAGTTCCAATGGTTCGACTGGACGATTTCCAGGAACTTTCCAATCAGGGGAAAAAAATCACCGGCATCAAAATGGATGTAGAAAACTTTGAATATTTTGTATTACAAGGTGCAGAAAATTTGATTAAAAAGAATAAACCGATAATCTATTGCGAATTATGGGAAAACGATAATCGGAAAAAATGTTTCTCCTTTTTAAATAAATTAGGATTTTCGACGTTTATTCTGCATAATAAAGAGTTGGTACCGTATACTGAATACTACCACAAAAAGAATAACTTCTTTTTTATACCTGATTCATTAACCGACTGATTTTCGATAAATTTTGAAACGGAAATTTGTAACAAACCTGATCCTGCTGCTTCTCCTCAACCTGTTGGTTAAGCCTTTCTGGATTTTCGGAATAGATCGTACTGTACAAAATATGGTTGGTGATGCCCAATACGGGCTGTATTTTGCACTCTTCAATTTTTCCATGATCCTGAATATCCTGCTTGATGTTGGAATTACCAACTACAACAACAGGAACATAGCCCGTCACAACTTTCTGCTTACAAAACATTTATCAAACATTGTCGGCCTAAAACTTTTACTGGCTATAGTTTATGCTGTCTTTAGCCTGATTATTGCCGCTGTTATTGGTTACAACAAAATACAATTCCATCTGCTCTTTTTTCTCATATTCAACCAGTTTCTTGTATCATTTATCCTGTACCTGCGGTCAAATATCACCGCTTTACATTTATTTCGAACCGATTGTTTCCTGTCGGTACTTGACCGTACCTTGATGATTGTCATTTGCAGTATACTATTATATACCGACATTCTTGGCAGGCCATTCAATATCAACTGGTTTGTTTACGCCCAAACCATAGCTTATATTCTTTCTGCTCTCATCACATTTGCGGTTGTTTTGCATAAATCCGGCAGGATTTCCATTCATTTTAACTGGAAATTTTTTGTTGTATTTCTGCGCAAATCCTATCCTTATGCACTGCTCATCTTACTCATGTCGTTATATAACCGGATCGACTCTGTTATGCTGGAACGTTTACTGCCCGGAATTACGGGAAAGGAGCAGGCAGGCATTTATGCACAGGCTTTCCGGCTGCTCGATGCTGTTTCCATGTTTGGAGTGCTGGTTTCGGGACTTTTACTCCCAATATTTTCAAAAATGATCAAACAAGGTGAACAAGTGGGAGAAATGGTAAAACTTTCCTTCACCATGATCATCATTCCGGCCATTATCATTGCTGTTTCCAGTGTTTACTACGATGGCGAGATTATGTCCCTGTTATATAAGTCAAATACTGCCTATTCATCTGATATCCTTGGTTTATTGATGATCGGCTTTACAGGCATCGCCACCACTTACATTTTTGGTACCTTATTAACCGCCAATGGAAGCCTGAAACAACTGAATATCATGGCTTTTGCCGGGATGATCCTCAATGTGGGTCTCAACCTGATCCTCATTCCAAAGCTACAAGCCTACGGTTCGGCTTATGCAAGCCTTTCAACCCAGCTCTTCACCGGAATAGCACAGTTAATCCTGGGGATCTATATTTTTAAACTGAAACCCGGCTTCCTGTATATTATTCAGCTAATTATTTTCACAGGTGGTATAATATTTTTGGCGGAACTTACCACTACCATCGCGAACTGGTTTTATGGCTACGTAATACTCATTGCAGGAGCCCTGGTCTTTTCAGTGGTTATCCGTTTATTCAACATCAGGGGAATATTAAAGATTATCCTTTATAAATAAGATGTTATGGCCAATCCAACCATTGGTGAATTACAACATACTGAGAAATTTAAATTGTTAGCCAGGCCGGAACACAAACAGATCAAAAATTTTATTTTTGAGCAGCTTGCTTCAGGAGGAAAAATAATCCGCCTGTTTATGGTCTATCAGGGGATAATGATTCTTGCCGGGTTATTCTTTTTTGTCAGGTCGCTGATTCTTTCCTTTCAGGGGGAAAACAATCCACTTTTTTGGGCATTGGGCGCCTTGGTCTTTTCCTTCAGCCTGCTGATCATCATGCACGAATTATTGCATTTTCTTGCCCTTAAATGGACCGGAGCTCCCCGGATAAATATTGGAGGATCCCTCAAAAAATTTATTTTCTATGCCGAAGCCGATCGACATGTATTAAATCGGAAACAATATACCCGGGTAGCGCTCACTCCATTTGTTGCTGTTAAGATGGCAACTCTGACCGGCATGCTATTCACAGCTGGTCATCCTGCTTTCAATTTCTGGATGGTTGTCATGAGTGTACACAGCCTTTTCTGTGCCGGCGATTTCGGCATGCTTGCCTTTTTCAGCAGATTCCCGGGTTCCAAAATTTATACCTTTGACATGAAAGAAGAGAAACGGAGTTATTTTTTCATGGAAATCTAGAGACTGTTTTGATTTTGTTTTTTAGAAATATTTTGATGCATTTTTTGCTCAGACAAGGCAATATTGACGCGAATAGCCATAGCTATTTAAGGAAATTTTGCAGCAGTATGAGTGAAAAAGACACAAAATAGAATAAATGGATAAATTTAAAACAGTCTCTAAAACTCTAAAATTGCATGAGTCATCTCTCCCGGTTTTGAATATTATTTTCTGGACCAGACATTAGCCAACCTTTATAAAGAAGACCGCAAA
>Ga0172382_10005465_pt1 | contig 18925 bp, 13 predicted proteins | sample Leawel138RmetaG_FD_122245 | JGI IMG/M metagenome (GOLD analysis project Ga0172382, IMG submission 122245) | Leachate microbial communities from a municipal landfill in Southern Ontario, Canada - Leachate well 138R metaG | ecosystem: Engineered > Solid waste > Landfill > Unclassified | place...
AGGGTCTCGCCCCGCGCAACCGCCAGGTCGACTCCGCGCACGGCCTCGAAAACCTGGCGGCCGAACCAGCCGCGACGCGACACGAAGCGGCAGGCCAGACCCCTGGCCGAAATCAGCGTCGGCGCGCCCTGCGGCAGCGGCCCGACCTCGCGCACCGGCCGGCTGTCGATCAGCATCCGCGTGTAGGGTTCGCGCGGCGTTTCGAAGACGGCCGCCGCCGCCCCGCTCTCGACGATCCGGCCGTCCTTCATCACCGCCACCCGATCGGCAAAGGCGCGCACCAGCGGCAAGTCGTGGGTGATCAGCAGAACGGCCATCCCCAGATCGCGCTGCAGCGTCTCGAGCAGCGCGACGATCTGGCGCTGGATGGTCACGTCCAGCGCAGTGGTCGGCTCGTCAGCCAGCAGCAGCTTGGGCCGGCAGGCCAGCGCCATTGCGATCATCGCCCGCTGGCGCTGGCCGCCCGAGAGCTGGTGCGGCAGGCTGGCGAAGCGGCGCTGCGGCTCGGGCAGCTGGACGCGTTCGAGCAGTTCGATCGCCCGCCGGGTGGCTGCACCGCGGCGCAGGCCCTCGTGCTGCGTCAGGACCTCGCAGATCTGGTCGCCGACCGAGTAGAGTGGATTGAACGCCGTCATCGGCTCCTGGAACACCATCGCGATCTCGCGCCCGCGCACGCCGCGCATCGCGCGCTCGGACAGCGCCAGCAGCTCGCGGCCGTCGAAGCGGATGCTGCCCTGGTAACGTGCATCGGCGTTGAGCCGCAGCACTGACAGCGCGGTAACGGTCTTGCCGGAGCCTGATTCGCCGACCAGCGCGAACTTCTCGCCGCGCTCGACCGACAGCGTCAGGTCATCGACGACCCGGGCGCTGCCGCCGGCGGTCCGGAAATCGACCGACAGCCCGCGGAGCTCGAGCAGGGCGTCAGCCACGGCGGGTGTCGAGCGCATCGCGCAGCGCCTCCCCGATGAAGATCAGCAGCAGCAACATCCCGACCAGCACGCCGAAGGTGCCGAGCGAAATCCACCAGGCATCCAGGTTCGCCTTGCCCTGGGCAAGCAGCTCGCCCAGGCTGGGTGTACTCGGCGGTACGCCCAGCCCGAGGAAATCGAGACTGGTCAGGGCGACGATCGCCGCGCTCATTCGGAACGGCAGGAAGGCGATGACCGGAGTCAGCGAGTTCGGCAGCACGTGCCGGACGATGATCTTCGAGTCGGGCAGGCCGAGCGCACGGGCCGCCGTCACGTACTCGAGCTGGCGATTGCGCAGGAACTCGGCGCGCACGTAGTCGGACAGGCCCATCCAGCCGAACAGGGACAGGATCGCAAGCAGGATCCAGATGCTGGGCTCGAACATCGCGGCCAGGATCAGGAGCAGATAAAGCTCGGGGATCGCGCTCCAGACCTCGATCAGGCGCTGGAAACCCAGGTCGAGCCGGCCACCGAAATAGCCCTGCACGGCGCCGGCCAGGATGCCGAGCACCACGCCGATCCCCGTCAGTGCCAGGCCGAACAGCACCGAGAGCCGGAAGCCGTACAGCAGCCGGGCGAGTATGTCCCGGCCACGGTCGTCGGTGCCGAACCAGTTCTCGGCGGACGGCGGCGCCGGGTTCGGGCTGGCGGCGAAGTAGTTGATCGTGTCGTAGCTGTAGCGGTTCAGCGGCCAGACCACCCAGTTGCCTGCCTCGGCGAAGCGTTCCCGGATGAACGGGTCGTGATAATCGGTGGCGGTGCGGAAATCGCCGCCGAAGGTCGTTTCGGGGTAGTGGTTCCACAACGGCCAGTAGAGCTGGCCCTGGTAGCTGGCAACGATCGGCCGATCGTTGGACAGCAGCTCCGCACACAGGCTGGTGCCGAACACGATTGCGAAGATCCACAGGCTCACCCAGCCGCGACGATTCCCGCGGAATCTCAGCCAGGCGCGCCGGCCCGGCGACAGCGACGCGGTCCTGTCCGAAGCGAGCCCGTTCGAGGCGCTGCCGTTCGAGGCAATCCTGCCCGGAACGGCGCTCACCGGCTCGCCTCGAATTTCACGCGCGGGTCGACCCATGTATAGGCGATGTCGGTCAGCAGCTTGGTCAGCAGCCCGATCAGCGAGAACACGTAAAGCGAGCCGAGCACCACCGGGTAGTCACGCTTGATGACCGCGTCGTAGGACAGCAGCCCGAGTCCGTCGAGCGAGAACAGGGTCTCGATCAGCAACGAGCCCGTGAAGAAAGCGCCCACGAAGGCGGCCGGCAAGGCCGTGACCAGCGGAATCAGGGCATTGCGGAACACATGCTTGTAGAACACCCGGCGTTCGGTCAGGCCCTTGGCTCTCGCCGTCAGCACGTACTGCTTGCGGATCTCCTCCAGAAACACGTTCTTGGTCAGCATCGCCGTCACGGCGAAGCTGCCCAGCACCAGGCAGGTCAGCGGCAGCGCGAGATGCCAGAAGTAGTCGAGCAGCTTGCCGATCAGCGACAACTGGTCGAAGTCGTCGGAAGTCAGGCCACGCAAGGGGAACCACTGCAGGAAGCTGCCGCCGCCGAACAGCACGAGCAAGGCCACGCCGAGCACGAAGCCCGGAATCGCGTAGCCGACCAGGATGGCCACCGAGGTCCACAGGTCGAAGCGGCTGCCGTCGCGCACAGCCTTCGCGATCCCCAGCGGAATCGAAACCGAGTAGACGATCAGGAAGCTCCACAGCCCCAGGCTCATCGATACCGGCAGCTTCTCGACGATCAGTTCCCACACGCCCTTGTGGTGCGAATAACTGGTGCCGAGATCGAAGACCGCGTAACGCTTGAGCATGGTCCAGAAGCGCTCGTGCGCCGGCCGGTCGAAACCGTAGAGCTTGCGGATCTCCGCTATCCGTTCGGCCTCGATTCCCTGGGCGCCGCGATAGACGTTGCCGGTGGCGGCCACCTCGCCGCCAATGCCGCCGCCGCGCAACTGCTGGACCAGTTGCTCCACCGGCCCGCCCGGCACGAACTGGATGATGGCGAAGGACACCAGCAGGATCCCGATCAGGGTCGGGATCATCAACAGCAGCCGTCGCAGGATATAGGCGGTCATCCGGTTCGTCCGCTTGCTGTCATGGCGCGCTCGACCACCAGGTCTTCAGCAGCCAGCTTTCGGCGCCATAGTACAGGGGCAGCGTCTGCGGAAAGCGGAGATGGCTGCGAAAGGCCACGCGATGCGTGGCGGCATAGAAGTGCGGGACCAGGTAGTAGCCGTGGCGCAGGATCCGGTCGAGCACCCGCGCATGCGTCACGAGGTCGGCACGGGTTCCGGTGGCCAGCAGCGAGCCGATGATCGCGTCGACGGCCGGGTCGCGGATGCCGGCCACGTTGTCCGAGCCCTTCTGGCCCGCCGCGGCGCTGCTGAAGCGCTCGAGCAGCTCGTTGCCCGGCGTGGGGCTGGCCGAATACAGGTGGATCGCAACGTCGAAGTCGAAGTCCTCGATCCGCTTTTGGTAGAGGGCCGGGTCGGTGACCCGCAGCCGCGACCCGATGCCGATCTTCTCCAGGTTGCGCGCCCAGGGCACGGCCACCCGTTCCAGCCCCTTGGAGTAGCTGAGGATCTCGAAATTCATCGCGCGGCCCGAGCGGTCGCGCAGCCGGCCGTCGTCGGCCACCTCCCAGCCGGCCTCGCGCAGCAGCGCCAGCGCGCGGCGCAGATTGTCGCGCAGGCTCGATGGCGGGGCGGTCGACGGCGGCAGTGGCGCCGCGCCGAACACGGCCGGCGAGAGCTGGTCGCGCAGCGGTTCCATCAGCACCAGCTCGGCCGGCGACGGCAAGCCCTGGGCTTCCATCTCGCTGTTCGTGAAGTAGCTGCGGCTGCGCAGGTACTGGCCGTAGAAGACCTGTCGGTTCATCCACTCGAAGTCGAAAGCCAGGCCCACGGCCTTGCGCACGCGCAGGTCGTCGAAGGGCGGGCGGCGGGTGTTGAGCACGAAGCCCTGCATGCCGGCCGAATTCGAATGCTGGAACTCCCGCTTCAGGATGGCGCCGCTGTCGTAGAGCCGGCCGACATGGCCGCGCGCCCAGTTCTTGGCGGAATTCTCGAGAACCCAGTCGAACTCGCCGGCCTTGAAGCCCTCGAGCCGCGCGGTTTCGTCCATGAAGTACTTGTAGACGACGCGGTCGAAGTTGAACATGCCGCGCCGCACGTTCAGGTCGGCGGCCCACCAGTCGGGATTGCGCCGGTAGGTGATCGAGCGCCCCCAGTCGCTGCGCTCGATCCGGTAGGGACCGCTGGTGACCGGCTCCTCGCGGACCACTTGGTCGAAAGGCTGGCCCTCGCCCCACTTGCGTGAGAACACCGGCAACTGCGCGCCGATGATCATGTGGATCTCGTGGTTGCGCCGCCTGAACTCGAAGCGCACCGTGCGTGGGTCCACCACGACCACCTGCGCCACGTCGGCGAAATACTGGCGAAAGCGCGGGTGGGCCTGCCTGCCCATCAGGGTCTCGAAGGAATGGCGAACGTCGTCGGCGGTCACCGGCTCGCCGTTCCAGAAGCGCGCCGCCGGGTTCAGCCGGAAGGTGATCGACATCCCGTCGGCCGGGAAATCCATGTCCTCGGCCAGCAGCCCGTACATCGTGAACGGCTCGTCCTCGCTCGCCTCGGCCAGCGTCTCGAACATCAGCAACCCCAGGCCGGCGGCCGCCAGGCCGCGCAGCGTGAACGGGTTCAGCTTGTCGTAGGAACCGTAGCCGGCCAGGTTCAGCGTGCCACCCCTGGGCGCCTGCGGGTTCACGTAGTCGAAAGCATGGAAGCCCGGCGGATACCTGGGCGTGTCGCCCCAGGCGAGCGCATGGGCGGCCAGCGCCGGTGCGGCGGGCAGCGCCAGCAGGGCCGAAGCAGTGATCAGGAAGCGCGCAATCCGGCGCAGCACGCATGCGACAATGGTCATCGTCGAAGATTCTATAGTGGAGACCCCCGAATGGGATTCCTTGCCGGCAAACGCATCCTGATCACCGGGCTGTTGTCCAATCGCTCGATCGCCTACGGCATCGCGAAATGCTGTCGCGAACAGGGCGCAGACCTTGCGTTCACCTACCAGAACGAGCGCTTCGAAGGCCGGGTGAAGGAAATGGCCGCCGAGTTCGGCTCCTCGCGGATATTCCCCTGTGACGTTGCCGAGGATGCCCAGATCGACGCGCTGTTCGCGTCGCTTCGCGAAGAATGGGACGGGCTCGACGGGCTGGTGCATGCCATCGCCCACGCGCCGCGCGAAGCGATCGCCGGCGATCTGCTCGACGGCATCAGCCGCGAGGCCTTCCGGATCGCGCACGAGGTGTCGAGCTACAGTTTCGCAGCCCTGGCCAAGGCCGCCGAGCCGATGATGCTGGGCCGCAAGTCGGCCATGATCACCCTCACCTACCTGGGCGCGGTGCGCGTCGTGCCGCACTACAACACGATGGGCCTGGCCAAGGCCAGCCTCGAAGCCACGGTACGCTATCTGGCCGACAACCTCGGCCCGCGCGGCATCCGTGTCAACGGCCTCTCGGCCGGCCCGATCCGCACGTTGGCTGCCAGCGGGATCAAGGGTTTCTCGGGCATCCTCGATTACGTCGAGAAGAATGCGCCGCTGCGCCGCAACGTCACCATCGAGGACGTCGGCAACGCCGCCGCCTTCATGCTCTCGGACCTCGCTGCCGGCATCACCGGCGAAATCACGCATGTCGACGGCGGCTTCAACACGCTGGCCGGCGGCATGAAAGCCATCGCCTGAGGCCATCGATGAACGCCCCTGCCCCGTCCGAAACCCTGCGGCTCACCCAGTTCTCGCACGGCGGGGGCTGCGGCTGCAAGATCGCGCCCGGCGTGCTGGCCGACATCCTGAAGGACAGCGGCCGGCTGCCGGTGCCGCCGCAACTGCTGGTCGGCATCGAAACCTCCGACGATGCGGCGGTCTGGAAGCTCGACGACAACCAGGCCCTGGTCGCGACCACCGATTTCTTCATGCCGATCGTCGACGATCCGTTCGACTTCGGCCGGATCGCTGCCGCCAACGCCATTTCCGACGTCTACGCAATGGGGGCCCGGCCGATCATGGCGCTGGCCATCGTCGCGATGCCGATCGAGCGCCTGCCGGCCGCCACCATCCGGCGCGTCCTCGAAGGCGGCGAGTCGGTATGTGCCGCGGCGGGCATTCCGATCGCAGGCGGCCACACGATCGATTCGGTCGAACCGATCTACGGGCTGGTCGTGATCGGCCTGGCGCACCCGGACCAGATCCGCCGCAATGCCGATGCGCAACCGGGCGACCAGCTGGTGCTGGGCAAGCCGCTCGGCGTCGGCGTGCTGTCGGCTGCCCTGAAGCAGGACCGGCTGGACGCCGATGGCTATGCGGCACTGATCGCCAGCACCACCCGCCTGAACACCCCCGGGCCTTCGCTGGCTGCCCTCGACACCGTCCACGCGCTGACCGACGTCACCGGTTTCGGGCTGCTCGGCCATACGCTGGAACTGTGCCGAGGCGCGCGGCTGAGCGCCCGGCTGGCGATGGACCGGATCCCGCTGCTGGCCGGTGTGCGCGCACTGGCCGAACAGGGTTTCATCACCGGGGCATCCAGGCGCAACTGGACGGCCTATGGCGATGCGATCGAACTGGCGGGCGCAATCAGCCCCACCAACCGCGCACTGCTCACCGATCCGCAGACTTCCGGCGGCCTGCTCCTCGCCTGTGCGCCACAGGCCGTCGACAGCGTGCTGGAGATCTTCCGGCGCGAGGGCTTCGAGCAGGCGGCCGTGATCGGTGAACTGGCTGCCGGCGAACCGCAGATCACCGTCGCAGGCTGAAGCGCGCGGCCGGCCGCTCGCCCCGCGACGTCCGACCCGATGGATGCCCCGCGCCTGGTCATCGAGGGCCTGAGCAAGGCCTTCGGCCCGCGCCGGCTCCTGGATGGCGTGTCACTGAGCGTGGTCGCCGGTGAATCGGTTGCACTGCTCGGCGAATCGGGCGCCGGCAAATCCACACTGCTCAATCTGATCGCCGGGCTGGAACCTGCCGATGGCGGCCGCATCCTGGTCGACGGCGTCGACGTCTGCACCCTGTCCGGCGATGACAGCACAGCGTTCAGGCTGCACCGGATCGGTTTCGTCTTCCAGGCCTACCACCTGCTGCCCTATCTGAGCGCGGTGCGCAATGTCGCAGTCCCGCTGCTGCTGGCGCGCGTGCCGGCGCAGCAGGCGCTGGCCACGGCCGGTGCGCTGCTTGCCCGGCTCGGTCTGGCCGAACGCAGCGAGGCCCTGCCGGCAGCGCTGTCCGGCGGCGAACAGCAGCGGGTGGCCCTGGCCCGTGCACTGGTGCACCGTCCGGCCCTGATTCTCGCCGACGAGCCCACCGGCAACCTCGATCCCGCCTCGGCCGGGGCAGCGCTGGCCCTCATCAAGGACTGCGTACGCGAACACGACGCGGCCATGCTGATGGTGACCCATTCCGCGCAGGCGGCTGCCCAGGCCGACCGCCAGTTCCAGTTGACCGGCGGCCGGCTCGTCGCCCGATGAGCTTGACCCTGCTGCGCTGGCTGTGGGCGGCGCAACTGCGCCGCCAGCCCGGACGGCTTGCAGCCGCCAGCGTGGCCATCGCACTGGGCGTCGCCCTCGCCCTGGCCATCCATCTGGTCAACCGCTCGGCCCTCGACGATTTCCAGGCCGCACTCGCGGCCATCAACGGCGAGGCGCAGGCGCGCATCGAAGCGCGCGCCGGCAATCTGGACGAAGCGCTCTGGGCGCAGGTCGCGGTCGCGGCCGGGGTCGCCGAGGCAAGCCCGGTGATCGAAACCGAGCTGCCGGTGCTCGCGCCGCAGGCGGCCCGGCTGCGCATCGTCGGCATCGACCCGATGCGCGCAGCCCGCGTAGCGCCGGCGCTGCTGCCCAGCGTCGCCGGGCCGGAGGGCGGAATCGGCCTGTTCGACGACGATGCCATCTTCCTGTCACCACGCGCGCTGACACTGACCGGCACCCGGCCCGGTGACCGGATCAGCCTGGCCTCGGGCAGCGGGCCGGTCGAACTGCGGGTCGCGGGCACGCTCACCGGGGCAGCCGGCGAGGCAGTGCTCGCCGTCATGGATCTGGGCACGCTGCAGTGGCGGCTGGGCTGGCTTGGCCGGCTGAGCCGGATCGATCTGCGGCTCGCGCCCGGCGTCAGCCCGGCTGCGCTGACGGCCGGCAAGCTGCTCGCGCTTCCCGACGACGTCATCGTCAGCACCCCGGAAGCGGCCAGCCAGCGGATGTCGAACCTGTCGCGCGCCTATCGGGTCAATCTGAACGTGCTGGCACTGGTCGCCCTGTTCACCGGCATCTTCATCGTCCACTCGACGATGTCGCTGACGGCCGCACGCGAAGCGTCGCAGATGGCGGTGCTGGCCATGCTCGGGGCACGTCGCCGGCTGCTTCGGGTCCAGATGCTCGGCCTGGGCCTGCTGCCCGGCGTCGTCGGCAGCATGCTGGGTCTGGTGCTTGGCACGCTCGGCGCCCGCCTGCTGCTGACGGCTTCCGGCGGTGATCTCGGCGGCGGCTATTTCCCGGGGGATGCCAGCGCCCTGTCGCTGACACCGGCAACCCTGTCCGTCTTTGCCCTGGCCGGCATCGCAACCGCCCTGCTCGGCAGCCTGGTCGCCGCCCAGCGGGTCAACCGCCGGCCGCCGGCCGCTGTCCTGAAATCAGGCCTGGACGACAATCCCTCCCGGCGGCCGGGCCTGCCGATCGCCGTACCGATTACCTTGGCAGCGGCGGGCGGCCTGCTGCTGGCCGCGCCGCCGGTCGGCGGTCTGCCGCTGCCTGCCTACGCGGCAATCGCCGCCTGGCTGCTGGCCGGAATCGCCCTGCTGCCTCATCTGCTTCGTGCATTGGCGCCCCTGCTGCAGCAGGACCGCCTTGCTGCTGCCGGCCCGCTGGCCTGGCTCGCTGCCCAGCGGGTTGCGGCCAGCCCCGGCCATACCGCCGCCGCACTGGGCGGCATCGTGGCCGCCATCGCACTGGCCTGCGCAATGGCCGTGATGGTGACCAGCTTTCGCGGTTCGGTCGAACGCTGGCTGGAGCAGGCGCTGCCGGCCGACCTTTACGGCCGCATCGACAATCCGGGACCGAACGACGGCTTCGATCCCGCATTGCAGGCGCACATCGCGGCACTACCCGGAATCACCCGAACCGAGTTCCTGCACAGCACGAGACTGGTGATCGACGCGACCCGGCCACCGGTGACCCTGTTCGCCCGGCCGATCGACGCCGACGCACCCGAAACCAGGTTGCCGATCACCGGCAGCCTGCATCCGGTTCCCCCCGATGCAATCCCAGTCTGGGTCAGCGAAGCCGCCGCCACCCTGTACGGCTGGCAGGCCGGGGCGACGATCCAGTTGCCCGTTCCCGATTCCGGCTTGCGAAACTTCTTCGTCTCCGGGATCTGGCGCGACTACGCCCGCCAGCACGGAGCGGTCGCGATCGACCTGGCCGACTGGCAGCGCCTGGTCGGCCCGGCGCCGCTGACCGACCTCAGCCTGTGGCTGCGCCCCGGCGTCGCCGAAACCGAAGCAATCGACCGGGTCCGGGCGCGCGTTGCCGAGCGTTTCGAGTTGACCCTGCGCTCGGCCGCGGCGCTGCGGGCAACATCGCTGCGGATCTTCGATCGCAGCTTCGCGGCAACCTGGGCGCTGGAGGCGGTCGCCATCGCGGTCGCCCTGTTCGGGGTGGCAACCGCCTGGTCGGCCGAAGCCATCGCCCGCCGGCACGAGTTCGGCATCCTGCGCCGCCTGGGGCTGCGCCCGACGGCCATCGCGGCGCAGTTCGCACTGGAAGCCAGCCTGCTGGCCGCGGCGGCCGTCACCTGGGGCTTCGGCCTCGGCGCCGCCATCGCCCTGGTGCTCGTGCACCGGGTCAATCCGCAGTCCTTCCACTGGACGATGGACGTCGAATGGCCGCTGTCCTGGCTGGCAGTCGCCGGGCTTGCAATGGTCGTCCTGGCAGCGCTGGTCGCGGCCTTGGCCGGCCGCCAGGCTGGCGGCGCAGCGTCGCTGCACGCGCCCGGACCGAGCGGATGAAACGCAGCCGCCGCCACCTGCTCGCCCGCGCCGCGCAATGGGCGGCACGTACCGGTTTCATATTGCCCCTGACCGGCCCGGCCCTGGCAGGCAATCCAGGCAACGCCCCGGGCAGCCTGCCGGATGAGCGGACCGACCGACAACCGGGCGAACGGGTCGGCAGACCGCCCGGCGAGCCTGCAATCTGGCCACCGGTCGTGCCCGGCCGTCCGCTCGCCTTCACGCGCGACCATGGCGCTCATCCGGCCTATCGGACCGAGTGGTGGTACCTGACCGGCTGGCTGAACGACCCGGACGGCGAGGCCTTCGGCGTGCAGATCACCTTCTTTCGCAGCCGCACTCGGCACAGCGCTGCCAACCCGAGCCGCTTCGCACCGACACAGCTGCTGTTCGCACACGCCGCGATCGCCTCGCCCCGCATCGGACATCTGGTCCACGCCCAGCGTTCGGCTCGGGCCGGCTTCGGCCTGGCACGTTTCTCGACGGCAGACATGGATGTCGCGATCGGCAACTGGCATCTGCGGCGCACGGTCGATGACCGGATCGAGGCGCAGATCGCTGACCCGCTGCTGGACCTGTCGCTCGCGTTCACGCCGCCGGGCCCGCCGATCCCGCAAGGCGACAACGGCTTCTCGCGCAAGGGGCCAGAAGCCTCCCAGGCAAGCTGGTACTACAGCCGCCCGCAACTGGTCGTGACCGGCCGGGTGCGCGGACCCGAAGGCCTGCCCGCGCGCACGGTGAGCGGCCGGGCCTGGCTCGACCATGAGTGGTCGTCGGAAATCCTCGATCCGAGAGCAGCCGGCTGGGACTGGGTCGGCCTGAATTTCGACGACGGCAGCGCGCTGATGGCCTTCCGGATCCGTCACCGCGACGGCCCGGTCCTCTGGCACGACGCGCACTGGATTCCGGCCTGGCGCATCGCCGGGCGCCCCGCTCCGGCGCAGCTCGGTACCGGGCAGCCCGGCGAGCGAGCTGCGGCCAGCGTGCACTTCACACCGTTGCGGATCTGGCAGTCCGCGCGCACCGGCGCCCGCTGGCCGGTCGCCATGCGCCTGACGGTCGGCCACCGGGTGCTGACGCTGGAGCCGCTGCTCGACGATCAGGAAGTCGACGCCCGCGCGAGCACGGGCACGATCTACTGGGAAGGCGCCGTCACCGTCATCGAAGACGGGCGCCGCGTCGGCGCCGGCTATCTGGAGCTGACCGGCTATGCGGGCAGCCTGAACCTGTAGGCCGCAAGCTCTCGGCACGCTCGCGACCTCCGGTGCGCTTGCGACCCCCGGACCCCGCTCGCGATCCCCGGGAAGCTCAGCGGACCAGCTGGTTGATCTCGATGATCGGCAACAGCACGGCCAGCACGATCACCAGCACGACCGCCCCCATCAGCAGGATCAACAGCGGTTCGAGCAGGCTGGTCAGCGCCAGTGTGCGCCGCTCGGTCTCCTGGGACAGTTGCTCGGCCGTGCGTTCGAGCATCTCTGGCAGCTCGCCGGTGGCCTCACCGCTGGCGATCATGTGGATCATCACCGGCGCGAACCGCTTGCCCGCGGCCAGCGAGCGCGCCAGCGGCGCGCCCTCGCGCACTCGCTCGATCGCCTCATCGACGGTGTCGCGCAGCGCATCGTTGCCGAGCGTGCGGGCGCCGGCCTCCAGCGCCCGGATCAGCGGCACACCGCTGCGGGTCAGGATGCCCAGCGTCGACGCAAAGCGGGCCGTGTTCAAGCCCAGAACCAGGCGGCCAAGCACCGGCATGCGGAGCAGCCGGGCATGCCAGGCCAGCCGGAACGACGGCGAGCGCAGGGCGAAGCGCCAGGCAACGAACGCCGCCAGCCCGGCAATCAGGACCAGCCAGCCCCAGTTGCGGGCGAAATCCGACACCGCGATCAGACCCACTGTCAGCCAGGGCAGTTCCTGGCGCGTCTGCGCGAAGACGCTGACTACTTGCGGTACCACATAGGTCAGCAAGGCGATGATGACCAGCGTGGCCACGACCGTCACGATCGCCGGGTAGGTGAAGGCGAGCACGATCCGCTGCTGCAGCGCAGTCCGCGACTCCACGTAGTCGGCCAGCCTGAGCATCACGCTGGCCAGATCACCCGACTGCTCGCCGGCGGCGACCAGGGCACGATAGACATCCGGAAAATCGCGTGGATAGCGTGCCAGCGCCTGGGTCAGCGTCTGGCCGGCGATGACCTCGCTGCGCACGGCTGCAAAGCGGTCGCGCACCGAACTGCGTTCGGCCTGCTCGACCACTGCGCCGAGCGCCTGCTCGATCGGCAGCCGTGCCGCCAGCAGGCTGGCGAGCTGGCGGGTGACCAGGGCCAGCTCGGCGGCCTTCAGCCGCGGCGCCAGCAGCGCCGAACTGCGGGCGGCCGAGGACTCCTGCACGCTTGCAACCGACAGCGGGGTGAGGCCGCGCGCGCGCAACAGCGTCCGGGCGTGGCGCGCCGAATCCGCATCGAGCACCCCCTGGCTGATCTGGCCGGCGGGATCGGCTGCCTCGAATCGGAACGCTGGCATCGTCCAGTCGCTCCGGGCTCAGTCGCGGGTGACCCGGATCACCTCGTCGGCCGAGGTGATGCCTGCCGTCACCCAGCGTGCGCCGTCTTCGCGCATCGCCCGCATGCCGGCCTGCGCGGCGGCCTGGCGCAAGGCCCCTTCGGACGCCCCTTCGTGGATCAGGCTCCGGACCCGGTCGTCGACGACGAACAGTTCGTGGATGCCGGTCCGTCCCTGGTAGCCGGTACGGTTGCAGCTCGCGCAGCCGACCGCGCGCCAGCCGCCGGCCACCGGGTCGGGTTCGCGGCAGTCCGGGCACAGCTTGCGCACCAGCCGCTGGGCCAGCACGCCGATCAGCGACGACGACAGCAGAAAGGGTTCGATGCCCATGTCGGTGAGCCGGGTCACCGCCGACACCGAATCGTTGGTGTGCAGCGTGGCCAGCACCAGGTGGCCGGTCAGCGAAGCCTGTACCGCGATCTGGGCCGTTTCGAGATCCCGGATCTCGCCGATCATCACCACATCCGGGTCCTGGCGAAGAATCGAACGCAGCGCCTTCGCGAAGCTCATGTCGATGCGGGCATTGACCTGGGTCTGGCCGATGCCCGGCAGGTCGTACTCGATCGGATCCTCGACCGTCAGGATGTTGGTCGTGGCTGCGTCGAGCCGCCCGAGTGCCGCGTACAGCGTCGTCGTCTTGCCCGAACCGGTCGGCCCGGTGACCAGCAGGATGCCGTGCGGCTGCCGGGTCAGCCGATCGAAACGTTCCAGCGTGTCGGAAGCCATGCCGAGCCGGCCGAGATCGAGCCGGCCGGCCTCCTTGTCGAGCAGGCGCAATACCGCCCGCTCGCCATGACCGGTCGGCAGCGTCGACACCCTCACGTCCATCGGCCGCCCGCCGATGCGCAGCGTGATCCGGCCGTCCTGCGGCAGGCGCTTCTCGGCAATGTCGAGCTGCGCCATGATCTTGATCCGCGAGACCAGCGCGGCATGCAGCTCGCGGCGAGGCTGAACGACGTCGCGCAGGCTGCCGTCGACCCGGAAGCGGACCACCGAATGGGTCTCGAAAGGCTCGATGTGGATGTCCGAGGCACCATCGCGGGCAGCCTGGGTCAGCAGTGCGTTGATCATCCGGATGATCGGCGCATCGTCCTCGGTTTCGAGCAGATCCTCGATCTTCGGAAGATCCTGCATCAGCCGCGACAGATCCATGTCGCTCTCGAGTTCGTCGACGACCGCCGCCGCCGTGCCGCCCTGCTGCTGCGAGTAGGCCCGCGAGATCGCCGCGGCCAGTTCGTCGTCGGGCCGGAGCACGGCGAGAATGCGCATCGGCACCTGCCGGGCCAGTTCGGCCAGCGCATGGCGCGGCGTGCGCGAACTGATCCAGACTTCCAGCGCGCCATCGACCTGGCCGGCCACCAGCAATTGCTGGGCCCGCGCAAAGCCATAGGGCACGTAGCGCGACGGTGGAATCGCGGTCATCGCGCGCTATCGGGTCGTGCCGGGCAGCAGCGGCCCGAGCTGGCCGTCGAGCGGCACGAAGACCTCGGTCGCACCGCGCGGCGGGTTCACGGTGCTCGGCAGCGACCGGTAGATCGGCGCCGGTTCCCGCCGCACGGCGCCATCCAGTTCGGGCGCCAGGCTGCCCGCCGTCGGGATGACCGAACGCCCGTCGGCACTCGGTGGCGGCGGCATCGCCGGCAGCTCCGGAGTTTCGAAATCGGGCAGCGCCCAATGCCGGGGCAGGCTCGAATCACCGCGCAGCACCCGCATGTACTCGTAGCGATCGGCCGTCACGCCATAGGCGCCCAGGCCGTCGCGCACCACGATCGGGCGCAGGAAGACCAGCAGGTTGGTCTTCACCCGCCTGCGGTCGTCGTAGCGGAACAGCTGCCCAAGCAGCGGCACGTCGCCCAGACCCGGCACTTTCTGCTGGCCGCCTTCGACACGTTCCTCGATCAGGCCGCCGAGCACGATGATCTGGCCATCGTCGACCAGCACGTTCGACTCGATCGCCCGCCGGTTCGTGATGATGCCGGCCGCCAGCGTCGTGTTCTGGACGCTGGAGACTTCCTGGAAGATCTGCAGCTTGACCGTCCCGGACTCCGAAACCTGCGGCTTGACCCGCAGTGTCGTGCCGACATCGCGCCGCTCGATCGTCTGGAACGGATTCACCGATGCGCCGCCGGTGCCGGTGGCCGTGAACTGGCCGGTGATGAAGGGGACGTTCTGGCCGATGATGATGCGCGCCTCTTCATTGTCCAGCGTCAGCAGGTTCGGCGTGGCCAGGATGTTGGCATTCGCATTGGTTTCGAGCGCGCGGGCCAGCAGGCCGAGATTGAGTACCGTGCCCACGCCCGGCAACTCGGTCGTGCCGCGCACCACGCCGAGATTCAGGCCGGCCCCGATCGCCCCCAGATTGGTGGTGGCGTCGAGGATGTTGCCGCCGGCACCGCGCGACGGCAGGTTGGTGCCGCCGATCACCCGGGTCGTGCCCTCGGGGGCATTCAGGAACTGCCATTGCACGCCCAGCTCCGCCGCCCGTTCGGCGCTGATCTCGACGATCAGCGATTCGATGAAGACCTGGGCGCGACGCGTGTCGAGCTTGTCGATGACGGCCCGCAGATTGCGATACACGGGATCGGGCGCGGTGATGATCAGCGAGTTCGTGGCCGGATCGGCAGCAATGATCGCGCCACCCGCCTGCACCGCAGTTCCCTGGCCTGCTCCCGATTGCAGGCTGCTCGTCGTTGCCGCGCCAAGGGCTTGCGTACCCGCCGCGGTGCCCGTCGTGGCGCCCGCCGCCGTGCCCATGCCGCCGGCCGCGATCCCCGAGGCGCCTCCTTCGTTCCAGCTCGAACCAGTGTCCAGCTGGCCATCGCCGCCGCCCAGCACGCCGCGCAGCGTCTGCGCCAGCTTGATCGCTTCGGCGTTGCGCAGGTAGACGACATGGATGTTGCCGGGCTGTGCACTCGGCTGGTCGAGCCGGGCGACCAGCGAACGGGCCAGCGCCAGCTTGACCGGGCTGGCGCTGCGCACCAGCAGCGCGTTGATCCGCGGATCGGCCATCACGACCACGCGTTGCCCGGCATCGACCTGGGCCCCGGCGCTGGCTCGCGCACTGTCGTCGAGCATTCGCGACACAGCCACCGCGACGTCGGTGGCCACCGCATGCGCGAGCGTGAGCACCTCGACCCCGGCGGCTGCCGGCGCATCGAGGGTGGCGATGATCCGCGCCACGCGCTGCAGGTTGGCCGCATAATCGGTGACGACCAGTGCGTTGTTGTTCGGATAGGCCACGACCGTGTTGTTCGGCGAGATCAACGGCCTCAGAACCGGGATCAGATTGCTCGCCGATTCGTGGTTGAGCCGGAACACCTGGGTGACGATCTGATCACCGCTGGCCGCCGGCGTGCGCCCGGCCGACACCGGCCCGGACTGGAGTTTCGCATCGGCCTCGGGCACGACACGGGTCAGTTCGCCGGTCTCGACGACCGCAAAACCCATCGAGCGCAACTGCGACTGCAGCAGGCGGTAGGCCTGCGCGCGGCTGACCGGCTGCGGGGTTTCCAGCGTCATCTTGCCGCGCACCCGCGGGTCGATGACGAAGACCCGGTCGAGCAGATGACCGAAGGCAGCCACTACGGCCTCGATGTCGGCATCCTTGAAATTCAGGGCGACCCGGTTCAGGGCGGCCCGTTCATCCTGCGGGCTGCGCGACCCCGCACCGGGTGTGCGCTGCGCCTGGCCCTGCGCCACGGCGCCCGTGCTGGCTGCAGAGGCGCTCGCCGACGCAGCCACCGGCGTCTTGCCGGCTGCCTGCCGGGATGTCTGCTGGGCGTGGACCACGCCTGCACTCGCGAGGCAGGCGATGGCAAGACAGGCAATGGCGAAAGGCAGAGCCAGGCGCGCTCCTGCGACGCCGGCGCCGATTCGTCGTCGAGTGAGCCCGCGCCCGCATCCTTGATTCACGCTCATGCTCCTATTTTAATGACGGTGCGCCCGCCTTCACGCCGTCCGATCAGGCCGAGGAAGGATTGCAGGCGCCGGGCCTCGCTGGCCTCCGCCGTTGCCAGCGCCTCGAAACGCAGGCCACCGCGGGCAGTCCAGTTCCCCGTGCCGGCAAGCTGCAGGGGACCTGCCAGGGTTTCGATCGCCAGTTGCGCCTGCACTCCGCGGCTGTCGATGTCGACCCGGTAGCTGCCCAGCGGACTGACCGGCGTCATCACCGACGCAGCATCGCGCAGTTCGATCGAAGCCCGCCCGTGCAGTTGTCCGTCGGTCACGGTCAGGGCCTCCCAGCGCAAGGCCAGCGCCCCCGAGGGCCGGATGCTGTTCCACGGTGAACCGAGCCGGCCCAGTTCCACCGAGGGCAGCGTGAGCGCACCCGGCGCAACCCGCAGCTCGGTGAAGCTGCCTTGCAACCGCACCGGGTCTGCCATGCCGTCGACTGAAACCGTCGCATCGATCAGGCCCGCCAGCAGCGGCCAGGGCTTGACCGCCCAGCGCAACCGGCCCGGAATCGCCAGGCCGCTGAGGACTGTGGCCGACCGGCCGATCCGCCTGTCGGAACGGGCCGCAGCCCCTGCCGCCTGCCCCGCCGCCGTGGCCGCTGCGGTATCGACCAGGACCAGCCGCCCGGCCCCCCGCCAGAGCGTGCCTTCGGCCTCGGCCAGCCGGACGCGGCCCAGCGTCCCTCGATCGAGCGCGAGATCGATGAAGCGTGCCGGCGCGCTGGCCAGCGCCGTCGCTGCAATGGCCAGCAGGCCCGCCAGTCCGATCCACAGCCAGCGCAGCCTCATTCAGCGCCCCGCCTGGCCGGCCATCTCGAACGACACCCGGGCATCGACCCGCCCCGGAGTCGCCTCGCGTGTCACCGCGGCATCGACGACCCTCAGCCGGACGTCGCGAACGACATCGTCGAGCCAGGCCAGCCAGTCTGCATACGACACCGAATCGAAGCGGACATCGAACAGCGAGCCGCTGTGCTGCAAGCCGGTCATTTTGTCGGCCAGCCCGGCACTGTCGATCGAAGCCTCCAGCCGCGCCCTGACCGCCTGCGGCGTCAGGGCCGCCGCCGGCGCCGCGGCAAGTCGGGTAGCCTCGTCGGCCAGGCTCGCGACCCGCGCCAGTTGCGTGCGCAGGACCGGCAGTTCGCGCTGCGCGCGCTCACGCCCCAGCCAGGCGGGTTCGATCAGCAGCAGGTACAGGACAGCCAGCGCGAGCAGGGCCGCCGCACCGGCAACCATCCGTCGTTCGCGCGGCGCCATCGCCCGCCATCGCTGCATCAGCACTTCGAGCATTGCCGGGCGCCCTCAGCGCAGCAGGGCGACCGTGGCACCGGGCTCACGATCGGCGTCGAAACGCAGTTGCAGCCCGAGCCGCTGGCTGTCGGTGACCAGGGCGTCGCGCAGCTCCCGGGCCTCGAAACGGCCTGGCTGGAATCTCACGCGCAGGCGCCCGTCGCGATACTCGACACCGGCCAGCGCATCGGCGGCCTGTACGCCCAGTGCCTGCGAGAACCGGGTCAGCAGCGGCACGAAGTCCTCCGGGCCCGACTGGCCGGCGCGCGTGCGCAGCGCAGCGACCTGGCGCTCCATCTGCAGGACCGGATCGACGATCACCTGTACGTCCGGAAACGCCTGCCGATAGGTCAGTTCGATGGCCTGGCGCAGCGCATCCCGCTCCCGGGCGAGCAGGCCCCAGTGAAGATTCAGCCCGATCACGGCCACCAGGGCACAGGCAGCTGCCAGTGTCGCCGGCCAGCGCCAGGCACGCCAGTCGAAATCGGCGAACAGCCTGCCGGCCCGGGACCCCGGCCGCGCTGACAGCAGATCGAGCGGTGCCGGCTCCGGAATGGGCAGCGCCTGCGGCAACCAGTCGCAGCCGAGCCGGGCAGCGGCCGCCCTTACGGCCTCGCTCCAGCCGTCGTCCTCGCACAGCACCCGCAGTGGTGCCTCGCCATCGACGACCCCGGCCTGGACCAGGCCGAGCAGGGCTTCGGTACGCTCGGCAAGCGTGCTGCCGGCCGGCCAGCCCAGACCCTCGAACTCGCCGCTGCGCGTGCTCAGGCCGTCACCCAGACAGGCCAGTGTGGCTGCAGCCCCGTCATGCGGCAATGTGAGCTGGGCCGGCCAGGCAGCCAGCACCCGGATGCCGCGCCGCTCGAAAGCACCGATCACGAATTCCAGCCAGACACGATCGATGACGGCCACCAGCCGCTCGCCGCCCGTCATCTGCGGACCGATCGCGAACGCGCAGTGCTGGGCATCCTGCAACAGCAGGTCTTCGACCACGTTGGGCACGGCCTGGCGCAGACGGGCTCCCGACAAGGGCGGCAGCACCGCCGGAACCAGCGTCACGTCGCGCGCATCGAAGACCAGCGTGACCGCCCGCACA
>Ga0172382_10005466_pt1 | contig 18924 bp, 16 predicted proteins | sample Leawel138RmetaG_FD_122245 | JGI IMG/M metagenome (GOLD analysis project Ga0172382, IMG submission 122245) | Leachate microbial communities from a municipal landfill in Southern Ontario, Canada - Leachate well 138R metaG | ecosystem: Engineered > Solid waste > Landfill > Unclassified | place...
AGAAACAGGGGTGTCCAACGCTCACGTGATGGTGTGAGAGTTTCAAGAGGTGGTGGTTCGAAAATTCTGGACATACTACTCCACTAGCACTCGCCGCGGTGCAAACCGTCGCGCATTGGGTGTGAAGTCGAGCGGACGATCAGGTAGCGTATCGTTGCCAGCAGCAAAAGACTTGGCTTCGCTGACTACACGAACCCTGCCGTTGTCCTCACAATCTGCGACATGGCGGAGTGAGGACAGGGCCGCAGAATGGTCGGCATATACACCTTCAAAGATGCGGGCAGCAGGTATGCAGGATTTGCGTCCGAGCCAGATTCCCCAATGCGGGTTTTGCAGTGCTTGCGCCAGTTCAGTCGCACGTGCATTGTCGGTTTTTAGCACAATACCAAACTTTGCATCCTCGAGGTATTCGCGATAGGTCTGCATGGTGGCACCGTGTCCGCCGGATGCCCGGCGTGGGACTTTGAAAGTGTCGCTCACGAGATCATAGCCGCCGCCAACGGTGTGATAGTCCGTCAGCATTGAACCGGGTATCAGGATATAGACTGTCATCTCCAGAGCGCCATCCAGCGATTGCAGGGATTTGGCATCTGCACGGTCGATGCCCAGCGCGGCACAGAGCAGACCGAGTATGCCGCTCCTCGTAGGATAGCCGAGACTCGTCCGTTGATCGTACTTGCTGGCATATCCCCAGCTCTGGAGTGGCGCATTGAGATAGAGCGCCAGGAATGAATCTGAGCTCATGCAGGACTCCCGGTGAGAGCTGTGAGAAGTTGGTCGAGATTTTCGGGTGGCAACTCAACCGCCGCCTGGACATCAAGGCTGTACAGGGATTTGAGGTGTTGCCAATGTGCCTGCAGAGCCGTCTGTGAGGCGGCGGCATAACCATCGCCTCCAGCGGGGACAGCTCTTTCAAAAGCGTTGACCAGTGAAATCGGTTGGCCCGCACGGCGGAGTCCCAGAATATAAAAGGGTGGTGTAAAGCCGAACATGCTGTTTTTGCGCGCCGACGGCACTGCCATGATGGCGGCCCGCAAAAATGCCGTCAGAACGGCCTGCCGTTTATCAGAACTGAAGTGTTGCAGATGACTGGCTGAGAAGAGGAGATCGAGGTTGACCCCGACGTAGCGGTAATAGCAGGCGGAGTTGTACTCGATTGTACCGATATGGCCGGCACCGGCATCGTCGGCATCTTTCTTGGCATCGTCAACGGCACTGAAAAAGTCGAGTTCGTTGGATACGGCGTGGGTGGAAAGGGCGTGGCTGAAGAGACCTGCCCCTTCGAGTGTCAGGCTGGCATCATCGGCGACCATACGGCCGAAAATTGCGATATCGGCGGCATCCTTGACAGCTTTGCCAAGGTTCTTGGCGGCCTTGGCAAGAGGCTTGGCAAGAGCTTTTGAAGCTTTTTCAGCTTTCTTTTTGTCTTCACCGACTGCTTCAGAGAGAGTTGCTTCGTCCAGCCCTAATTCCCAGACAGCATCGACAACTGCGCCCAATTCCTGCCGGGAGAAGAAGAGCAGTGTTTTGACACTGCCGCTTTCGAGATTATCGAGTTTGCCGAGGGCATCGGCCGTAACCTGGGCGAGAGCATCGGCCTTGGCTTCGTCGGCTCCTTTGGCGCTGTAGGCTTCGCGCAGGGCTTTAACGACAAAGCGCGTGCGCTGACCGGCAAAATGTGCTTTGGCGGAATCGTCTGTTGCGGCCAGTTCGCGGATTGCGCGTTTCCAGCTCTGGCTGGAGACACGGGCACGCTGTACGCCGCCAAAGCGGGCGGACTTGGGTGCGCCGACATCGTCGCGATTGAGACAGGTAACGGGGAAGGATTGCAGGATGTGAAGTTCAATCATGTTCATGGGTTTGCCTTTCGTGAGTCTGGATTAAGATGAGGTTAGCGGACTGGTTCGAGCATCAGCAGGCCATAGCCAAAACCTTTGGCCGAGCCGATGCCGTGCTGGAAGGATTCGGTGAAGATTGGAAGATCATGCACTTGCAGGATGCCCTGAAAATCAACGGCCACGTGAGTGCCACGACGACCATTTTTGTTGAAGACCTCTGTCTGAGGTGCCCCGACGACGAGCGATGCGGGATCGACCCGGAAGCCCCCGGCGACAGCTTTGCGGTCGAGCCACTCCTTGAGTTGCAGTTCATCGAAGATGGCCAGCCTCCGGCCATCGGCTGAGCGGCGGAAGGTGGGATTGGCTTTGAGCTGAAAACGATAGTGACTGTACTTGAGAAAACTTTCGGCAACTGTTTTGGTTTGCCACAACAGATGCCCGGTGGATTCAGGTACGTCACCTGAAAGGAGCAGCACGCGGAACGCCTTGTCGAACTGGTCGGTACGGAAAAGAAAGTCGCGTTCCGATTCCGGTCGGCCGGGGAATGAGTCCCAGATCTGCCGGTGCCATTGATAGCCGTCTGTAAGGCCCATCCGGAGTACATCTGACAGTGGTAAGGTTGCCTGGCTGAGACAGATCATGGGGCCACCTCCTGCGGGGCAGTACGGTCGGGTGCAACCCAGTAACCGCGTGCCCATTCGACGGGTACATTGCGTTTGGAGCGTAACTCCCAGTCCTGCAAGTCGTAAAAAAGCTGGCTCGCATCAACCTGAGTGCCCTTGGCAACTGCCGCCCGGATAATTGTCGGCAGGTGGGAGCAAAGCTCTGAGGTTGTCTGGCAGGTCAGCAGACGGCGGAAGCGCGCCTCGAAACTGTTAAGCGCTTCGGTGGACGATATTCCAGATCCAAGCGCCAATCGACGCATAGTGGCACCGAGATTGCCACAGCCCGGTCGTTCGAGGCTCTGAGGTATCAGGCTGGCTGCGGCGGCTGCCAGGGTAAGCCAGATAGTGCGCTGTTTTTCATTGGTAAGGTCGCAGAAAGGCGCGATGTAAGGCCAGGCGAGTGTTGCAGTAGTGTCGCTGAAGCCACGCCGCAGGGCGGAGAGCTTGCCACGGTCTTCACGCCCCGGCATCGCTGCGAGGTGTATTTCTCTGAGTAAGGCGTTGATCGGGGGTACAGACTCTGACATGAATTGTTCCTTTCGAGTTTAAAGTCGGTCGGGTTGATGGCAGTGTCAGGACTCTGCCACAGTTGGAGAGGGTTGACTTGGATTCTTACCTTTACCACCATCAGAGGCAGCTCTCCATCTGTTGAGTGTCCGCAACCCCTGGGCATAAGCCTGTATCTGGCGCGGTGTCTCGTGTGGGCAGGCCTGTGCATAGGCACTTTGCATCGCAAAGAGGATAGACTCGATCCACCTGTCAGCCCGGGGGGATTGCTCGTCGGCCGCCCAGTCGGCCAGAATATCTGCCTGTTGATCGAGCTGCGACCAGAAAAGGCGCTGGGCATTGCCCTGCCAGGGATTTGTTTTCTGGCTTTTGAAGTATGCGCCGTAATCCCGGACAGCATTGCGCAATGCTCCGCTGGCGTTGTCGGCATCTACCACTCCCAGGCGATAGCGATTCAGGCAGACGCTCTCCAGCAGACTGGTGTTGAGCGTGAAGTTCCACTGTGCCATGTCGAGCAGTTTTGCCTGATCAGCCGCCAGTCCGCCTGTCCAGAGATCGAATGTGGCGTCCATATCGGTTTCCTGTTCCGGAACGTGCAAATGCAGCCGTGCCAGAGCATAAGCCCCGCCGCGGTCATTGGCGGACTTGAAGGCGAGGATGGAGTTCAATTCGCGCCAGGGATGTCTGGCAAGGTTGACTCCCAGATAGGCCAGGCGTGCCTTGTCTCCACTGCCAACTTCGACGACCGTAGCCATCGGCTCTCTGACCTCGGGAATTTTGTTGTAACGCAGCCCTTCGGCCAGGGTGATTTTGGGACTGTCGGCCGCACAGCGGATAGCGCGCGGACATGGCACGAGACGTCCCAGCCAGGTGTTGGTATTGGCGGCCAGTGCCGAGGGGGTCATCGGCTCGAATTCCCAGCAGGGTCTGCCCCAGCCCGAGTTCGGCAACTCCCGCACATCCTCCCGTGTCATCAGGTTGGCATGAATTGTCCCGAGCAGATCGGGACGCAGGACTATCGTATGCAGCATTGAGCCTTCGAGTGCCGGAGCCATGGTGCAGGAGGCTTCGGTTTCGCGATTTTCAAGCATGGCGGTGCCGATGCGTCCGCCCGGAGAAAAATTCTGATATACCAGCAGCGCACGCGCCAGGGCAGCAGGTTCGGGGACGCGGCCGTCGGGAGTTGCTTCATGATCAAAAAGTGTCGGACTGTTGCCGCAGGCACGGGTGAGGTCTATTTTATCAGCCAGGGCATTGTTGTTGGGCTCAAGAGCATCCAGTTGCAGGAAGGCCCCGTCTCCAAACAAGTTGAAACGTTTCTGCCAGCTAGCAAGATACGCATTTGCAGCAGCAGCAATGCCCGGTTTGCAGCTTGCCCAGCCCGCCAGATCTTCCGGGCCGTCGATAGCGGCCTGTACGATACAGATCAGGAGGCGTGTCAGAGCGACACGTTCGCAGGGGTTGACATTCAGATCAGCCCATCTTTCCGCTTGTGCGAAAACATCTGCAAGCCCGACGGTATGTGACCGTCCTTCAAAGTCAATTACAGGTATCCAGGGACTGTAAACGAGATTCATGGCATTCTCTACCAATCTGATGTGAAGGGGTCAAAAAAGTCGTCGTCACCAAGCTCAGGACAGCAAGTCTTACCGGTTTGAGTAGACGAGACTACTCTCTCTTGATTTTCAGCTCTACATATACCATATTCGTCGGAATAATACAACTTTGTTTCAGCTCCATTTGGAAAGAATAGTCGTGCTGAATCAGAGTCTCGGATCAGGACTGCAGGTGCTTCGTGGAAGTGTCTGCGCAGCCAGCGACAGACGGGAGGTTTCCAGTTCGGGGCGGCCAACAGATATTTGGCGATGGAAACTGTCCAGCGGTGCAGGGTGCGTGTGGACGACAGATTTCGCTGATATTCGTTGAGAGAAAGCTCCGTACCATCGAGCAGGCGAACCAGGGCTGTATCTTCACTGCCGGACTCGCTGACTATGGCTTCCAGCAGCAGCACTGTGACGGTTGGCAAGTCACTGTAGCGTGTCCGACCTTCTTCCCTGTCGCTGGCTGCAGGAAATGCACTCGATTGAGCGCCGGAGGCCAGACTGCGTAATCGCCTGGCCTGATCGAGCAGCATTTCCTTTAGTCGATACATGCTCGATCCTGGCTCTTCGTGGCACTCGGAATAGGTTGCCTCGATCAAGGGTCGCATGTCATTCGGCAGTGTGGCAGTGTCCCGACTCTGCCATACAGCGAGACTGCGCATGAGGATGTATGGGGAGTAGACCCGGCAGTTTGCCGCGCCAATTTCTTCGATGATTTCCGACACTTCGGCTGTTTGCTCCGGCCGACGTGAAATTATGATGCACTCTGGTCCGGCTGTGGGTCTGTTGGATCGTTTGTGTCGCCAGAGGCGACCCATGCGCTGGAGAATCATGTCGGTTGGAGCCAGTTCGGTAATCATGAGATCGGCATCTATATCGACACTCTGCTCCAACACCTGGGTTGCAACCATAATGGCTCCACGTGGTCGCATGGCGGAGTCCCGCCCCAGTCGGGTCAGCCATTCACTTTCGATTTCTTCACGCCGGATCTGCGGGAAACGGCTGTGTAAGATGCCGATTGGGAAAGCGTTTTCTCGCAGGGTTGCCGCGATGGTTTTGTACCAGATTTGAGCCTTGGCAACGGTATTGGCGATGCAGACCACGCACGCACCGCGCTGGGCGGCCTCAATGGCAAAATCCGCCAATGCAGATGCATCCCAGTCTGCAATGCGACTCGTATAGGTCTGGGATTCTGGTGCCGGCAGTGGTTTGTATTGGACTGGTCTATCCTGTACGGACGTTGAAAGCAGCGGATAAGACTCTGCCAGATTGTCCATTGGGAGAACTTGAAATTGGGGTGCTATTGCGAGACGGCGATGATGTGTGAGGGTTGCTGAGAGAATGATGACTGTGCAGCCTATTTCGCGCAGACGTTTTGTCAGCTCGTCCAGCAACGTGCCGGTATAAACATCATAGCTGTGAACTTCGTCCAGAATTACTACTTTGCCGGCAAGCCCGAAAAGGCGTACAAAGTTGTGGCGAACATTGAGGACACCGAGAAGTGCCTGATCCAGCGTGCCGACAGCGAAGGGGTGCAGCAGGGCACGCTTGGCCGGGAAAAACCAACTGCTGCCGGCAGATAGCTCGACCCCGCCGTGTTCATAACTACGCAACCAGGCCGCTCCATGTGCCAACAAGGCTTCCGGCGGTGTATTCGAGTCAACTATGCTCTTGAGAAATTCAGCCACACGCTCGTGAATACGGTCGCTGGTCAGGCGGGTCGGCAAGGCGAAGTAAAGTCCGTGGTTATACCCGGCAGACATCAGTTTGTAAGCAGCATAAAGGGCAGCTTCGGTTTTACCGATCCCCATTGGTGCTTCGAGGATGTAAATTCCGGGCTTTTGAATGTTCTCAAAAAAATCCCGTTGCGCCGGCCGAGGTGCGAATCCGAATACCTGCTCGAAAGACAGATTTTTTAAAAATCCAAATTTTCTGAAGCCACATTGTGCGAGAGCCAGTCTGGCACTGGAGGCTGAATCTGCTGATAGGGCGGAGGCACGATCAGATGGGAAAAACTCTTCAGATGAGCCTATCCAGTCGGATACACATACCAGCCCCGAAAGCAACTGCGTATCAGTTGTTTCCTCCAGCTCGCCCTCAAAGATCTCGCGCAGTCTGCGGAGCAGTCGCTGGCGCTCTTCAGACCACAATTGACCCCCCAGAGGTTCGGCTGTATCGGGCAGATAAACTCTATTGGAGGTCCCGTGGTGTGCCGCTATAGCTTTGGCGGCGGGAGACCCGGGTAGTGATGCTCCCAGATACTTGTCCATGGCAGCAGCACCGATATCAGCATGCAAATCGTTGAAGCCAATTCGACCCACCAAAGAAGGCGCATAGCGCGCAACAACTGTGTCAGCAAAATATTTGAGCTGAAAACCCGGCGAAACTTTGCCTACGTCATGGCAGGCAGCAATCAAAGCGGCTGAATCTGAAAATAGCTCTCCGACAACAGGTGGCAAGAGTTGAAGCAAGGCTTGCGCAACGTGACCGACATTTGTGCAGTGATCCAGTACGGTCGTTCCAGCTCCGCCTAAGGGTGCTGTTTTGGCCGCACAGTATTCATAACCAAAAGCTGGAATGTTTGTGGCAGCACGACCTGCCTGGCGACGCGATAGGGGCATGAAACAACCTCGTCAAACTCTTCTCGGCACAAAACCGATTGCCAAAAAACATCAAACTGCAACAGCTTGACCGCTAAATACAATTGTATCATAGATCCATCATACGCAAAAGCAGTCTTGAACTTGACCCAAAACTGCGGAAGACCGCGGAAGATTTTGCTCTCCTATGTGCAAGTCCTTGTAATTGCAGTCCGTAATGAAACCATCAAAAAAAATGTTCATCAGACGGTTCATATTCATAATTCTTTCCTGATTACAGATTAGGATAACATATTGTGGTGGCAGAGTCTGGACAGTGCCACGCACTGTAATCTGGCAATATTTTTGCCAGATTACGGCTTTTCTCTATCCCGAGCCGGCGCTCAGGGCTCCCGGGGCAGGCGGCCTGACGACCGACTCTGCAGGTGCGGAGCCCTGCGGTACCAGTCTGATCTGCGGCACTTAAGAAGCAGGTTACGAAGCTGCATCGGGCGGCAAGAGCCTGCCGCCCTCCAGCAAAACCGTATGGAATGGTGAAAAAATGGAGGGCGTTGCGCCGTCAACGCCGGATGATGAGGCGACATTAAAGGCATCTGCAGGTGCAGGATACTTGGGAGGGGCAAGTGTCACCTTGCCCTCCAGGACGACGTGACAGTCGTCCCTCTCCGTTCGTGGGATTAGAAATGCTGCAAATGGTTTGCGATTGTCGCGGGGGGGCTGATTGGGGTAAGATGGCAGCTTTGATTGAACAGATTGCCCACGTCACGTTATCATCTGTCACGATAACAGGAACATGCCGATGAATTTGAACCATTTTAGAGTTTTGGCTATCGCTTTGGTATCAGTGCTGCTGGCCGGTTGCGCTTCGACCGTCAAGGTCGTTTCCGACCCGCCGGGTGCGATTGTGCGGGCCCGTGGCAGTGGCCGGGCGAGCTATCGCTGGAAGACTGAAGGCCAGACCCCCTGCGAGTTCAAGACCTATTACAGCACCATCAATGCCTGTGTGCAGTGGCCCGATGGTACCAACTCCGAAATTGTAAAAGTACCGATGCCGCTTTTCAGTCACCCGGAACCTTTGAATTTCAAAAAGCCCTAGCGGGCGCGATCCGGAATGGAAAAAATCACCCTCAGCGATCGGCTCGAATACCTTCTGGCGCGAATCGGCGTGGCGGTAGTCGATGCCGTGCCGCCCGGCATAGCCTTGTCGATGGCGCGCGGGGTGGGCAATCTGGCCTATCTGCTGCTGGGGCGGCGTCGGCGCATTGCGATCGAAAACATCCGCCGCAGCGGCATTGCAACCGATCCGGCCGAAGTGCGCCGGATCGCGCGGGCTTCGCTGCAGCACTTTGCAATGGTGGGGGTGGAGGCCCTGATCGCGTCGCGCCGGATCGTGCCGGAAAACCTCGATCAACATGCCGAAATTATCGTGCCGCCGGCGACAGCCAGACTGCTCGACGATCCATCTCAGGGGTTGCTGCTGGTGACGGGGCATCTGGGCAACTGGGAAGTCGTCGGGCATATCGTCTCCTTCCGCAAACATCTGGTCGCCGTGGCGCGGCGGATGGACAATCCGCTCTTCAGCAGGCTGCTCGAAAGGCGCAACTCGCGGCGCAACATCGAGATCGTGAGCAAGCACGCGCTGGATCGCATGAGCCTCCTGCGGGCGCTGCGCCGGGGCAGTTCGCTGGGGCTGATCAGCGACCAGCATGCCTCCAGCCACTGGGTCGATGTGCCGTTTTTCGGCATTCCCGCCCGTACGGTTTCCTCGCCGGCCCGGCTGCATCTGGCCACGCGTTGTCCCCTGATCTGCGGCTACGGCGTACGGGTCGGGCCGATGAAGTTCAAGCTGGTCTATTCCGAGCCGCTCGAGTTTGAACCGAGTGGCAACCGCGAACAGGACGTTTTTCAGATTACCGACAGCATCAACCGGCGCCTGGAAGAATTTATCCGACTCTATCCCGAGCAGTATCTCTGGAGTCACCGCCGCTGGCGTACGCCACCAACCAAGGATTGAACCGATGGACAAGCTCGAACAGAAAAGCACTGTAACTCCCGCAACTCCTGCAATCATGCCCGCCTGGAAGAGCATCTCAGTCTGGCTGCTCGCCACGGTGCTCACCAGTAGTGCGGCTGTGTTGACCCACTATACGGCGGGAAAAATCCCGGCTGCCAGTGTCGGTTTCTGGCGCGTTTTCGGAGCGGCCCTGTTTCTCTCCCCCTGGTGTATTGTCGCCTGGCTGCGTGAGGGGCGTCCGCCGCTCTTCACCCTCGGTACAACGCTGGCCGGTCTGCTCTTCGGGCTGCACTTTGCCACCTGGAGCTGGGCCTTGCAGAATACCACGATCGCCAACGCGATGCTCTTTATCGGCCTTCAGCCCCTGATGGCGCCCTTCTGGGCCAGGCCGCTGCTGGGTGAGCGGCTCAACCGCCGCGAAATCATCGGCTGTCTGCTGGCGGGTGCCGGCATGGTCTGGATTCTGGGCGGCAAGGTCGGCCTCTCGGCGCAGGATCTGCGCGGCTCGGCCGTGGCCTTTGTCTCGGCCTTTCTCTGTGCCGGTTACTTTGTGCTGACGCGCAAATATCGCAAAAACACGGATCCTTTTGTCTTCGGCGTGCCGGTTTTTCTGACGGCGGCGATTGTCCAGGCGGTGATCGGTTTCGCTTTCGGCGACGGCATCCAGTTGGGCGACCAGACAGCTCAGGCGGCGCGCTGGGCCATGCTGGGACTGGTGCTCTTCCCGACCGTCGGGGGGCACATGCTGGCGATCTTCCTCCTGCGCCACATCTCCTCCCAGATGATGACCCTCTCGGTGCCCTCACAATTTGTGATTTCGACCGTCGCCGCCATGTTTCTGTTTGGTCAGAAGATGACGCTGGCTTTCGCGGTCGGCGCTGTCATCGTGATGACCGGCGTAGCGCTGGGCGTGGCCGCGGCCAGTGCGTCCAAGGCAAAATAGCGCAACGGAGCCGAGTTGGCAGCTTGTCTTGAGCGACAACTTGCCACGGCGCGTGCATTTTTGTCGCGTCGTCAGGAAGCGGCCGAAGGCGGACCCAAAATCTCCAAGGGTACCGAGCCTGCCAGGCCGGCTGGTGCGGCGGTTTCGGAGAAACGAACCCTGCCTTCCTGTGTTTCCAGGGTAGGGCAACGCTCTCCGGGCACGCCGTCCGGAAACTATGGCACGGGTTTTGCTGTCCAACAGTCGATCAAATCTGGAGCTGAAGGTGGACAAACTACCGAAAGAGAGAAAGACCCGCAGTGTCTTCTGGCATCATTTCGACCGTTGGGCACTCTTGCTGGTCGTCGTCCTGCAGGCGGGCATACTGCTGTCGTACCGTCTGCGTCGGCCTGTGCCCGCAAGCAGCGAACCGACACCCGCCGGGCAGACGGCCGGGGTTGCGGCCTCTGATGAAGCCCCCGCCACGACTGTGACTCAGCGGAGCGGCGGCCGCACTTTTGCGACCTCGCCGGTCTGTTACGAGAATGCCCTGCGAGCTCCGCTTTCGGTCGATTCGGCCTGTTCGCTGGCTTCGTGGCAGGTGCTGCGCCGTTCGCCGGCACTGGACATTGCCGAACGGGCCGGATTTTTTGAAGTCCGCCTGAGCGTTCCCGAGGGAATCGGCCATGCCGCCCTGGCGCGGGTCGAGGGGCGCGAACTCCAGATCGAAGTCCCCGCCGCCGATGGTGTCACAAACCGTATTCTGCGGCGTGTGCAGCTCCCCGCCGCACCGGCTGGCGAGCTGCCCCCGCGTCTGGCATTTACCAACGGCATCTTGCGCATCGTCGTCAGCAAGTAGCCTGGCCGCCGGATAAAACTCCAAAACTGCGGAAGATTTTGCTCTTCCATGCGCAATTCATTGCAGTTGCGCTTCGTCCGCCTTCGCCAAGAGGCTACGGCGCGACAGGTGAGGACGCTCACCCTCCATGAAATGTTCACCGGACGGTTGATATTCAAAAATGGGCGAATGTCCCCATGAGCCGTAAGAGCAAAGGGAATTGCATGTTTAAGAAAAAAGGAAGTTTTAACTCTCGCAATTTTGGGGTAAAACAGTCTCCGCTTGACCCTGCGGGTCGCTCGCGTTTATGTTGGTTGTGCATCCTTTCATGATGTGCAGCGAGCCTTTGATATGAGCGGACTAACCTTGACCTTGTTTTTTCTGAGCCTTTTCGGAGGTTTTCTCTCCGGATTGCTGGGAGTCGGCGGAGCGGTGGTGATGATTCCGCTGATGCTCTTTGTGCCGCCGCTGGTCGGTGTCGGCTCGCTCGACATGAAGCAGGTGGCCGGGATCTCGATGCTGCAGGTGCTGGCTTCTTCGATCTCTGGTCTCGTCATTCATCGCGGCCATGGTCAGGTACACAGCCGCGCTCTTTTCTGGGCCGGGATTCCGATGGCGCTGGCGGCGTTGCTGGGGGGCTGGGGTTCGAAGTATGTGCCCAGCCACATTATCCTCCTGTTGTTTGCCCTGCTGATGCTGGCGGCACTGATACTGCTGGCCGGTTTTCGCCGGCCGGAGCCCGAGCCGGGGCAGCCAAGCGACAGCATTCCCATTCAGCCCTGGGCGGCGGTGGCCATCGGCGTCGGTGTCGGCGTGGCCTCGGGCATGGCCGGGGCGGGCGGCGGCTTTCTAATGGTGCCGCTGCTGCTCGTGGTGCTGCGGCTGCCGCTCAAGATCACGATCGGCACCAGCCTCGGCATCGTTTTTTTCGGCTCACTGGCCGGGGCGGTCGGCAAGATTGCCGGCGGTCAGGTGGAGTGGGCTTTTCTGTGGCCGGTCCTGGCGGGTTCGATCCCGGCGGCCCGACTCGGGGCAAGGGTGAGCCGTGTGCTGCCATCCCGGGTGCTGCATGCGCTGTTGCTGGTAACGGTGGGGTTGAGTCTGTTGCAGGCCGTCGGCAAATATGTCGAAGTCAGGCAGGTGTATCATGAGTCGGAAACGGGACGATCAGACATCATTGACTGAAGCACATTTTACAGAGCTGGTAGAGGCCCTGAAACTGCTCGGGATTGCCATCGCCCGGGCGGGTGTCTATGGCGTGGACCATCCGGCGGCGCAGGAGGCGTCTGCCGATGCCTTTGCCGCGCTCGACCCGTTGCTGCGGGTCAGAGAGCGGCCGCTCGAACTCTCGACTGAATCGGGCGAGCTGTTGCTCGATGGCGAGGCGGCAGGCTACGAACCGGCGCTCTCCGGACTGCTGGTGCCGCAACTGTCGCGCCACGGGCGTTTGGTGCTGGTACTCTCGTCACCCCTCGCGCAGGCGGAACTTTCGGAGCTGATCGAATTGCTCGCACAGCCGCCGCAGTCGCGCTTTCAGTCGGGACCGACGCTGGCCGATCAGATGATGGAGTCCGGCTGGAAAACGATCCGCCCGGTCAAGGGACATTATGCCCGCATCACTGACGACCAGTCGGCCGGGGACGGTGCTGGCGGCGGCGGCAAGGGCGGCGGCACGAGCGGCGGCGGCACGAGCGGCGGTGCGGATGGTAGAGGTGCCGAGTCGGGTGCTGCCCCGCGTGGCAAAGGCCGGGGCGATGGCGGGTCGGGGGGCAGCGGACCGCAGGTGATGGATCTGACCGGCGAACTGGCAGCCCAACTGGCGGCCGGCCTGCTGGATCGTACGACTGGCGACGAGACGCGCGCCATGGCTGACTTCGGCGGGCATGTGCGTCTCAACCATCTGCTCGACCGGCTGGAGAATATTGCAATTCGCTTCGACGCAGACGATAACACCATCGCACCGGAAGGGCGGCGGCTGATACAGACCCTGCTGCTGGAGATGCAGCAGATTGCGCTGACAATCAGCACACGCATCACCAACATCGCCGCCGATGCCGCCGCCGACCGTCCGATCGTCAGACGTCTTGAGCAGGATGCGATCAGGCGCGGCATCCACCTGCGGGCCACCCGCGACGAGCTGCTGGCCGAGCTGGCGGAACTGCATCAGGAACTTCTCCAGCCCCTGACGGTCGTTTCAGGCGTGCTCGAAACTATTCTCAGCGGACTGCTCGGGGAGACAACCGAGCCGCAGCATTCGATGTTGCAACTCGCTTTCGACAGCGTCAATACGGTCAGCGAGATCGCCAGACACGTTACCGAGCTGGTCGGCTATCCGGCCGGTCTGACACCCAAGCCGCCGACGTTCTGACAGGCGCTCCCCCTGACGGCTGCCGCGTGCTTCGGCGCCGCTTTACGCCATCTGCACATCGTGCCGCTTTTCGAACTCCGTAATCGCGCCCTCCACCAGCAGCGTCTGAGCGATGTCGTCGAGTCCTTCGAGCAGAATATTTTTGGCGGCAGCATCGATCTCGAACCGAACTGGTGCGGCTCCGGCCGGCAGGCTGACGGTCTGTTTCGCAAGATCGACTGCCGCTTCCAGTCCCGGATCGGCGCGCACAGCGACGAAAAAGCTCTCGACCGTTTCGGGCGGCAGTTCGATGCAGAGCAGTCCGTTGCGGATGCTGTTGCCCCGGAAAATGTCGGCAAAGCCCGGCACGCGTCCGGCCGCATCCTCGCGCCAGGGTGCGATCACGACCCGGAAGCCGTACTGCACGACCGCCCAGACCGCGTGTTCGCGACTCGAACCGCAGCCGAAGTTGTTGCGCGTCAGCAGAATCGAGGCGCCTTCAAACTCGGGCCGGTTCAGCTCGAAATCGGCATTGGGCGAGCCATCGGTATTGTAGCGCCAGTCGCTGAAAAATCCGGTCTCAAAGCCGAGACGGCTGATCGACTTGAGGTACTGTTTGGGGATGATGGCATCGGTATCGACATTGGCACGATCGACAGTGGCAACGATGCCGCAGTGGGTGGTAAAAGGCTGCATGTTTTTCTCCTGCTATTGCTGCTCATCCGTGGCGGCGGGTTCCAGCCGCGGTTTGGTGTGTTTGGCGCGTTGTTCGGCCACCGGTGTGCGCTCGACACCGGGCTGCATCTCGTTCAGTTCGTTGAGGTTCTTCAGACCGAAATGCTCCAGAAAAGTGGCGGTGGTGCCGAAGAGGAACGGACGGCCGGGCAGATCGCTGCGACCGAGGATACGCACAAACTGCATCTCCATCAGCACCTTGATCACATGCCCGACCCCGACGCCGCGGATCGACTCGATCTCGGAGCGCGAAATCGGCTGCCGGTAGGCGATGATCGCCAGCGTCTCGATCATCGGACGCGAAACGCGCTGCGGCTTGCCGCGGTTGAGCATGCGGCGCACCCAGGGTCCGCAGGCGGCCGAGGTCTGCAGGCGGTAGCCGCCCGAAACCTCGACCAGCTCCATTCCAACCGCGGCTTCGTGGACGAGCTGTTGCAGCTCGCCGAAGGCCTGTTTGATGGCCTGGCCGCTGATGCCGGTCGCGCCGGCCAGATTGTCGTCCTCCGGCGGGGGTTCGGCGGCATTCCGGTCGGCCTCGGCGGCGGCGGCGATTTCCTCATCGCTGACAGTGGCGGAGGCATCGTCCGCATCGGCCCGCTGCTCGAAGGCGACGGCCTCGAGGATGCGGCGGATTTCGCGCGGTGTGATCGGACGTTCGGAACCGAGAATCAGGGCGCCGATAATCTGGCGCAGATCGGGATCGATATGAGACTCGCCCATCTCAGGCACCTCCGATCACGGGGGGCGGCAGGGGCACCGCCTGGTCGGCGGTTTCGTCGATCCGTTTCAACACAATCTCACCGAAAGCACCCGACTGGAAGGCGGCGATCTGACGCAGCCGCAGCAGTTCGAGCAGGGCGAGGAAGGTCACGATAATCTCGCCGCGCGGGGAATGGCGGTGGAAGAGCCCCGAAAAGATCACGGCCTCGGAACGTGCGGTCAGGCGCAGGATCATGTCGATCTTGTCCGGCACGGTCCAGGCGATCGGCTCGATTTCGCCGAACTCCTCGATCGGAGCCCGCGCGAGGACTTCGTTGAAGGCCGCAATCAGGTCGAAGAGTCCCACATCGCCCAGCGGCTTGTCTTCCTCCCCGGACGCCGCCGCGATCAGTGGTTCGCCGCCGGCGGCGAAGATATTCTGCTGCATGAACTCGCGCTCCTGCAGCCGCGAGGCGGCGTCCTTGAAACGCTTGTACTCGACGAGCTGGCGCACGAGATCCCAGCGCGGATCCTTGCCTTCGTCCTCCTCCTCGGCCGGGGCTTCCTCGCCCTCGCCGGCCAGCAGCATGCGGCTCTTGATCAAGGCGAGGGTGGCCGCCATGACGATGAATTCGCCGGCGATATTGAGGTCGAGCATCTCCATCACATTGAGATACTCGGCATACTGCGTGGCGATGTGCTCGATCGGGATATCGTGGATATCGAGTTCGTCGCGCCGGATCAGGTAGAGCAGCAGATCGAGCGGTCCTTCGAAAACATCGAGGCTGACCTTGTAGTCGTCGTGTGGCAGGGGAAAAGCCATGGTCGGGTACTCTCCGGCGTTATTCCAGACCCGTCGCCTGACGGACGGCCTTCAGGGTTGCGGCGGCGGCGGCCCTTGCCCGCGCGGCTCCACGGAGCAGGATCTCCTCGACATAGTCCGGCGCGGCGGCCAACTCGGCGCGGCGACTGCGGAAGGGGTCGAGCAGGGCGTGATACGCCGCGATCAGCTCCTTTTTGGCATGACCGTAGCCATAGCCGCCGGCGCGCAGTTTGGCGGCCATTTCGGCTGCCTCGGCAGGTGAGACAAAGAGTTTGTAGAGCGCATAGACGTGGCAGCTCTCGGGATCCTTGGGATCTTCGAGCGGCGTGCTGTCGGTAACGATGCTCATGATGGCGGCCTTGGTCTCCTTGTCGCTGCCGAAAAGATCAATCGCATTGCCGTAGGATTTGGACATCTTCTGGCCGTCGATTCCCGGCACGACCGCCACCTCCTCCCGAATCGAGGGTTCGGGAATGGTGAAGATATCGCCGTAGCGGTGGTTGAACTTCAGCGCCAGGTCGCGCGTGACCTCGACATGCTGCTTCTGGTCGCGCCCGACCGGCACAAGATTAGACTGATAGAGCAGGATATCGGCCGCCATCAGCACGGGGTAGGCGAAGAGCCCGTGCGTGGCATCAATCCCGCGCGCCAGTTTGTCCTTGTAGGAGTGGCAGCGCTCCAGCAGACCCATCGGGGTCAGGGTCGAGAGAATCCAGGTCAGTTCATGAACTTCGGGCACATCGCTCTGGCGGAAGAAAATCGTCCGTTCCGGATCGAGGCCGCAGGCCAGGAAGTCGAGCGCCACATCCCGCGTATCGGTGCGCAGTTGGGCGGCATCGCTGACAGTCGTCATGGCATGGTAGTTGGCGATAAAGAGGAAGGTTTCGCCTTGTTCCTGCAACTCCAGCGCGGGGCGCATCATGCCGAAATAGTTTCCCAGGTGCAGTTTGCCTGAGGGTTGAATTCCCGATAATATTCTCATCACATCTCCAACGCCGTTTAAACGGCAAGAAAAGCTTAAGCATATATTATGCCCCGCCTGCCTGCAACAGAAGTCTGTGACTTACAGCAGTTCGCTGACGCGCAGGACTTCGCTGACGCTCCAGGCCTGGGCAAAGCATCCGCGCTGTTTGTGGGGGCTGTCGCCATCGACAATCTCGGGTAGGTGCCCGACGGCACCATCCGCAAAAAGCTCGCTGCAACTGGAGAGCCAGGCTCGGGCGGCGGGGCGGGCCGATGCACCGTACACCTGCAACAGTGCTTCGGCATAGCTCGGGAAGGGCCAGACCCAGGCCGTGCCGCTGTGGTAAGCCGGTTTGCGGCGCGTGTCTTCGTCGCCCTCGTAACGGCCCCAGTAGGGGCGTTGCGGATCGTTGAGCAGCCGACCGTGATGCTCGACCGGCAGGGGAAGGCTGACAGGAAGGTCGGCCAGTGTCCTGATGGCACCCGGCACGAGCAGGGTCTCGCAGGCGCGCAGGATGCGGCGGCTGCGCGGATGGTCGCGGAAGGCACCGAGGGTGATGGCCAGCAACTGGTTGCAGCGCAGATGGTCGTCGGCCCGGGCCCGGGCGGCCGGTTCGCCCGGCGCGGCATGCAGACAATCGCTCAGGAAGCCCTCTTCCTCGCGCCAGAAAAGCTCCGACAGCGAGGCGGCGGCCTGTTGCGCCAGAGCGGCCCAGTCGCCGGCGGGGTCGATGCGCTGCATCAGGTTGAGTGCCGCTATCCAGAGCGCCTGAATCTCGACCGGATAGCCCGTGCGCGGGGTTCCGGTGGGGTGGTTGGTGTCCATCCAGGTATAGTGAGCCGGACTGAAGACCAGTCCCGAGGCGGCATCGACCCAGATGCCGTTGGGGGTGCCCTGCCGGTAGCCTTCGAGCAGACTGCGGATCACCGTTCGTAGCGGGCGGCCGCCGCAATCGGCCTCTAGCACGGTTTCCAGTCCTAGGTGCCCGGCCAGATCGGCGGCGGCGACACAGTACCAGAGCGGGGCATCGGAAGTGTCGCGGTTGGAGTCGTCGTTGCCGCGGATCATGTTGGGCAGGGTGCCATGGCGTTCGAAACGGCCGAACTCGCGCAGGATGCGCAGCGAGGGTTCGGTCAGACCGGCGGCGATCATGCCGCGCAGCACGATGAAGGTATCGCGCCCCCAGTCGAGAAACCAGGGGTAACCGGCGATGACCGTCTGCAGCGCATCGCGCGCCACCACAAAATCCTGCAGGGCCGGCAGCAGCACCTGGCGCAGCGGGACGCTGGCGGGGATCGGCGGCGGAAGGCAGTCGGGCGGCGGCAATTCGGGGATCTCGGCGGCATCCGTCAGCATGGCGGCCTGCAGGCAGAGACTCGCACCGCCGGCCAACCGGCCGCTGAAGTAACCGGGACTGAAGAGATCCGAGGCCGGTTCGAGCCCGCGTTCGCGTTCGAGCGGGCGTTCGACCATGTAGTGCCATTCGGGCTGGTGCACATAAACCGCCCGATCGCTCTGCAACTGCAGGCCCGGCCGGTCCTGCGGGGCAAAGATGACACCCTGCCCGCGGATTTGCAGGGCGGCCGGCCAGGCTGTCTCGGGGCCGGTAAAGGCCTTGGTGGTTTCGTGAAACGAGCGCGATTCGATATCCGGCCGCAGGATCACCTCGACCTCCTCGCCATCCGCCAGCGCTCCGGCGCTGTCGGGACATGGCCGGTGGCGCGTGAGGGTCAGGCCGACACGGTTTTCGCCCTGGTAGAGCTGCAGGTGCAGACCCAGCAGCACCCAGCGGCCGAGGCCCACCGGCACCAGGAACTCCCAGCGTGCCTGCCCCTGACCGGGCGCGACGGCAAACTGTTCGAGCGAGTCGGCATCGAGATACTGCGAATAGCCCCGGTAGCGTAGCCAGATACGGCAGCGGCTCAGAAGCACCTGACGATCGGTCGGCACGTGCGGGTCGGGATTGGCCGCCAGCAGGGCATCGTAGCGACTCTGCAACTCGGCCCAACGCGCCGGTACGTGACTCATGGCACCGCGACCGTTGGCCAGCAGGGCCAGCAACTGCCGCGAACGCACGGCGACGCCGTCGAAAGTCAGCGGCACCTCCGGACCCGCGCCACCCGGCAGAGCCAGCAGCCCGACCGTACCGCAGGCGACCCCCTGCGGCTGATAGACGCGGGTCTGCAGGCGGTAGTGTGTGGCCGCGTCATTTTCCGTCGCGAGGGGTTCAAAAATGGCGATCTGCCTGCCTTTGTCGAGCGCCACCGAGACAGACTGGGCGACCGCCGTGCCGTCGGCGTGGTCGATACGGGCGCGGAAGGGATGGGGGGCAACGATCAGCAGCAGGTTGCCCGGCGGAACGGGGGTCAGC
>Ga0172382_10005468_pt1 | contig 18922 bp, 19 predicted proteins | sample Leawel138RmetaG_FD_122245 | JGI IMG/M metagenome (GOLD analysis project Ga0172382, IMG submission 122245) | Leachate microbial communities from a municipal landfill in Southern Ontario, Canada - Leachate well 138R metaG | ecosystem: Engineered > Solid waste > Landfill > Unclassified | place...
CCGATATCATTGCAATATTTAATAGGGGGTGATGATGAAGATTATCTATTAAATTAAAAGTAAAGTACCTAATTATATTGTATAACCATAATTACTTCCTACCGAAATCCAATCTATCAACATTAAAATAATTTTATACTGTTAATCTCTTATGCTCAAAATTTGTAAATTTCTTATTGACTTTAACACACCTCAATTTGACATTATTTTAAACACTAAAAATTATACATGGTTTTTCCTATTTTTTTTAATAAATCTAATTTACAATTATATATCCTGAGTTTGCCACTTCATAAAAGTAAAAATCCCCCTTAAATAGAGGGATTCTTCAAAAAAATACTGAATTCATCTCGTTTTCATGCTGATTTGAACTGTTTTATGTTGTTTTTCCTTGTATTAAGAGCTGTTTATAATTCCTTTTGAACACGCGATTTTTGAGAATAAGTACTAACATTTATGTACTAACCAAATATTTTTATGTTAGTTTTAATGTTCTTAAGTTCCATTTTCCTGAATAATTTTATAGGTATTTTGATATCAAACGCGTCTAATATGGTTTTTAAATCAGGATCATCCAGATCATTAAACCTGTAATAATCACCGGGAAGTCTATCAATTGTCCATTTGTTAAGAGCCCTTTGAATACGCTCGCCGATAAGCCCTGTCTGCCAGTCAAACTTTTTATGTTTGCTTTGTTTTTGTTTTAGAGCCTTACCGTCTACTATTTTCTTTTGAATTATCCTTAAGATTAGCAAAGCTATCATGCATACTATTAAGTGGGCCTCTATATGCTCTCTGCTTCTTACGAAAATCGGCCTCGTTTGAAGATCGCTTTTCATAATCTTAAACTGATATTCGATGAGCGATAACCCGTGATATTTCTCTATTACATCCAAATCATCCATGTCAAGCTCGGACGTGACTATTTGATAATAGCCCATGAGTTCTTTATAAGCTTCTATTTTCTCCTTATCAATCATCGCCCTTAAAGCGCCGGAATTAACAAGTTCCCCGGTTCTTATATTTACTAAATCTTTTCTTAAAAAAGTTTTCAAACTTTTGGCTTGGGTTTTTGAGATTCTGAAGCTCGAGGGAGATGTTAATAATTTATCGAGGAATTCCAAAAATGATTTGTTTTCCGCGATCTCCCTGTCATAATAATTCTTACTCCAATAAACAACAACCTTTTGAACTATTTCTCTCTTTTCTCCGTTTTCATCCCTTACTGTTTTCTTTACAATTCTTGATTTATATTTGAAATCCGGGGAGCGTTCTATATAATCTTTCTCGTCGATAATCCACCTTTTCTCCTCTTCGGTGCTTTTCTTGATGCTTCTGCTTAAGATATAACCTTTATTCCGGTCTATTAAATGGCAGATTGTCGGATAATTGCATATTCCCCTGTCGCCGATGAAAATATACCTGGAGTTAATAAGGTTATCGATGTTTCTGGACAGGGCTTTGTTCACGGTAACGTGATCAAGGGTATTACCCGGAAAAATCTCAATTGATATTGGCATTCCCTCTTCGTCCATGAATAGGCCTGTTTGTACTATCGGTTGCGGTCGGTATTCTTTGCATACTCCTCTTTTGCGTAATCCTGAAACGATCTCGCCGTCATCGACGGTATCTTCATCATTTTCTTCGATTTCAAAGAAGAAGTTCGTAACGTCATAAAAGATGATGTTATTTTTCCGGTTGGCCTTATTGATAAGGTTAGTGTTGATCCTGTTAATGATTTGCTTTTTGTGATTATAAATGAATGTCAGGGTATCATAAATATTGTAAGGATAGACCTTTCTTACGATTTCTTCGTAGTATTCTTCATTTTGCTTCACAGTTGAGAATTTAGACGCGGGGCTTAAAACTCTCCCGTAAACGAGGAGCCTGAAAAACCCCAAAAGGTCAAACTTGATTTTCGTGTGGGCTTTATAAGAGGTAACCAAACTTATTAAGCCCAGCTCTTCCAAAACTCGCTCAAGCAGGGCGTGGGAATAAAGTTTAGGATGGCCGATACATTCAGGATCGCCTTCCGATAATAATATTTTGTATTCCTCTTTGAGTTTGCTCTGATCAACAAAAGGGAGCAGCGAATCAATTAAGGGCTTACCGTTTTTAAAAGACTCTTTGAGCCTTTTTACGAAATCTGGCTTTCCGTCATCGAAGCGGGAAAGCGGCCCGATGTACAATAAGATTTTTTTTCTGATGGAAGGTTTTCCTCTATCGTCAATAACTCTGATGCCCTCAACCAATCTTAAACATGGAATCCCGTTGTTATTATATGTTTCAATAAACATGGCATAACCTCCTAAAAAGGTACTTAGGTACTATTTATTATAATATATCACATGTGGGGCGAAAATGCAAGCAAAAAGTTAAAAATAGTTAAAAAAATAAAAAAATGGCCCAAAAAGCCATAAAATTGTTATATGCATTTAAGTACTAACTGGCAAACTCGGGAAAATATTTACAAGGGTGCACTAATATTTAGTAGGGGTGCGCTATTGTATCAATATAGGTTAAGTAACCCATTATTTTATTGATTTTTCGATATAAATTTGGTATAATATAAATAGTGTTTTATTTGGATTATCTTTGTGCCCATAGCTCAATTGGATAGAGCGTCTGACTACGGATCAGAAGGCTGGGGGTTCAAGTCCTCTTGGGCACGCCATTTGTAATTTTAACCATGCATCCAAATTTCGGTTTTGCACGGTTTTTTTATTAAAGTTTGAAGTTAATGCGGGCCGTCTTTATGGATTAGTCCTTTTTTTTATTTTAATTACGATTCGGTTAAGCAATGATAAAATTTAACATAATTCTTATTTTAGAATTCAATATAATAGTGTAAATTGATAAAAGATATGATATAATATGTTTGTCGAGAGGTGGATAGTATGAGAATAGCATTAATCGCTCATGATAAAAAGAAAAAAGATATTATTGAATTTGCTAATGAATATAAACAATTTTTGAGATTACATAATTTATATGCCACCGGAACAACCGGCCGAATGATAAAAGAACAAACCGGGCTGGATATTAATTGCTATAAATCGGGACCGCTTGGCGGTGACCAAGAAATAGGCGCAAAAGTAGCCCGTGAAGAACTTGATATGGTGATATTTTTTCGTGACCCCCTTACCGCTCAGCCGCACGAGCCCGATATCAGTGCATTGTTGAGGTTATGTGATGTTTATGAAGTGCCTCTGGCAACAAATAAAAATACCGCCGCACTGTTGATTAAAGGCAGTGTTATATAAACGGGAGTAAGAATATGATTAATCAAATTATCAAATTTATTGTTGACAATAAATTTACTTTAATTATACCGATAATATTCGCTACCGCTTTATTAATTTTAGATACATACGCTAACAGAAATAAACTGTCAACTATCGGTTTCTTATTATTTTTATTGTCTTTATCCGGTTTTGTATTTATTATTATCGTGGATATAAAACTTTTTAATATCGAATTAGTTGTTTATATAGCCGTTTTATGTCTAATTACCTTCTTTTATAATAGTATTGCTTATGCACAGGCTACATATAAATACAATATGCTCGCTAATCTTCTTATCGCATTACCTTCCAATATTGAAAGCCAAGTTTATATTTATTTGGATAATAAATCACGTTTTATGATGTTTACCGATCAGTTTTATGATTTGTTTCATAACTTTAACTTTGATAAAAAAAATTGGAGTAAGTATTTTGATCATGCAGTAATAGAAAACAAAAATTATACTTATAAGGATTTTAAGTCAATTTTTCAATCTATCGAAGAAAAAACTTATAAAATTCAATTTGTATTTTCCAATGATTATATTGTACCTGTCCAGTTGATAAAGAAGAAAGTTATCAATAATGGCAAACTTTTGGGTTATGTTCTCATTAATCAGAAGTTAACGTTAACGGAAGTTTATAAAGAAAACGTTAATAATGAGTTTAGAAAGAGACAACACATTTATTTTGATTTATTAGGCAAACCGATTGCATATTATGATTTTGAAAAAAAACGGTACATTTTAAATTCAATGATGTGTCGCCTTCTGAATATTGAAGAAAACGAAATCAATCGAACAGCATTTGAACAATTAATTTATGAAGAAGATGAAAAAATATATTTATCTCGAAAAATACATCCTGATTGTATTAATAAAAATTATTACCGTTTAAAAACAATAAATGGGGTTGAATGGTTTGAGGATAATGTCATTGAGTTTGAAAATAAACAATATGCCGTATTATATCGAACCGATTTTTCTTCCGTTAAAATCGATTTATATAATTATGTTAATTTAATCGATGATCTGAAAAGTTTGAAAGATTTTAAATTTATTTTAATTATGATTTCAATTAAAGATATTCCGGAAATAAGTGAAAAAATCGGTAAAGACGGTTGTGAAATTTTGATATCGCAATATTTCCGCAATATAAAAAAATATATCGGCGAAACCAAAAAAATATATAAAGTCGGTCAAATTGAATATGCAATTGTGATACCGGAATTAAATAAATTTGAATTTTTTATACGGGACTTAGAAAATAATCATTCTGATTTACTTAGTGTTGATTTATATTTCAATGAAATAAAATTTTCTTTGAAAAACGCGGTCGGATTGGTTAATTCTCAGGATGTAGTTGTTCAAACCGCCGAAAGTATTGTTAAGGCCGGATTTGATGCGCTAAATCTTGCAACCGATGAAAAATATATGAAAAGATACAGCCTTTATCAATCAAGCAAACATGTTGATAATTCAAATGATTTTGGCATTGACTTAAGTGATGAGTATCTGGAAAAATTACTTAAATAGATATCGGGAGTTATTATGTTTGATGTTATTTTGGTAATGGCCGGCAGTGGTGAAAGGTCGGGCTTACCATATAATAAAAATCTTTATAAAATCAAAAACAAACCATTATTCCGTTACTCGATGGACTTGTTTTTGCATATTCCGCAATGTCATAAGATTATAATGGTTGTAAACAAAAAAGATTTTTCGGTAGTTCGGGATGCCGTTATCGATGTCGAAACGGCAAAATTTAAGGTTGTTTTAGGCGGACCGCGGCGTCAGGATAGCGTTGCCAAAGGCATTAAGCAGGCTGAAACCGATATGGTTTTAATACATGACGCGGCTCGACCTTTGTTGACGGAAGATATGATATATAAATTATACGACAAATCACAATCGGTCGATTGTGCCGTATTGGCGGTTAAAGCAATTGATACCGTATATCGTTTTAATTCGAAGGATGTTGAATTATTAAATCGTGATGAATTGTGGCATATACAAACACCGCAAGCGATAAGATTGTCCTTACTTAAAAAGGCTTTTGACATCGCTGTCAAAGAAAATTTAACTTTTACCGATGATGTCGGCATGTTAATTAAACAATTCGGGATTAAACCGGAAATTGTTGAGGGAAGCTATGACAACATTAAGGTTACCTATGAACGGGATTTACGGATTGTTGAGTATATGATTGAGCGGGGTTATTATGGAATATAGAATAGGACATTCCCGGGATGTTCATCGTTTTGCTAAAGACCGAAAACTAATGCTTGGCGGTATATTAATTGATTATTCACGCGGTTTGGTTGGTCATTCTGATGCCGATTGTGTTTTGCATGCTGTTGTTGAATCGATTATTGGCGCTTTGGGATTAGGCGATCTCGGTACGCATTTTCCTGATAATGACCCCAAATATCAGGGGATTTCATCTGATTATTTTGTGAAGTATGTATCACAACTTCTTGATAAATATAAGTTTGAAATTTGCAATTTAGATATTACAGTTATCTTAGAAAAACCCATCCTTGCACCATATGTTAATTCCATGCAAAAAAATATTGCAAAATTATTGCAAATATCTTCTTCGCGCGTTAATGTTAAAGCCACGCGCAATGAAGGCTTAGGCTATATCGGTCGCGGTGAAGCAATTATTGCTGAATGCGTAGTATTGATAAAGCGAAAAGAAGTCATAAAAAAATTATTATAAATACTTGTTAAATAATTATGGTTTTATAACAATACGCTATTAAAACTATAGCACCAAAAAATAATAGGCATTTCAACATAAGCTTGAAGTGCCTATTTTGATTGAAACGCCTTATTATATCAAATATCATAGTTAAAACACCAGAGGTTACCACTAAATTTTCAACATATTTATTTTATAATAGCGTGATATAGCGTATTATTTTTTTACAGACGATAATCATCAACTTCCAAATATTTTAACGGTTTTTGTTTTTGAGGATTTGGAATAGAGATTTCATAAACCGTTTCGTTTATTAGTTTATTTGTATATTTACCCAACGCCAGATCGGAAAGACTAACTACTCCTACCAATTTTTTTTCATCATTGATAACAACTAATCTCTTGACTTGATATTCTCCCATCATTTCTAATGCTCTGATTGCATTTTCATTTTTATTTATATCAACACAATGATGAGTCATAACCGTTTCGGCCGTAATATCTTCAAATTTTCCCTGTCCCAATGCTCGGATTACAATGTCTCTGTCCGTTACAACTCCTAAAACTTCTCGAAAATCATTTACGATAACAATCATCCCGACATCAAAATCTGCCATCAGCATTGCTATATGTGATATTTTATCGGTCTTTTTAGCAGTAAGTACTTTTTTCGTCATTAGCTCTTTTATTTTCATTATCTCACCTCGAAATTTATTATTAATAAAAAGGTTAAAAAATATACATTAAACATGTTTTTAAAACTATATATTTAATGAGGGATTTTTATGAAAATAAAGAAAATAAAAATATTTGTTATAACAACATTGCTTGTTGGATTAATTTTGATGGCTATCAATTTTATTAGCGGCTATTTTTCGCAACGTGTTAAAATATATATTAAACAAAAAGTGCAACTTGAAGCCTCAAACCTTATTTCAACAACCATTAAGACCGAAGTATTACCGCATATAGATTTAGATAATATGGTTAAAATAATTGGGGAAGAAAATAAAATAGAAAGTGTTTTTATTAATACTTATCAGGTAAATAAAATTACTTCGGAAATCTCCGAAAATTTAGGAAATATGATGCGAAATATCAACGAAAGAGATTTTGATAATTTGTATTTACCAATGGGGATAATTTTATCCGATACATTGTTTAGTAATCTTGGTCCCAATATTAATATTAGAATATATCCTGTCGGCAGTATCATTGTTGATATTTTAAGTGATTGTGAACATTATGGAATAAATAATTCGTTATTGACAATTTATGTTAAAGTCAGAATTATTTTTGCGGCTGTTATTCCGTTTCAACGTAGTGAAGTTGAAGTACAAGCGCACCTCCCTTTGATAGTACAAATTATTCAGGGGGTTGTTCCCAGATATTATTTTAACAGCAGTAGCGATGAATACATTCCCTATCCAATAATTGAATAGTATTTTACTTTTAATAACGGTCTTTTTGTAGTATAATAAAAACGAAAACAAAGAAAGGAAAAAAATCATGGCTGAAAACAAATTAAACAATAAAAAAATTGAGACAAAAGTCAAGACATTAATCAATAAAATCCGACCGTATTTACAAAGAGACGGCGGCGATGTTGAGTATGTAAAAATGGAAGCGGGCATTGTATATGTAAAATTGCAAGGCGCATGTGTCGGTTGCCCCAGTGCTGATTTGACTCTTAAAGAAGGTATTGAAGCCATTTTGCTTGAAGAAGTACCCGGAGTCATTGGCATTGAAAAGGTTAATTAATAATAGATTTATTTTAATGATGGTGCTGTGAAGATGATGGTGTTACCGTTATCACTAATATTTACACAAACATAAGCCCTCCCAATTCGCATATTTTTAATAACTTGATTTTATTTATAATCAAGTTTTTTTATTAATTATTAATTACCAAGGGGTATTTATTCTAATTCTTAACAAACAATAAATTTTGTGTTATAATTATTTTACTAGTAATGAGGTGTATCATGATTAAAAAGGGAGAAATAGTATACGGTCGGATAACTAATATAATCGGTTATGGCGCTTTCGTAAAGGTTGGTGATTATGACGGATTGATACATATTTCAGAATTCTCCGATAATTATGTTAAGAAGATTGATGACTATGTTGCGGTTGGTCAAATTGTAAAACTTAAAGTTTTGGACGTCGATGAAGAAAATAAAAAACTTAAGTTAAGTTATAAGGTTATTCATCGACGGCGCGGTGTAAAAAGTGAAGTTCCGAAATTTATTATTGGTTTTAAGTCTTTGGAAAAACAGATACCAATTTTTATTGAAGAACAAATGTCTAAGAAAAAAATAACCAACTCAATTAAAAGATAACAGAAACGGGTGTAAAAATGATTATTTTTGATTATAAAAATATATTGCCTTTTATCAGTGAAAACGAGATAAAAAAATACGAACATAAAGCAAAATGGGCCAGAAAAAGTTTATTAACAAAATCGGGAGCAGGAAATGATTATCTTGGTTGGATAAAATACCCTCAAATGATTAACCATGAATTCATTGATGAGATATTGATAGCAAAGGATAATATTTTAGAAAATTCTGATGTGTTGGTTGTAATTGGAATCGGCGGGTCATACCTCGGTGCGAAAGCGGTTATCGATATGTTTTCTGATTATTTTCCGAAAAAGCAAGAAACAGAAATTATTTTTGCCGGTCATACTCTCTCTTCCACATATATAAATGAATTGTATTCTTATTTAAAGGATAAAGATTTTTCGATTAATGTTATTTCTAAATCGGGTACTACCACTGAACCGGCTTTGGCATTTCGTTTATTGCGGCAATTGCTTGTAAAAAAATACGGAAGCGATTATAATAAAAGAATATATTGTACAACGACGGCCGGTAAGGGCGCATTATATGAATTGGCCGTTCAAAATAATTATCGACTTTTTTATATTCCGGAAGATATCGGCGGCCGGTATTCGGTGTTAACGCCGGTTGGTTTGCTACCTTTAGCGGTTAAGGGAATTAATATTCGGGATTTAGTTAAGGGGGCTGTTCATGCTTTAGATTGCTTTGATAAAAAACCCTATATGGAAAATGAGGCTATGCTTTATGCCGCGATAAGGCATCTTCTGTATCAAAAGGGGAAACTGATTGAATTACTTATTACTTATGAGCCGAAATTTCGATATTTTAGCGAATGGTATAAACAATTGTTCGGTGAATCCGAAGGGAAAGACCATAAAGGTATTTTCCCGGCTTCAGCTCTGTATACAACCGATTTGCATTCGCTTGGTCAATATGTCCAGGAGGGAAAAAGACATCTTTTTGAAACGACGGTTTATATTTCGAACACCGATCAAGAAATGATTATTCCACCGGAAAATAATAATTTTGACGGTCTTAATTATTTAGCTTACAAATCATTGGAAGAAATAAATCAACAAGCGTTAAAGGGAACGGTTTTGGCTCATGTGTTCGGAGATGTTCCTAACATTATTATTAATATTTCTGAATTGACATCATTCAATGTCGGTTCCCTTTTATATTTCTTGATGTTTGCATGCGGTATGAGCGGTTATTTGCTTGGGGTTAATCCTTTTAATCAAGAAGGTGTTGAAGCGTATAAGAAAAACATGTTTGCTTTACTGGGGAAACCGGGTTATGAAGATTGGCGAAAGAAGTTGGAGAAATTATGAAAAAAGGTTTTTTGCTTATAATCGTTTTATTAATAACTGTATTAAGCGGATGCCAAAAAAAAGATGATTTTACTCAAGACTATCCGATAATGCGTGGTGTCGAACACGTATATGAAAAAGTTGAATATGATGATATTATCAATGCTTTTACTGTTAAATCGGGTGTTCATGTAGTTTTGTTTGCTTTTGATACCGATTTTGCGGAATGTCCGTATTGCATTGCCTGCGTTCCTTTATTAAACGAAGTAGCGATTGAGATGGGGATTGCGAAAATACTATATATTGATATTTATCGGATGCGCCAAGAACGAACCGCTGAATATCTTCTTTTATTGGGTTATCTCGACGGTAAAGTCGGTGATTTATTAGAGAAAAACGGAAAAAAAGAGATTGTGGTGCCCGATGTTTATGTAATAAAAGACGGTGAAATTATCGGTCATCATATTGCAACAATTAAAGACGATGCCGATAAATTTATTTTTAATCTTTCTGAAGAGGAAAAAAATCAAGTTAGAAACATATATCGGCAATTGTTGACATTGTCGCAAAATTAAACTTTATTTTTTATTTAGTTTTCCAAGTCATTATTTCATTTATTTATTAATAAATTATAAATAGGTGAAACAATGAATAAATCTGTTAAACATATAAATGTTGTTTTATTACTTATATTGTTTTTTATCTCTGTTGCCGCTTTTTCCGCAAATAATAAGGTTAATGTCGCGCCTTTGATATATCTTGATCCCGGTCACGGCGGCTCTGATGGTGGTGCGGTTGGTTATGATCATACCAGTGAGAAAGATATCGTTTTACATGTTAGCAAATATTTAAAAACTTATCTTGAAAATTCCGGATTTCGGGTAAAAATGACACGGGATGGCGATTATGATTTAGCGCCAAAAAATTGTCAAAATCGGAAGCGCTATGACATTCGAAAACGATGTGAATTGATTAACAATTCGTCCTGTCTTTTGTACGTATCCGTTCATGCCAATGCTTTTTCCGATAAATCAATTCGTGGCGCCCAAGTGTTTTATAATAAAAATACCTTGCAGTCAAAAGAATTATCGGAAATGATGCAATCGTCAATAACGAAAACAATGCAAAATACAAAAAGAGTGGCAAAGCCTATTGGCGGCAAATACTTAATTGAAAACGTTAAGAAAATAGGCTGTCTTGTTGAGATAGGTTTTTTATCCAATTTGGAAGAGTTGCAATTATTAAAAAGCAGCGCCTATCAAGACCGGATGGCGTATGCCATTTATTTGGGGATAATATCTTTTTTAGATTCCAATAATAATATATAATATTTAAAAGGTGAAACGGTGAATAAAACTATTGCGATAAATTCGGAAACAGAAATGATATCTTTGGGTGAAAAAATTGGTAAAATGGCTGTTCCCAATATGGTAATTATCTTGAACGGTGATCTTGGAGCCGGTAAAACAACCCTTACTAAAGGCATTGGTAAAGGCCTCGGTATATCTGAAATCATAAACAGTCCCACATATACAATTTTAAAAATTTATCACGGTCGGTTGGTATTGTACCATTTTGATGTTTATCGTTTGAATGCGGAAAGCGGAGATGAGTATTTAGAAGAATATTTCTATATGGGGGGATTATCCGTTATTGAATGGGCGAACAATATAGATTATTTGTTGCCCGATGAAGGAGTTTTGTCTATTGAAATTAATATTATCGGTGAATCGAGCCGAACGGTTACTTTTCATTCCGATTCTTCAGAATATATTAATTTAGTTGAGAGAGTGTTATTATGAAGACCATTGTATTTGATACCGCTTCCCCTTATCTTTATTTATCTTTTTTATCCGATAATAAAGTAATGTACGAGAAGTTTGCGGAAGGCAAAAACCGGCATTCCGAAAACTTGACCCAAGCGATAGCGGAAGGCCTCAAACGATATAAACTTAAATTATCGGATTTCAACAAAATATATCTTGGTATAGGGCCCGGTTCATATACCGGTCTTCGCGTCAGCGTGACTGTCGGCAAAGTTTTGGGATGGGCTTTAAATATCCCCATATATACAGCTAGCAGTTTAGATGTATTGGCTAGTGGTTATTTTAAAAAAGACGGTATTTATGCCGTTACATTAAAGGCAAAGAAAAATTATGTTTACGGTAAATTGATTGCGATTAGAGACGGAAAAATCAAGCCGATAATTGAAGATATATATATGAATACAGAATCTTTTTTTAAGTTGATTGACAATTACGATTATATTTTAGTTAATGAAAAAAATTATATTGTTGAACCGATAAATATTATATTTAAACCGGCAATACATATACATGATTTAAGTCCCAATTATTTGCGGAGGAGCGTATGAAATATCGGATTCGCCCGATGGAAGAGCGTGATATAAGCGATATTGTTCAGGGGGAAAAGAAAATTTTCGGTTCTACTTTGGGTATTGATTTGTTATATGCGGAACTTAAGTTAAATCCATATGCCAATTATTTGATTTTGGAAATCGACAGTCAGTTCGGCGGTTATATTGGTCTTTGGATTTACGGAGCAAATGCTGAAGTGATAAATTTTTTTATAATGGAAAAATATCAAGGTTTAGGTTTTGGAAAACTTCTTTTGGATTTTGCCATTGAATTGTGCGAAATGTCAAATGTAGAGATAATTACTTTGGAAGTTAGAGAAGATAATCAAAAAGCAAAGAACTTATATTTCAAATCCGGTTTTTTTTATTCGCATCATCGGGAAAATTATTATAGTGATTTAACCGATGCATTGGTATTCATTAAAAAATTGAGGTAATTTTATGTTAGTGTTAGGTATAGAAACTAGTTGTGACGAAACGGCGGTTGCAATCGTTAGAAACGGCAAAAAAGTTTTGGCTAATATTGTTTATTCGCAAATTGCAATTCATAAAGAGTATGGCGGTGTTGTTCCCGAAGTTGCCAGTCGCAATCATGTTCGCAAAATAACATTGGTTTTTGATGAAGCTTTTAAAGAGGCAGGAGTTACTGCTCGCGATATAGATTTGGTGGCTGTTACTCACCATCCCGGTTTAATCGGTTCGCTGTTGGTTGGCATAAATGCCGCCACTATTTTTGCCATGGCTTATGATATTCCCTTGGTTGAAGTAAATCATATTCACGGTCATGTATATGCCAATTACATAGAAGCAGATTTTAATTTTCCGATATTGGCTTTAATTGTATCGGGCGGTCATACCGAATTGGTATTAATGCGAAAACATATGAATTTTTATCTTTTGGGACAAACCTTGGATGATGCGGTCGGTGAAACGTATGATAAAGTTGGAAGGGTTCTTGGATTAGACTATCCGGCCGGATCGGCGGTCGACAAATTAGCTTTGGAAGGAGAAGCTAAATATTCATTCCCTTTAATTTATCTTGATGATGAAAATAAATTTAATTTTTCTTTTTCGGGTTTAAAAACAGCGGTCCTTAATTTTATTAATTCTAAAAAAATGCATAATGAAAAATTATCAATTCCCGATTTGGCGGCTTCTTTTCAAAACAGTGTCATTCGCGTATTGGTTGATAAGACTATTGCTGCCACATTAAAGTATGCGGTAAAACAAATCGTTGTTGCGGGAGGTGTTGCCGCTAATCGCGGTTTGCGGATTGCGATGAGAAATGAAGTAAATAAACTCAAAAATGTTTCTTTAACATTTCCTCCTTTTACTTATTGCACGGACAATGCAGCTATGATTGCTGTGGCTGGTTATTTTCAACAACAGCAATGCGAAAAAAAATAATATTGATTTTAAGCGCAATATATAGTATAATTTTATTAGTGAATAATCTATTTGTGAGAATTACCGGAGGTTGTATGAAGATTAAGAAATTTTCGATTCTGATATTAATGTTTTGTGTTTTATTGTTAGCGGCATGTGGAAGCAATAATTCTCCCCGAGCTCTCTGGGATAAATATATTAAAGCGATGAATTCCAAAAATTTGGAAAAGGTTGCGGAAATTTATTATAATAAAGATTCTATTAATTATAATAATTTTATTGAAGAAAATGATCCTGACGAATATTTTTCCGGTTATGAAAAAGTCAGAACACTGTCATTTGAAGCGGATTTGGTTAATCTCAATTATTATTGTGCATATATTGTAGTTGGAATTGATGAATTTGATACAAGTGAATTCAATATATATTTTCAAAGAAATATAGCCAAAGAATGGGAATTTATTTCCGAAGTTAAAATATTATCGATTATTCCCACAGAGTTAGGCAATCAACCGGATAGTAATTACTATAATAGTATTATTAAAACAGATGATTTATTTAATTATAAATATGTTTACGCCGGGACCCCCGGTACAAAAAGCGGTAATGATTATATAAGACTTGTTGAGCCTATACATAATCGACGAGTTGTTGAAATTCCTTCGGAAATTGAAGGGGCTCCGGTTAAAGTCATCGGGGATTATGCTTTCTTTCATTATAAGAAATTTTTATCGGCATTTACCAGATCAACCAGTAAAATGGAAGAAGTTTATATACCCAATACCGTTGAAAAAATAGAACATCATGCCTTCTATCAATCGGTTAAACTTAAAAGTTTAGAACTTCCCAGCAGTTTGCAAAGCGTCGGTAATTATGCATTTGCGGGATGTACAAGTTTGGAAACCTTGATAATTAATGTTGATGAAAGTCAAATGTATGATAATGTCGAGAATATCATCGGCAATGATAGTTTGAAGATCGACGGCGATGGTGTTGTATATGTTGATGAATCAAAAACATATATATATCGTGTTTCTGATCCTAATGTTACATGGTCGGTGGATGATGAAGAGATAGCTACTATTGATGATCAGTCCGGAAAATTACAGGCCTTGGCTCCCGGACAAGTAACTGTTACTGTAACTAAAAATTATGATAGCGAAAAGTATGCACAGGCGGTTGTTACGATAAGACCAGCTGATGAATATGACTCGGTTATTGAACCCTTAGAAGTTACTTATTCATATGAACCTCTCTTTATAATGGGAGCAAATAAATACTTGTATAAAGGAGATATATTAAATTTATCAGTTGAAGGGTATGGAACCGGCGATTTGGTTTGGGAATCCAGTCATCCTAATTTGATCGAAGTTCATCCTTATCATGGGACAGCTTTAGCATTCGAAAAAACCGATTCATCAGTAACCATAACGGCGCGAAGCGTTGATGATCCATCTGTTTATGCTACCGTTAATGTCAATGTTTTAAACGTTTCGCCCAAGTTAACTTTTGCCGAAAATTCGCTTGACCGATTAAATGGTTTAAAAGAAGTGTATTTAAATGCTATAAATCCATACAGTATAGAATTTAAGGATTTGAAATATTACAAAAATATTAAAATTTATGTTCCGGCGAAAAATTATGAATCGTATCGTAAAAATACTTTCTGGCAACCTTATAAAGATAACATTTTTCTCTATCCCGATGATTAAAAAATCGTGACGTTGTAAAATAGTGGCGGTTTTTGATAAATTGCCTGTGAAGAAGATGGTGGTATATAATAAGTACTTCATTTCATGAAATTATCATGGTATGAAGTGCTTTTTTTTGTAACTTTAATCAGTGAATATTGGAACAAATCTACGGATGTAATTTCATTTTTGAAGCGGAGATGAGCTAATTCATTATAAGTATCCCCCATATCAATGATTATTGCTTTAACCTTGTCTCTTTCTGACTTTTATTTACTTAATAAAGTTATATGACATTAATTGTATTATTTTTCTTTGTCACTTCTAACTTTGATAATTCAATATCAAAATTTTCCAATTTCAATAATTAATTCACATATTCAAAATCATCATTAATCATCATTTTCGATGATTTTTTATTTATTTTTACAAATTTGTTTCTGTAAATAAACAAAATTTTCAAATTTAATTGTCAAAAACAAATAAAAGTGTTATAATTATTAATATAATGGTCAAATTGTTGTTTGGAGGCAAGGGCTTGACACCGTTTAAGCAATTAAATTATGATATTATAGTAATAATCATACTTATAGGATTTATAACATATGCCCTATATTTTCGCTTTAAACGTCAATTATTTTTTACTATTTCATTTTTATTGCCGTTTGTCATTTTATATTTTTCTTTTAATTTAATTGTAAAGGCGGCGAAACAAAGCGGTTTTTTAGGTATTATTGCGAAAATATTGCCCTTTTCATCAAATCAAATGTTTCCGGCAACACTTACCTTGGCTATTATAATATATTTATTATTGTATATTATTTTGCGATTGATTTTCTTACTATTCAGAGAACCGATCGATAAACAAATTTTAAATAAAAATAACATATATTTAAAATTTGCTAATCTGGGTATGTGTATTTTAAATTCATATGTAACGGTTGTATTGTTGCTGTTTATGTTTTGCTCCGTAATCAAAATCGACTATAATCGTCCGATAACATCAGTCGTTATGAAAACAAGCAATCAGGTAATTACGGTTTCCTTTGTTCATGATATGATGCTTAAAGCGGAAAATTATAATTTGTACAAAGAAGCCATGGATCAACTCAGCGGTCGTCAAGTTCAAAAAGATTTTTCCGAAATAAAAATTTATCTGGATGAAGTAGATTCAATAAATAATGATTTTAATAGTTGTGTTTATCCGCTTCTAAGCAATGAATCAAAGGATTTAATTGCAGATTATTTGATAGATGACAATTATATTGCTTGTTTATTACACGAAGAAGAAGAATCAATCTTAAATCGGATTATTGTTTTTGAAGAATCCAATCCGATTATAACGGAGTTAAACGCCCTTAATCATCATATGAACGAACATTTAGGCTATTGGCATTTATTTTGTTCTCTTCGTATTGAAGATATCGCTTTTGATGATTTTTTTACCGTAATCCGTTTTGTTAGCGATAATATTGATAATCTGGCAATAAAATTTACCGATCCCACAAACAAAATTAATTTTAAAAAATCGGTCGGTAATTTTGATTTTTTTCTTGAATATTATTATGATTTTATCAGTGAAGAGCCGGAAGATATCGATGATTATACACAAACCATCATGCAAATATTTTCCGATAAAAATAATTTGTTGACTTATGCCGAAAATTTTATCGCTCGAAATAATCAAAGTAATCATCCTATAATTAATAAAATTATAAAAACCTTTAAACATTTATTAAAATATGAATTGACAATTAATAATAAAATACCACTTGATATTAATATTACTTATGCTTCCAATTATAAAATATGGTTTAAGACGGATAATTGGCGGAAGCATTCTGTTTGCAAGGCTTATTTACTTGATGCGATAACTGATTCCGATCATACCGGTTATAATTTATATCATCGTTACTTCTTTTATCGTTACTTGGATAATCAAGCAACACTGACCTTATCTAATATAATAAATGCTTTGGAAATGACAATTAATCAAAAAATATTAAGTGAAGCAGAAGTAACCGATTATATGACAGCTTTAATTATCAGTCCGGATAGTTTAATTCACGATTTAGAAAGAGAGAATCGATTAATTGAAAATTTTTATAATGATATATCTACCAGTAATCATAGATTTATCAGTGATAAGGTAAAACAATATTTATCGTAGCATTTAAAGGGGGCAACTCTTTTGGTTAAATCGGAAAAACAGAAGTTTACAATTTATGAAATGGATCCATCCGGTAAAAATCGTTATGTGAGAAGCCCAGATAATAATACTGCTATTGATGTAAAACCGTTTAATGCAGTTGCTTCACAAAAAATGCCCGAAGAGACAGCGCAAGTTTTAAGAGGGAACCCTTTTTTATACAAAGACAATCGCAATTCGGAAATATATAGTATTGAGGATTTTTTAGTAGTATATAAAAGGAAGGAAATATTATTGGGGGAAGTCATTAGAAACAACAATTACCCCTTAAAAACAAGAAAAAGAATTTTCAAGAAAGCTTTTAAATTGTGGTATAAAGATTATACAAAAAAGAAAAATCAAACCTTCCGGGAAAATTTTCGAACTATTGAGGTTATTAAGGGCATTGGTAATGTAAAATTTCCCGTTTTAATGGAATTAGCCATTTGGATAATGTTTATCGCCATGATTTTTATTATCGGAATCGATTCACAATTATGGAATAATATTAGTTCCGGAAACTTTGGTCTATTTCTTCAAACTGCATTAAACAGTATGTATAATTCATCCCCGTGGTTAAAGACAATTGGTTATGCAACAGTTTATATATTAATGGTTTTAATAGTGTATTCGCTTTTTTTCCATACAGTAATAAAAGATTATAAAAGATATTATCAGAAATCACGTTGCTATTTGGATGATTCCGAAAATCAAATCAATCGTGATTTTAAAAAGAAAAGAAAAAAAGTATATAAGTATTATAAACGCAATCTTAAAAAAAACAATCCGTATTTTCCCCCACTCAGTATAAAGGAAGTACAAGAAGGGGAAGTAAATATAGCCACTTTTAATACCATCAGTAAAGCAACAGTAAACAAATCATATCGATTAATGAAATTTGAACCGATTTTAAAATATATTAAGAAAATTTTATTATTTTTATGTATTGGTGGTTTTCTATTTGTTTACGGATATAGTATAATTTCGGTAATAATTGCCGCTATCTAATATTAGCTTTCAATTTATTAACAAATATGCGAATATTTGGGAAAGAGGAACTAATGGGAAATGCAAAAGTAAAAAAAGATGATAATATAACCGGGAACGATACTGTGGAAAAAACGGAAAAAAATAAGAACAAAGCAGTTAATAATTCCGATGCAAAAAAAACCAGTAGTACATCACGCAGCCGTTCGTCATCAGCGCTTTCCACTCAAGAAAAAATAGAAAAAATAAGAGCAACCGAGCAAGCCAAATTAGATGCGTTGAAAGAAAGAGAACAGGAAAAGACCAGGTTAGCTATTGAAAAAGAAAGAGAACGTTTGGAACAAGAGTTGCAAAATGAGATTCGGCAATTAGAAGCGCAATTGCAGTTAACCCGCTCTACGTTAACAGATGAACCTCTTGAAGAAATTAAAGAAGTTAAGCCATCGCAAAAAACCCGCATATCTGAAACAAAATCCGAATCGGAAAAAACGGCACAAGCAAAAGTAGCTAAGGAAAAAGCGGCCAAGGAAAAAGCAGATCAAGAAAAGGCGGCACAAGCAAAAGCAGCCAAAGCAAAAGCAGCCAAGAAAAAAGCAGATCAAGAAAAGGCGGCACAAGCAAAAGCAGCCAAAGCAAAAGCAGCCAAGAAAA
>Ga0172382_10005469_pt1 | contig 18920 bp, 13 predicted proteins | sample Leawel138RmetaG_FD_122245 | JGI IMG/M metagenome (GOLD analysis project Ga0172382, IMG submission 122245) | Leachate microbial communities from a municipal landfill in Southern Ontario, Canada - Leachate well 138R metaG | ecosystem: Engineered > Solid waste > Landfill > Unclassified | place...
TCAAATTGCAAACGTTGCAACTGACCCAAGTGTTTAAGTAGCGCTTGGAAAGAAGAAAAGCGCTCATCCACCTGTGTAAAAAAACTTTTATCGCTCATATACGCCTCATACATGCGGGGATTTTTTATCTCTACCTCGCCCAACAATGAATTGAAAATATCATTACGACTCACTGTTCTAGCCTGATCAGGCAAGTCAAAGAAAAATCTTTGTGCAGTGCACAAAAAACAGTTGCAAATAATCTTTTTGCAGTGCAACATAATAGCATGAATGAGCATCTGACAGCTCAAATACATTAAGTCGAACTCGGCAATACAACTATTAGGAAACTACCAATATGTCTTTATTTAATTCAGAAAAAATCCAAAACGCACAGAAAGCTCAACTTGAAATGCTCCAACAAATCAGCAGCCGTATTTTTGAAAGCGTTGAGCAGCTGACCCAACTGCAACTTAAATCACTGCGTGCAGCGAGCGGTGAGCAGTTCGAAAGCTTACAGTCTATGCTAACTATTACTGATCCAAAGGATCTGGCTAGCTTGCAGACAGCTTTACCACAGCCTGCTGCACAAGCTGAGCGCTTAATGGAATTCAATCGTGAAGTATACGAGCTGATCTCTAAGACCCAAGCAGACATTGCTAAGCTTGCTGAAAGTCAGGTTGATGCAACCACTCAGCAAACTCAAGAATTGATCGAAACACTTAGCAAAAACGCACCAGCGGGTGCTGAGCCTGCTGTTGCCATGTTCAAAACTGCTTTAGAAACTGTTGGTAGCACCTATGAAAGCGTTCAGAAGGCTGCTAAACAAGCCTCTGAAATGGCTGAAGAAGGCATTGCCGCTGCCGCATCTGCTGCAGGTAAAGCAACTGCCACAGCAACAGCCGCAACTGAAAGTCCTAAAGCTGCAGCAAAGAAGTAAGATCCCTTCTGCGAGATATTAAAAGTCTCGATTAACAGATCCGATCGAAAAAAAGGGAGTAGCGCTTAGCGCTACTCCCTTTTTTAATTAAACAGTCACTCTCTCAAGCCATTGATAACAACATAACCCACAAACATTGCGCTCCACCAGCAGCTCATCAGAAGCAGTCCTCTAAACCGTTTCAATCTAAACCCCGCACAGCTCTCCTGAAGTGCACTGATCAGTATTTGCAGTGACGTCTACTCATCATCTTTTTTAACATCAGCTCCCTCTGACTTGCGTGAAGAAGTCGCACCAAATAGACCAAACAAACTCTGCGTACTCTGATAAAGCTTCTTCGACTGCTCCATGTAGTCGCTCATCAAATCGCTCGTCACTGGCGCCTTCTTACGCATAAACTCACTCCAAGCTTGCGATGACTGCACACTCGCTTTTGTCTGCAGATCAACCACAGTTTGAATACTTTGCTCTAAGTAACTACCGAGTACACCTTGAAGCGGGCCATAAAAACGAATAATACCTTTGAGCATATCGCTAGAGAAAATCGGCTCTCCGTCATTCTCCGCCTCCTGAATAATTTGCAAAAGGATGCTTCGTGTTAGGTCTTCGCCACTCTTGGCATCAACAACTTGAAAAACAACGTTATCTATCACTAACTGACGAATATCATTGACATTCACGTGGGTGCTAGTATGAGTGTCATACATGCGACGGTTCGCATACTTCTTGATTAAACGTGGTGGGGAATGATTGTTGTCTGACATGGGTAAAAATTCTCGCAGATAGCATGCATAAGCACACTATCTTACTCTATCGGCGCATCTGCCGTCCTGAACGGCCGGCAAGCAATAGCCAACATAAGTCATTTAAAGACACTAATTGCCTTTAACTCATAGATCAATACGACTTAAAAATAATACACCCCCTACTTAAATACCTAGCAATAATACATCTCCTACTTAAATATTTAGCAATGTTAAGGTAGATTGGTAATGCCAAATCAAAATAAACGTAATGGAGGATGGTTTATGAGCAATGAAAAACGTATTGCAGTGGTCACAGGTGGCATGGGCGGCATAGGGACAGCCATAAGTCGACGCATGCATGATGAAGGTTTTACCGTTGTAGTCGGATGCAGTCCCTCTTCATCGCGCAAAGACGCTTGGCTCGCCCAACAATCTGAGGAAGGTTATACATTCCACGTTTTAGAGTGCGATATTGCTGACTGGGAATCCACATATAAAGGATTCGAAAAAACACAGAAAGAAGTCGGTTCAATCGACGTCTTAATCAACAATGCCGGCATCACTCGTGACGGCACCTTTCGTAAAATGACCCCAGAAAACTGGAACGCGGTGATCAACACCAACCTCAACAGCTTATTTAACACGAGCAAACAAGTGGTTGAAGGTATGCTAAGCAAAGGCTGGGGACGGATTATTAACATTTCCTCAATTAACGGCCAGCGCGGTCAGTTTGGCCAAACAAACTACTCTGCAGCCAAAGCAGGTGTGCACGGTTTCAGCATGGCGCTCGCACGTGAGCTCAGCAGCAAAGGCGTGACAGTTAATACGGTATCACCGGGTTATATCGAGACAGATATGACTGCGGTTATTCGTCCTGATATTTTGGAGGGTATGATTTCTACAATTCCCGTTGGCCGTTTAGGGCTACCGAAAGAAATTGCCTCAATTATCGCTTGGTTAGCATCCGATGAGGCGGCTTTCTCCACTGGCGCTGACTTCACCATTAACGGCGGCATGAACATGCAGTAATAAGGACTAGCCTTATTTACTTCATAAGCTATTGTTACTACTGTTGGTAAAGCTAATAAAGTAAGCATATGCAGCACTTTCATAGGGCTGCATTTCAGGTGACACCATAGCGGCTAAAGAGAGCTCCGAAACTATTTTTGCGCACAATCAAAAAAACCGCTAGAAACAATCTAATCACTCGTATATGGGCCGCCTTAAAAACCTGATATAAATCATTCATCTTTTAAAAGTATAATTGATAAGGATTTTGCATATTTATGGACATAAACCAAAACTCTTTATACTCCTACTGGTCAGGTCAGACACCTTTTGTCGCTAACCTGTGTTTGCAACAGCTACGTCTCGGGATCATGCAACACGACTGGTTCAAAGATTGCGACAGCAGTGAGTGGTTCAATGTACCAAGCGAATCACTTGAGCTACTGCAAGCTGAGTTCAACCAAGAATGGATGAAGCTCGGCCAGAAAATGTTAGGTCAACAAGATTTCAGTTTCACAGACAAACGCTTTTCCAGCGAAAATTGGAATAACCCAGTATTTGGTTCGCTGGCAACCTTCTATCTACTTAATTCAAGCTTTCTACTGAAACTGCTGGGTTTACTGCCTATTAACGATAAAAAATCCAAGGATCGTTTGTACTATTTAGTCGAGCAGATGATTGCCGCCAATGCCCCTAGCAACTTCCTACTGAGCAACCCTGACGCTATCAAGCGTGCATTTGAAACTCAGGGAGTCAGCCTCTTGAGTGGCCTCTTACACCTAGCCAGTGACCTGCAAGACGGTAAATTACGTCAGAGTGACAAAGACCACTTTGAAGTCGGCAAAACTTTAGCAACCACGCCAGGTGCAATTGTATTCGAGAACGAACTGTTCCAATTGATACAGTACACACCGATTGGCAAAACTCAGTACAAAAAACCGCTGCTGATCGTACCGCCAGCAATCAATAAGTACTATGTTCTTGATCTGCAACCCGAAAATTCTCTAGTACGCCAGCTTGTTGAGCAGGGTCATCAGGTATTTTTAATCTCTTGGCGCAACTTTGGCCAGCAACACGCCCATGTGACCTGGGATCAGGTCGTTCAGGATGGCGTCATTAGCGCCCTGCGGGTGACTCGAGCGATTAGCGGTGAGCGTCAGCTTAATACCATGGGTTTCTGCATCGGTGGCACCCTTTTAAGTTGTGCTCTAGCGGTTCTAGCTGCGCGCGGTGATCGTGATATAGCCAGCATAAGCCTATTTGCCACCTTCCTCGACTACCTAGATACAGGCCCAATCAACGTATTTGTCGATGAGAAATTCATTGCCGAAAAAGAACGCACCATCGGCGGCCAAGAGGGTAAATATGGCTTGTTCACTGGTGAGGATATGGGCAACACTTTCTCCCTCTTGCGTCCTAATGAGCTGTGGTGGAATTACAACGTCGACAAATATCTAAAAGGTGAAAAGCCTAGAGCTTTTGATCTGCTATTTTGGAATAACGACAGCACCAATATGCCTGGCCCTATGTATTGCTGGTATATACGCCATACGTACCTGCAAAACGATTTAAAATCTGGCGAACTGGATCTATGCGGGGTAAAACTGAACTTAAATACTATCGAAGCGCCAGCCTACATTCTTGGCACCCAGGACGACCATATCGTCCCTTGGCGTAGCGCCTATGCCAGTACTGCCATACTCAGCGGCCCGAAGCGCTTTATTCTCGGAGCCTCAGGACATATCGCCGGTGTCATTAACCCGCCAGCGAAAAAGAAACGTCATTATTGGGTCAATGAAACCCTATCGAAATCACCTGACACTTGGTTCAAATCAGCCACAGAGCATCCCGGTAGCTGGTGGACCGATTGGTTTGCTTGGCTGGACAAACATAGCGGTGAAAAACGCCCGGCCGTAACTGAAATGGGCAGCGCGGAATATCCACCGATAGAGGCAGCCCCAGGCCGTTACGTTCTGGAAAAATCAAAACCTTAAAGTAAGACTCTATTGATAGGCTATTACCGCTTCCGGCAACACTTCTTGGAGTGCAGTAGGAGGCGGTAACTCGATCTAAAACACGCAGGCAACCTCACCAAGCCGCCACCCTATATCTAGGGTTGAAAGTTCGAGTCCAAGACTGTGAGTAACGTATTAGGTCTAAATTGACGGGCTTTATACCTGCGCGATGACGCGAATCATCGCCGGATCATCGGCATGCTCCAAGAGCATTCGGCGTACACGCGCCTGCCAGAGGCGCGCAAACTCAGCCTGCTGCTCAGGTGTTTCGCGGTTCTGAATAACTGCCTGCATGCGCTCGCGCTGGAATTCATCAGCGGGTATCCTGCTGGCATCGAACATCACTGCTACGGCAGCGCCCGTATCGAGTCGCTCGAAGCGCACAGCACCGCCATTCTCACCATGACCTGTAGCGAAGCTGAGCAGTCCGTTGCGAGCGAAGCGACCACCAATACCCTTGAAGCCACCCTGCCCTGTAGCACCTGTCAGCAAGGTTAACACTTGCGCAACAACACCGCTGGTGCCTTCCGCTTCCGATGAAGGCATGTGTACAGCGATGCCTCCACGCTCGGGTAACCTATCAGGATAAAGCGCCTGTAAAGCGGCTCGTGCCGTCAGAAAAGCACCCGCCACAGTTGGGCAGGAATGCCCCGTCAGCCGCACGGCATCGGCGTAATGGTAATCCATCACGCCCTCTGTCGCGCTGCCCAGCAGTTGAGCCAATGGGTCGCGCAAACGAATAACTGGCGCATTATCGAAGAAATCTGGAAATGTCATAATGATCCCCTGAAGAACTAGAAGGTTGGCAATCAGAGTATGAGATTAGCAGGCTTAGCAAAATTGAGCTTATTTTCCTGCTGGTGTAGTGGCATAGTGAATTTGGCCACCTAATTAGAGGTGCTATCATGCGCCAAGCAGCTATTAGGTGACAGTATGAAAAGCAGACCAAAACGTAATTTCAGTCCTGAGTTCCGACTCGAATCAGCACAGTTCTCGCTGATCGAGAAACTCAAGAAGAGCTACCCAGTGAGCACGCTCTGCGATGTATGCTAGTTGCACAAAACCACTGACAGGATTCAGCAATGCTTTAACAATAGACCTTTCACGCCTTGGTTGCCTCACGACTTAACATTAGGGGCACACCCATACCCCGTCATACAGCTTACGCGCAGGCCCCTCCATCAGCACCGATGCATTTCCGCCGGCCCATTCTATTTGTAGCGTTCCACCGGCAAGTTGCACCCTAACTTTGTCGTCCAACCACCCTGCGCATCTGCCTGCCACTACTGCTGCACAGGCCCCAGTACCACAGGCTAATGTTTCGCCCGAGCCGCGTTCGTACACCCGTAGTTTGATTGCGTTACGCGCAAGTACTTGCATAAAACCGACGTTAACCTTGGCAGGAAAACGCGGATGCGACTCCAGAAGCGCACCTAAATACTGTACAGAGGCTTGCTCAATGCAAGGAACAAGCAGCACCGCGTGCGGATTACCCATATTAACCACAGCAATTTTTAAGCTCACCCCGTCTGCATCCAACCTATAAAAATCAGCATCACCATCTGCAATAAAAGGAATATCGGCAGGCTTTGTTTTAGGAACGCCCATATTCACCCGTACCAGTCCTTTGCTACTGATAGTTAACTCGATAATACCTGCGCGGGTAGCCACACGAATGGGATTTTTCCGAGTCAGCCCTTTATCCTGTACATACAGCGCAAAGCAGCGTGCGCCATTGCCACACTGCTCAACCTCAGTGCCGTCCGCATTAAAGATGCGGTAGTTAAAATCGACAGTATGATGCTGGGCCGCCTCCACTACTAATAACTGATCAAAGCCCACACCAAAGTGCCGATCTGCCAGCAATCGTATCTGCTCTGCGGTTAGCGAAATGGGAACGCATGTAGCGTTCAATACCATAAAATCATTGCCTAGGCCGTGCATTTTGGTAAAGGCTAAAGGAGTAGGGATTGGTTTCATGCTAGAGGCTCCACAAGATAAGTAGAAGTCTTTAGCGAAAACTGTGCCACATTTTAAGAGAGAGACACTCGGCCATAAAAGTCAAAAAAAGAGCAGGAAAAAGATCTTGTTCTGCTCCATAAGTGGGCAAGTGCACTTAAAGCGTGCGTCGAGCTTAAGGTGTTTTCGGCAGTTGACGTTTATGCGTACTGGCCTGATAGCTGCGCGTAATGCATGCAAAAACGGCAGCAGACACAGGCTGACAATGTAAAAAGGCATCGATGTCGGCGTAACTGATGCCATACGCTACTTCATCCGGTTTACCAGGTGCCAATTCTTCTAAATCAGCGGTGGGTATTTTTTCGGCCAACGCTGCAGGCGCACCCAAGTAACGCGCCATCGCACGGACTTGCCCCTTGACTAACCCCGCGAGTGGCGCAAGATCGCAGGCGCCGTCACCAAACTTAGTAAAAAAGCCCATCACGGCCTCAGCAGCATGGTCTGTACCAATAACCAACCCGCCTGTAGCGTTCGCGATAGAATACTGCGCCACCATACGCATACGCGCTTTGATATTACCGCGGACAAAATCAGCGCGCGTCACACTGAGGTTGTCCAATGGCTCCAGCGCTTGGCACAAGCCCTCAACGCTGGCGGCAATGTTGACCGTATACTCTTGATCGGCGCGAATAAATCTCAGCGCCAATTGAGCATCCGCTTCGTCGTACTGGGTTTGGTACGGCAGACGCACGGCAATAAAACGGTAGCTGTTATCACCACTCTGCGCACGCAACTCTTCAACTGCACATTGCGCTAAGCGGCCTGCCAGACTGGAGTCCACTCCACCACTGATCCCTAGCACCAAGGTTTTCATAGCACTGTTCTGCAAGGTGCTGCGGATAAAAGCAATGCGCCGCGCGATCTCTGCCACAAGCATTGCCTCATCACGAAAAGGTGCAACGACATTCAGTTCACGGGCGATTTCAGCCTGACGTTTTTGCATACAAATAACCCTATTTCAATTAAGCAAGGAGACAAAACTACTGACTGCTCACGCTTTATGTCAAGCACAAATAGGAATGCTTTTTCTTAGTGCCACGCTGCACTAAACCTCCCCTTTATAAAGCACAAACCATCCCTGAAAAAATTAAAAAACCATCCAAGATATTGATATATATACATTTTATAGAATTGGCACGGATACTGCTTTATCTCTAGTGAACACATCCAGAAGTCTGGTTTTTCACTGTAAAGGAATAACTGCATGAAACTCATTTCAGCCATCATCAAACACTTCAAGCTCGACGATGTACGCGAGGCCATTTCTGAGATTGGCGTAAAAGGTATTACCGTCACCGAAGTTAAAGGTTTTGGCCGGCAAAAAGGCCATACCGAACTCTATCGTGGCGCTGAGTACGTAGTGGATTTGCTCCCCAAGCTCAAGCTCGAAGTGGCCGTCAGCGACGACAACCTGCATCAAGCAATCGACGCAATCATTAAAGCCGCACAAACCGGAGCCATTGGTGACGGCAAAATCTTCGTGACCGATTTAGAGCAGGTGGTGCGCATACGTACCGGTGAAACAGGCGCAGAAGCCCTGTAAATCAACCACTTAATGTAGCTAAGGAGACCATGATGGAAAACAACCTGTTTGCTTTGCAGTACGCACTCGACACTTTTTACTTTTTAATCGCTGGGGCCTTGGTGATGTTGATGGCAGCAGGCTTTGCCATGCTCGAAGCAGGCTTAGTGCGCGCTAAAAATACCGCGGAAATTCTGACTAAAAATATCGTGTTGTACGCCCTCGCTTGTACCTTGTACTTAGCCGTGGGCTATCATCTCATGTATGGCGGAGGCTATTTTATTTCGGGAATCACTGCACTAGATACTGAAGCGGTACTGGCCAAATTCGCGACGCGTGAAGACGGCTTTAGCGGTGGCGCGATCTACTCGTCAGCCGCTGACTTCTTCTTCCAAGCAGTGTTTGTCGCCACCTGTATGTCGATCGTCTCAGGTGCCATTGCTGAACGCATGAAGCTCTGGGTGTTTTTAGTCTTTGCGGTGGTCATGACTGGCTTGATTTACCCAATCAGCGGCAGTTGGGGCTGGGGGGCTCAAGAGGTCTTTGGCCTGTACTCACTGAGCGAAGATTTCGGTTTTAAAGACTTTGCCGGCTCAGGTTTGGTGCACTTAGTTGGTGCCAGTGCCGCACTGGCTGGGGTGATGCTGCTTGGTCCGCGTTTGGGTAAATATGGCGAGCGCGGTGAATCGCGGGCCATCCCTGGCGCGAACTTACCCTTGGCGACACTCGGTACTTTTCTTTTGTGGTTTGGCTGGTTTGGCTTTAACGGCGGCTCGGTGCTGAAACTGGGCGACATCAATAGCGCTCACTCAGTGGCTGTGGTGTTTCTCAACACTAATGCTGCCGCCGCCGGTGGTTTGCTGGGGGCGATGCTGATCAGTTACCTAAAATATCGCAAAGCCGACCTCACCATGATTCTTAACGGTGCCTTAGCCGGTTTAGTCGCCATTACTGCCAGCCCTGATACCCCAACGCCAGTACTGGCGGTACTGATTGGCTTGGCCGCTGGTGCTCTAGTGGTGTTCTCCATCTTATTAATGGACAAACTCCAGCTGGATGACCCCGTTGGCGCTATTTCCGTACACGGTGTCGCCGGTTTATTGGGTCTTTTAGTGGTGCCATTAAGCGCTCCCGGCACGACCTTCCTCGGCCAATTGGTCGGTGCGGCAACCCTCTTCGTCTGGGCCTTTGTCGCCTCGTTAATCGTCTGGTGGTTGCTGAGAAGATTCTTTGGCCTACGTATCAGCCCTCACGACGAGTATCAAGGCGCTGACATTAGCGAATGCGGCATGGAAGCCTACCCAGAGTTCACCAATAGAAACTAAGCCGCTAACGAAAAGACCGTCATGCTTGGATGGGCAATGACGGTCTCTCAAGCTGCAACAGCAATAACGTTACTCACGCCACACTTTAGCTTCAAAATCTAAGGTGGCAAAATAATCATCCTGTGTTTCGGCGCGGCGAATCCGTTCAACGCTACCATCGGCTCTGAGCAATAACTCTTGCGGACGCAGTTTGCCGTTGTAGTTAAACCCCATGGCATGGCCGTGGGCACCAGTATCTTGAATAATCAGCAAGTCACCATCCACGATCGCTGGCAGCGCGCGCTGAATAGCAAACTTATCGTTGTTTTCACAGAGCGAACCCACTACATCGACGACCTCATCGTCAGCGCTGGAGGTTTTACCAAGCACATCAATATGGTGATAAGCGTTGTACATACCAGGACGCATTAACGCTGACATGCAGGCATCCACGCCGACATAAGTGCGATAAATTTCTTTACGGTTAATCGCCTCAGTCACCAACACACCATGTGGGCCGGTGATATAACGGCCACTTTCCATATACACCTTGGGTTGATAGCCATGCTGCGCGGCAAATGTCTGCAATAGCGTTGCGATTTCGCGGCCTAACAGATCAATATCAAAAGCTGTCTCTTCTGGGCGATAGGGAATACCCAAGCCACCGCCGATATTGATAAATTCAAACTCAATATTCAGTTTTTGACCCACTTCAGCCACGAGATCTAACAACATCTGTGTGGTTTGCACCATGTATGCTGGATTGCACTCATTGGACGCCAACATGGTGTGCAAGCCAAAGCGTTTCGCGCCACGCGCTTGCGCTTTGCTAAAGGCGGCAAAAATTTGCGCGTGGGTTAAACCATATTTGGCTTCTTCTGGTACGCCAATGATGCTGTTACCGCTGCGTGCTGAGCCTGGGTTATAACGAAAACACACCAATTCTGGCATGTCTGGGACTTTATCAATCAGGCCAATGTCATCTAAATTCAGAATACAGCCGCCCTGTTCCTGCGCCGCCACAAACTCTTCGATTGAAGTGTTATTGGAGGTGAACATAATGTCCTCACCTCGGCCACCTGCTTGACGCGACAGCACCAACTCGGCAATCGAACTGCAATCAAAGCCAAACCCCAAATCCGCCATGATCTTTAAAGTACTGGGGTTGGGCAGCGCTTTCACCGCGTAGTACTCACGAAAGCCTGCGACATTGGCGAAGGCTTGTTGTAATCGATGACCGGTATCGCGAATACCCTGCTCGTCATAAATATGGAAAGGTGTGCCAAATTCAGCGGCGATACTGCGCAGGTTTGGATATAAACGTTGACTAAAATCTGTAGAAATAGGCATCAGCAAACCCCCTTAAAGTGGTGAATGGTGCAGCAATGCCGCTTCAATACGCTGCATGGCCTGTTGGACTTTCTCGAAATGATTGAACGCACTGATGCGGATATGTTGTTCGCCGCAGCGACCAAAACCAGCACCGGGGGTACAAATCACCCCGGCGTTATTCAGTAAGAAATCAAAGAATGTCCAGGCATATTGCTTAACCTCGATCCAAATGTACGGCGAGTTATCACCGCCGCTGCATGCAAAGCCCATGCGCTGAAAGGCTTGACGAATGTATGCTGCATTTTTTAGGTAGTACTCAATCAGCTCGGCCACTTGCGCTTTACCGGCAGGGCTATAGACCGCTTCTGCTGCGCGCTGGACTGGGTAAGACACACCATTGAACTTGGTGGTATGTCGACGCATCCACAAGTCACGCACCGAGACCGCAATGCCTGCTGCGGTGTAAGCAGTACAGGCTTTAGGCACGACCGTATACGCACAACGTACGCCAGTGAAACCTGCAGTTTTCGAGAAGCTTCTAAACTCAATCGCGACTTTTTCAGCACCCTCGATTTCATAAATGGAATGCGGTACACCCTCATCCTGAATAAAGGCCTCGTAGGCGGCATCGAATAGAATCAGCGCTTGCTGCTCAAGCGCGTAATCCACCCACAGGCGTAGTTGCTCACGAGTGATACTCGCTCCGGTGGGATTATTGGGGAAACACAGATAGATCAAATCCACCGGCTCGCTCGGTAGCGCAGGGATGTAGTTATTTTCAGCCGTGCACTCAAGATAGACCAAACCCTGATAACGCCCTGCTTGGCTCGCGCCGGTGCGCCCGGCCATCACATTGGTATCGACGTAGACCGGATAGACCGGATCAGGAATGGCTAAGCGCAGATCTTGCGCAAAGAGTTCTTGAATGTTGCCGGTATCGCACTTGGCACCGTCGCTGACAAAGATATCATCAGCATTGATGTTGGCGCCACGCGCTTGAAAATCATGTTCGGCGATGGCTTGGCGTAAAAAATCATAGCCTTGCTCAGGGCCGTAGCCGCGAAAGGTCTGACTCTCAGCCAGCTCATCGACCGCTTTGTGCATGGCTTGTACGCAGGCGTCGGGCAACGGCTGGGTGACATCACCAATGCCTAAGCGGATTAATTCACGCTCAGGGTGTTGTTGTTGAAAAGCCTGGATGCGCTGGTTAATTTCAGCAAACAAATAGCTATTTTGCAGTTTTTGGTAGTGCTCATTAATACGAATCATAATGACCTTATCGACATAGAATTAACGCGGCAACGTGCTGCTGCCCATTAAGAATTGATCCACTGCTCGCGCCGCTTGGCGACCTTCACGAATCGCCCACACCACCAGCGATTGACCGCGACGCATGTCGCCAGCACTAAACACTTTCGCCACATTAGTGGCATAGCCGCCTTGGGCATCAACACTGGCTTTAGCATTGCCACGACCATCCAATTCCACGCCAAAGCCTTCTAGAAGCGTGGCCACAGGGCTGACAAAGCCCATGGCTAACAGCACTAAATCGGCGGGCCAAAGCTGTTCACTGTTTGGCACTTCGACAAAAGCGCCCTGCTGTATCTCAACGCTGACGGTTTTCAAACCCGTCAGCTTGCCGTTGCTGCCAACAAACTCTTTGGTGGCAATCGCAAACTCTCGCTCACAGCCTTCTTGGTGACTGGACGAAGTACGTAATTTGTAAGGCCAGTACGGCCACGTCAGCGGCTTGTCTTCTTGCTCTGGCGGGCGCGCCATCACTTCAAATTGCACTACGCTGGCGGCGCCTTGACGGTTGGAGGTACCCACGCAGTCCGAACCGGTGTCGCCGCCACCAATCACGATGACCTGCTTACCTTCAGCGCGCAGTTGCTCAGGCATCGCAACGCCTGCATTGACACGGTTTTGCTGCGGCAAAAACTCCATGGCGAAATGCACGCCATCCAACTCGCGCCCCAGCACCGGCAAATCACGTGATTGTTCGGCACCACCGGTGAGTAATACTGCGTCGAAGTCCTGCAGCAGGCTGCTTGGGCTGACACTCTGCGTAGCCCAATTGGTCACTTTGCTATCAGCCGCTAACTCGCCAACTAAGGTATTGGTACGAATTTCGACGCCTTCAGCCAGTAATTGCTCAACGCGGCGATCGATATGCACTTTTTCCAGTTTGAAATCAGGAATACCAAAGCGCAGCAAACCACCCACTTGGTCATTTTTTTCAAACAGGGTGACACTGTGCCCTGCCCGCGCCAATTGCTGCGCAGCAGCCAGACCCGCAGGACCAGAGCCCACCACCGCCACTGTTTTCCCAGTTTTGTGGCTGGCTATATGTGGCTGTATCCAGCCTTCGGCATAGGCGCGATCAACAATGGCATGCTCGATGGACTTAATGCCGACCGGCTGTGCATTAATATTTAAGGTGCACGCCGCCTCACAAGGTGCAGGACAGACACGCCCGGTAAACTCGGGGAAGTTATTGGTCGAGTGCAAGACCTTGCTGGCGTTGTGCCAATCATCGCGATACACCAAGTCGTTAAAGTCCGGAATAATATTATTCACCGGACAAGCACTGTGACAAAACGGTGTACCACAATCCATGCAACGTGCACTTTGTTGGTGCGCTTGTGCTGGGGTCAAACCGTGCACAAACTCGTTGTAATCTTTTAGACGTAATTCAACTGCGTCGTATTCTTCTTCGATACGTTGAAATTCTATAAATCCAGTAGCTTTTGACATTGATTCTTCCTCCTAGCAACTTACACTGGCGATGACAGGCGCAGCGGCCTGCGCAGCAGCATTAATCTGTTCCAGCGCGCGACGGTATTCATGCGGGAATACTTTGATAAAGCGCTTTTTGGCTGTCGCCCAATTGGCCAGTAGCTCTTCTGCACGTAACGAGCCGGTCAAATGCAAATGCTCTGCGAGCAAACCCTTTAATAAGGTTTCATCGGCTGTTTGCGCATGCAACGGGATACCAGCAGCGGCTTGTGCAGTAGGATCCAGCAACGGCTCTAAGCCGACTTGTTCAGTGTTACAGCGCAGGGTAAATTGACCGTCTTGGTCATACACAAAGGCCACGCCACCCGACATCCCTGCGGCAAAGTTACGCCCGGTTTGCCCCAGCACGACGACGGTGCCACCGGTCATGTATTCACAGCCATGATCACCCACACCTTCAACCACAGTGCTCGCGCCAGATAGGCGTACCGCAAAGCGCTCGCCGGCGACACCACTAAAGAAAGCCGAGCCTGAGGTGGCGCCATACAGCACAGTATTACCGACAATGATGTTGTCGCTCGACATGCCTTTAAAGTCGCGGCTCGGACGCACAATCAAGCGCCCGCCGGACAAGCCTTTACCACTGTAGTCATTGGCTTCGCCGACTAGATCAAAGGTAATACCTTGAGCAAGGAAGGCAGCAAAACTCTGACCGCCAGTACCGGTACAATGCACATGAATACTGTCATCGGCTAAACCATCTGGGTGATGCTTAATCAGCGCACCCGACAGCATCGCGCCGACCGTACGGTTAGTGTTTCTGACCTGAGTTTCAATGCGCACAGGCTTGCCATGTAGCAAAGCCGCCTGCGCCTGAGCGATCAACTGCTGATCAAGTGCATGTTCCAAACCATGTTCTTGCTGACTGCTGTGTAAACGTGGCACTTCTGCAGGCGCCGTGGGTAAGGCAAATACGCGGCTAAAATCTAAGCCTTGCGCTTTCCAATGCTCAACGCCTTGGCGCATGTCGAGTAAGTCCGTACGACCAATCAGCTCGTCAAAGCGGCGCACACCGAGTTGCGCCATGATCTGCCGCACTTCTTCGGCAATAAAGAAGAAGAAATTGACCACATCTTCAGGCTTGCCCGAGAACTTCTTACGCAGCTCAGGATCTTGCGTGGCAATGCCCACAGGACAAGTATTGAGGTGACATTTGCGCATCATAATGCAGCCTGATGCCACCAAAGGCGCGGTAGCAAAACCAAACTCATCCGCACCCAATAAGGCCCCCATCACCACATCGCGGCCAGTTTTCATCTGGCCATCGGCTTGGATCCGCACCCGTCCACGCAAACGGTTGAGCACTAAGGTTTGCTGGGTTTCTGCCAGACCCAACTCCCACGGCGTGCCCGCGTGCTTAATCGAACTCCAAGACGCTGCACCGGTGCCGCCATCATGACCAGCAATAACAATGTGATCGGCTTTAGCTTTCGCCACACCAGCAGCAATGGTGCCCACGCCCACTTCTGAAACCAGCTTCACTGAAATATCAGCACTGGGATTGACGTTTTTTAAGTCGTGAATCAGCTGGGCTAAATCTTCGATGGAGTAAATATCATGGTGCGGTGGTGGCGAGATCAATCCCACGCCTGGCACCGAATGGCGCAACTTACCAATGTAGTTGGACACCTTGTTGCCCGGTAACTGCCCGCCTTCGCCGGGCTTAGCACCTTGCGCCATTTTGATCTGGATTTGATCGGCTGAGACCAGGTACTCAGTGGTGACGCCAAAACGTCCTGAGGCCACTTGCTTGATTTTCGAGCGCAGGCTGTCGCCTTCACGCAGAATGTAGTCCACCTCTACGGTGTCTTTGCCCATCACCTCACTCAACAAGGTCCCTGCCGCAATCGCTTGGCCTTGCATTTCATTGCGGTAGCGTGCGTGATCTTCACCACCCTCACCGGTATTGCTCTTGCCGCCAAGACGGTTCATGGCAATCGCAAGGTTCATGTGCGCTTCGGTGGAAATTGAGCCTAATGACATGGCTCCAGTGGCAAAACGCTTCACAATTTCACTGGCCGCTTCCACTTCCTCGACAGCAATGCTGCGCTCAGGTTGAATGCGAAACTCAAACAAACCGCGCAGCGTGGTATGGCGCTTAGACTGATCATTAATGATCGCTGCATATTCAGCAAAGGTTTCATAGCGGTTGCTACGCGTGCTGTGCTGTAACTTAGCAATCGCATCTGGCGTCCAGGCATGCTCTTCAGCGCCAGCACGCCAAGCAAACTCACCGCCGACATCTAATTGTTGGCCAGCCAAGGCAGCAGGATTAAAGGCGTGCTGATGACTGCGAATCGCCTCGTCAGCAATATCAAAAATACCCAGTCCACCAATTTTGGAAGAGGTGCCGGCAAAGTACTTCTGTACCAGCTCTTCACTTAAGCCTACCACTTCAAAAATCTGCGCACCGCAGTACGACATATAGGTACTGATACCCATTTTCGACATAATTTTAGTTAACCCTTTACCCACCGCCTTAACAAAATGCTGTGACGCTTGCTCAGCGCTAACGCCCAATTCAGGGGCAATATCGGCCAGTGTTTCTAAAGCTAAATAAGGGTGCACTGCTTCAGCACCAAAGCCTGCCAATACCGCAAAATGATGCACTTCACGGGCACTGCCGGTTTCTACCACCAGCCCGACAGTGGTACGCAAACCTGCGCGCACCAAATACTGATGAATGGCTGATAAGGCTAGTAACACTGGAATCGCCACTTGATCACGGCTCATGTGGCGGTCGCTGATAATTAGAATATTGCAGCCGGCATGAATCGCCTCTTCAGCCTCCGAGCACAGATAAGCAATCCGCGCTTCCACGCCGGCTTTGCCCCACTGACTTGGGTAGGTGATATCAATTTCACATTTGCGAAACTTACCGCCCGTGCTCTGCTCGATATGGCGTAAACGCGCCATATCGGCGACATCTAAGATCGGTTGCGAGATTTCTAAACGCAGTGGTGGATTGCTGGCATTGATATCCAACAAGTTAGGACGCGGGCCAATAAAGGACACCAGCGACATCACCACCGCTTCACGAATCGAATCGATGGGCGGGTTGGTCACTTGCGCAAAGAGCTGACGAAAGTAATGGTACAAAGGCTTGTTGCGCGCTGACAGCACCGCTAATGGCGCATCGTTGCCCATCGAGCCAGTGCCTTCTTCAGCGGTAACCGCCATTGGTGCCAATTGGTACTTAATATCTTCTTGGCTATAACCAAAGGCTTGCTGACGCACTAACAACGGTTCAGCAAAGGTCAACGGCTCAGCATCGCTGCTTAAGGTATCCAGACACATGCGCACATTGTCAATCCACTGACGATAAGGCTTAGCCTGCGCATAGCGCTGCTTCAGCTCTTCATCTTCAACGATACGGCCTTGCTCTAAGTCGATCAGGAACATTTTGCCCGGCTGTAAACGCCACTTGCGCACAATGCGCTGATCAGGAATCGGTAACACGCCAGTTTCTGAAGCTAATACCACCATGTCATCATCAGTGACAATAAAGCGCGCAGGTCGTAGACCGTTACGATCAAGGGTTGCACCAATTTGGCGACCATCGGTAAAGACCATCGCCGCAGGACCATCCCAAGGCTCTAACATCGCCGCATGGTACTCATAAAAAGCACGGCGCTGCGCATCCATTTGATTATGTTTTTCCCATGCTTCGGGGATCATCATCATCGCTGCTTGCGCCAGCGGATAACCGGCCATCACCAACAATTCTAAGGTGTTATCAAAGGTTGCCGTGTCAGATTGGCCATCCATGCTGATCGGATAGAGTTTCTGTAAATCATCACCGAGCACCGGCGATGACATCACCCCTTCGCGGGCACGCATCCAGTTAAAGTTACCTTTCACCGTATTGATTTCACCGTTATGCGCCACCATGCGATAGGGGTGCGCTAACGGCCAGGAAGGAAAGGTATTGGTGGAAAAGCGCTGATGCACTAAGGCCAAGGCTGAGACTAACTGCGGATCTTGCAAGTCGAGGTAGTACTGACCCACCTGATTGGCCAGTAATAAACCTTTATAGATCACCGTGCGGCACGACATGCTCGGCACATAGTATTCAAAGCTGTGGGTGAGACGTAAATGAGTAATCTTGGCTGAGGCAGTTTTGCGAATCAGATACAGTTTACGTTCGAGCGCATCAGAAACCATGATGTCGGCACCACGGCCAATAAACACCTGACGAATCACCGGCTCACTGGCGCGCACATCTTCGGACATCGGCAAATCACGATTGACCGGCACATCACGCCAGCCCAGCAACACTTGCTTCTCGGCGGCAATCGCCCGCTCTAACTCGCGCTCACAGGCTTGGCGTGCGGCAGCTTCTTTGGGCAGAAACACCATGCCCACGCCATAGTCACCCGCCGGCGGCAGTTGCACGCCTTGCTTAGCCATCTCGGCGCGGTAAAAAGCATCAGGAATTTGAATCAGTAAGCCAGCACCATCGCCCATTAGTGGGTCTGCGCCGACCGCACCACGGTGATCTATATTTTCCAGAATTTTCAGCCCTTGCTGAACAATGGCGTGCGATTTAATGCCTTTAATATGAGCGACAAAACCAACACCACAGGCGTCATGCTCGGCATTGGCATACAGACCTGTGTCGATCGCGTGTTGAATTTCCTCTGCGCTTGCAGCTCGGACAGTTTCTGACGTTGGCGCTTGCGGCGTTGCCTTAGGCATAGGAACACTCCCTATCTAAATAAAAAATAAATGCGGCGAAGCAACTGAGTTGTCGCGCTTTACTCTCTATTCAGCAAGGATTAGGCCAATCTATAGAAACGCCCTAAATATGTGTCTTACAGGCACTCAGACTAAGATTTACCCGTCTTTCCACGGTGTTTTCGCACCAAAACCATACAGCTACGCACCAAAGTTGTGCGTAACTGCTTTACTCTGCGCTGTCCTCGTCGACAGCCCCCTCTTGCACGCCCAGTTCATTAATTTTTCGCGTTAAGGTGTTGCGTCCCCAGCCTAACAACTCTGAAGCATCACGCCGCCGCCCGCTAGCATGCGCTAAAGCTGCTTCAATCATCACCCGCTCAAACATCGGTAGCGCACGATCGAGCAAACCTTTATCGCCTTGCTGTAAAGCCTGCTCAGCCCAACGCCGCAAGGATACTTCCCAGTCCGGAGCATCTGCGCCTGAGGTTGTGTTATGTAACAGTTCAACCGGTAGATCGCTAACCATCACTTCGCGACTGGAGGCCATCACCGTCAACCAACGGCAGGTATTCTCCA
>Ga0172382_10005472_pt1 | contig 18918 bp, 15 predicted proteins | sample Leawel138RmetaG_FD_122245 | JGI IMG/M metagenome (GOLD analysis project Ga0172382, IMG submission 122245) | Leachate microbial communities from a municipal landfill in Southern Ontario, Canada - Leachate well 138R metaG | ecosystem: Engineered > Solid waste > Landfill > Unclassified | place...
AAAAAGAATTGAAAAAGCTGAAAGAGAGTTTCATTTAGCTTATAAATATGATTATATAGTTGTTAATGACGAAGTATTTAATGCTGCAGATAGAATCTATGCGATAATCAGAGCGGAACATGCAAAAACAGAGAGATCAATCCATAAATATTATAAACTCTTGGAGGGAAAAGAATGATAAAAGATAAAGATGAAAAGAATCTTGAAATATTACAAGGATTAAAAGAGAAAATGTTAGAAAATCAAGAGAGTGAAAAACCGACAGAAAAAAAACATAATCCAAAATACGATCCTAAAGAATTCAATATGCAAACTTATAGTTATGGTGATTATGATACTGGCGAGTTAACTTTTGATGATGAAGAAGAACTTGACAATTACCAGAACCAAAATCATGAGGGATTACGCTATCCTTCAATCGATGAATTATTGGAAGTTGTTGACTCAAAATATAAGTTAGCGTATATCGCTGCTAAACGAGCTAAAATTATAAAAAGCGACAATTATTCTTCAGTTGAAAACAAATGCGTTAAACCAGTAGGAAAAGCTTTAGAAGAAATTCTTGCCGGAAAAGTTACCGCTAAATTTGAATAAACAGCTTCGGCTGTTTTTTTTATGGCATTTATTTTTTTGTTCTTAAAAAGCAGTTTTATTATGTTATAATAAAATAGTTATTGGAGATGATATTTTGAAGGCAATTGAAGCTTTGTTAGAAAGACTTGAACTAAAAGATCAAGTTATTGAAGAATATTGTGAAATCAAATCGGTTGAAGTAGATAAAGCAAATGATACTTGGACCTTTTATTTAGTTTTTGAACGCGTGATTCCCATCATGCATTTTCGTAATTTTATAAAAAAACTTAATAGTTTACCTAGATTATATAAATCTGTAAAGAACATCGAATATAAAGTAGAGTTTAAAGATTTAGATGGAGATATTCTCGACTATTATGATTTCGCAATCGATTTAATTGCAAAGAAAGATAAGCGAATATTACCTTTAAAAGAGTATTCAAAAGATATTGAGGACAATACTATTACAATTTTCGTTCCTAAAGGAGCTACTTCACCACAGATTTATCGGGTTAATATTGAAGAAGAAATGGCTAAGTTAGGTTTTAATGTAGAAGTTAATATCGAGATTGATAATACCAGAGAGTCAATTGAGGAACAAATCAAGAAATCTAACGATTTATTTGTTCAGGAAAGCAAAGCAATGCTTAACTCCAATCAAATAAAATATAAAACTTTAAATCAAAATGAAGAATATTATGACTTTCTTGAAATTTCCAAGATTCCAAGAACTGAAATGGAATTAGAAGAGTTTAAAGAAAGAAACTCAGGCAAGGCAATTATTTATGTTGAAGGAATTGTGGTTGAGAATGATATTAACGAATCAAACAATAATTCCAGTGTAAGAATCATTGTTACTGATGGCGTTGATTCAATCTTTCTAAATAAACGAAAAACTCGAGCTAGTGATATCGATTTTTACAAAGAAATAGAACCTAAAATGGGGATAAAAGCTAAATGTTATGCTCAGTTTGACAACTTCTATAATGAGGTTACTTTGAATATTCTAAATATATCTCATACGGAAACTACAGTTGATAATAATACTCGAATTGATAATTATGAAAACAAGCGTGTAGAATTACATTTACATACTAAAATGTCAGTCTTAGATGGTGTGAACAATATTGAAGAATATGTAGATAGAGCGATTAATTACGGTCACAAAGCTTTAGCAGTAAGTGATCATGGTTCTGTACAGTCTTTCCCTAATTTCGAAAAATATGTTAAGGGTAAACCAATTAAACCACTCTATGGATTAGAAATGGTTTATGTTAATGATGAAGAAATTACTATTACTCGCGGTGAATACGAGGGTCTATTCAGCGATACTACTTACGTAATATTCGATATCGAAACTACAGGTCTATCATTAAACTATGATACGATTATCGAAATTGCAGGTTTAAAAGTAAAAAATGGACAGATTTTAGGGGAGTTTCATGAGCTCATAGATCCAGAGATGACGATCTCTAAATTCACTGAGAGTTTTACTCATATTACTAACTCGATGTTAAAGGGGAAAAGAAAAATTAAAGAAGTATTGAAAGATTTCCATGATTTTTCTAAAGATACGGTATTGGTGGCACACAATGCCAGCTTTGACGTTGGATTCATTAGCTATAATTACAGAGAACTAGGGATTGACAACCAAGTGAACCCTTCAATAGATACCCTCTATTTAGCCAAAGCACTGTTACCTGAAAAGGGCAGGTTTGATTTAAAAAGCATGAGTAAATATTATAAAGTAAATCTTGATGGACATCATCGCGCCAGCAATGATACCCACGCTTTATTTGAAATCTTTTTACATTTACTTAAGCATTTAAGGAAAGTGGGAATAAATCGTTTCCAAGATTTGAATCGGATTATCAACCCTGAAGATATCTTTAAATTCCCTTACCCAAAACATATTAATTTACTTGTTAAGGAACAAGTTGGTTTAAAAAACCTTTATATGATTCTTTCTGAAGGTTTAACAACTTATTATGATCGCGATGCCAAGGTTTTAAAAAGTTATTTAGATAAGCATCGAGCTGGGTTATTAGTATCAAGTGGTTGTTTTAACTCGGACTTTTTTGATATTGCCCTAAACAAAACCAGGAGAGAATTAGTTAAAGCTGCGAAGTATTATGACTATTTAGAAATTCAACCACTGAGTTATTTCAGATTTATGGAAACCGAAACTCCAAATTGGCGAAGTGTGATTCAAAGAGTAATTAAAAAGATTGTTGAAGTCGGTAAGGAATTGAACATTCCAGTTGTCGCTACTGGAGATGTTCATCATTTAGATCCAAGTGACTTTAAATACCGAGAAATTATGATTAACACTCCACTAGTTGGTGGAGGAGGTTTTCACGAACTTTATTATAAGGATTTTAAACCAAATCAATACTTTATGACTACTGAAGAGATGATGGAAGAGTTTAACTTTTTAGGTTCAGACGTTGCCTATGAAGTAGTTGTTAAAAATTCCCAATTAATCTCTGACTTGGTTCAAGATATTACAATTATCCCTGATGAATTATTTGCGCCAACTGATGAGTTTTTAGCTGAACAAGGAGTTCCTTCAATTCAAAAGAAACTTGAGCACATGGTTAAGGAAAAGGTTAATGAACTCTATGGAGATCCCTTACCAGATATAGTTAAAAACCGTCTAAATAAAGAACTTTCAAGCATTATTGAAAACCATTTTTCTACAGTTTATTACATCTCACACTTACTAGTTAAAAAGTCTTTGGATGATGGTTACTTAGTTGGTTCAAGAGGGTCTGTAGGTAGTTCGTTTGTCGCCACGCTGATGGGGATTACTGAAGTTAATCCACTTCCACCACACTATGTTTGTCCTAAATGTCATTTTCACGCTTTTAAAAAGACAGATGAAGAAAAAGCTAGTTTTGGTGAGAATGAATTTGAAAAAGAACATCATGAGTTATTTACAGCTACTGATTGTGGTTGGGATTTACCCGAAGAAACCTGTCCAATTTGTAACACCCGTTTAATTCGCGATGGTCATGACATACCTTTTGAGACGTTTTTAGGTTTTAAAGGAGATAAGACACCGGATATAGACTTGAACTTCTCTGGTGATTACCAAAGTGAAGTACATGAATACATCCGGAAATTATTTGGAGCTAACTATGCCTTTAGAGCTGGAACAATTGGTACCTGTGCCGCTAAAACTTCCTTTGGAATGGTTAAGGAATATTACAATAAACTAAATATAAAACGCAAGAAACAGGGCTTAGAATCACTAATAGTTAGACACGCTGAAATAGCCCGATTAGCAAAGGGGATTGAAGGAGCTAAAAGAACTTCAGGTCAACATCCAGGGGGAATAGTTGTTGTGCCAAACACTAAGAGCATCTATGACATTACTCCGGTTCAATACCCAGGTGATTCTAAAGATCGAAATTGGAAAACGACTCATTATGAATACCATTCTTTTGAAAATAACCTTTTCAAACTTGATGTATTAGGTCATGATGACCCGACTGTTATTCGTTACTTAATGGATCTTGTCAAAGAAAACCCTGATGAGTTTCCATTCAGTAACCCCAAGGATATACCAGTAGACGATTTTGATGTTTATCGCATGTTATCAGGAACTGATGTATTAAACCTAACAAGCGATGATATTATGAGTGATGTAGCTTCCTATGGGATTCCTGAATTAGGTACTAATTTTGTAAGAGGTATGTTATCGGAATCAAAACCAAAGAGTTTTGCTGACTTAGTTAAAATCTCTGGCTTATCCCATGGAACCGATGTTTGGTACGGAAATGCTCAGACTTTAGTATTAGGTAAAAATAGAGAATTCGGAAAAGTTGATTTTAAGGATATTATCGGTTGTAGAGATGATATCATGGTTCACTTGATATCATATGGCCTAAATCCGAATCTAGCCTTTGAAATTATGGAGTTTGTTCGTAAAGGAAAAGCGATATCGAAACCACATAAATGGGCTGAATATGCCGATGAAATGCGGAGATATCATGTTCCCGAATGGTATATATGGTCATGTTCAAAAATTAAGTATATGTTCCCAAAAGCCCACGCTACCGCTTATGTACTAATGGCGATGAGGATTGCTTGGTTTAAACTATATCGACCAATTTATTTCTATTCAGCATATTTTTCAAAACGAGCTACAACATTTGATGTAGATGTATTCTATGCTGGTGAGAACGGAATAATTTCAAAGATAAATGAAATTAAGTCTCAAGGTAAAGATGCAACGAATCGTGATCAAGATTTATTAACCGTCTTAGAAGTAGCTTTAGAAATGGTTAAACGTGGTTTTGAATTTAGACCAATTGATCTTTATAAATCGGAAGTAAAAGACTTTGTGATATCTGAAGATAAAAAAGGTTTAATTGTGCCCTTTATTGTCATTGATTCAATGGGTGAAAAAGTAGCACAAACAATTGTTGAAGCGAGAAAAGAACGGGATTTTATTTCTAAACAAGATATAAAAAATCGGACTCGTTTATCAAATGTTTTATTTGAAAAATTAGATGATTTAGGTGTCTTCGACGGAATGATTGATAAAAATCAGATTTCCATCTTTGATTTTTAAAAAATCTTCATAAAATCTTCATAATTTTATTGTATAATTTTTTCATAACAGATTCTAGGAGGTTGCTTATATGAGAATGAGAAGTTCAAACCCAGTATTAAATCATGCTAATTCATACACGATGATTAGCGACCAACCACTAACATATACAAATGTTACAGTTAAAACTTTATTTTTGTTAGCTTTAACCGCTATAAGTGCATTTTTAACCATTGTCTATATGGAAAATGTACAAATATGGCATTTAATAGTTGCGGCAATAGTTGCGTTTATTTCTGTTTTGATAGGTTCAAGATCGGTAAAACTATCACCATATTTTTCAATTGTTTATGCAGCTTGTGAAGGATTGGTTCTAGGAGTTGTTTCTCTCCTTTATGCTAGTTTATATGAAGGAATTATCTTAACAGCCATTGCCACAACAATTATCGTTTTTGTCGTAATGTTGTTATTGTTTTCAACCAATATCATCAAGGTTAATCAAAAGTTCGCCTCATTTCTAGTCGTTGCTTTAATCGGTGTAATTATCATGAGTCTAATCTCAATTTTCGTTAGTATTGGCGACCTTTATTACTTAGTAGTTATTGCTTCAGCAGCCCTATCAGCTTTCTTCTTGTTATGGGACTTCCAAAGGATAAAAGAACTTGTGGATAATGGAGCCGATAAAGAGCTTGGTTGGATTTTATCACTAGGTTTAATGGTAACGATAGTTTGGATTTATATTGAAATGTTAAGATTACTAGCAATCTTTTCTCGCGACTAAAAGCTCTTATTGCTTTTAAATTAAATTTTGTTATAATAGAATTAACACGATGAAGAAAAACCAGTAATTAGTCAATCTAGTTTTTTAGAGAATAATGCCTAGGCTGAAAGCATTTAAACTATAACTAATGAATTCATTTTCTGAGTGAGACTAATCATCTCCGCTTGATGTAGCGTTAAAAATCAACAAAAGTGCTAGAAATTTTCTAGAACAAAGGTGGTACCACGGTTTGATATGAATCGCCCTTATTAAGGGGCGGTTTTTTTATTATTGGGAGGTTTTTTAATGGAAAAAAAGTTGAATGCGTTAATTGAAAAAACAAAAAATGATTTAGCAAATATTAAAACTAATCATGATTTACTTAATCTAAAAGCAAACATATTAGGGAAAAAGAGTGAATTTAATGATTTGATGATTGAGTTAAAATCGCTTAATTCTGAAGAAAAGCCTAAATTCGGAAAAATGATCAATGAAGCTAAACAAGAGATAGCTGCTTTGATTGAAAGTAAACGAGTTGAGTTGGAAGCGGAAAAAATCCAACAAAAATTGGCTGAAGAAAGAATAGACATTACACTACCGGGCAGAAAATTTAATCTTGGTAGAAAGCATGTATTAACGAAAACTATCGAAGAAATTGAAGATATTTTTATTGGCTTAGGATATACGATAAAAGAAGGCCCAGAAGTAGAAACTGACCTTTACAATTTTGAGATGTTAAATCTACCGAAAGATCATCCGGCAAGAGAGATGCAAGATTCGCTTTATATAAATGAAGAATTATTACTTAGAACTCATACTTCACCGGTTCAGGTAAGGAGTCTTTTGGCTAACGCTGATAAGTCACCCCTTAAAATTATTTGTCCCGGAAAAGTATATCGTAAAGATGATGACGACCAAACTCATTCGCATCAATTTATGCAAATTGAAGCCTTAGTAGTTGATAAGTCAGTCACATTAGCTGATTTAAAAGGAACACTACTCCTGATTGCTAAGAAGCTATTTGGAGAGAACCGGCAAATTCGTTTGCGTCCAAGCTACTTTCCTTTTACTGAGCCATCAGTAGAAGTAGATGTAAGTTGTTTTATCTGTAACGGAAAAGGATGTTCAATGTGTAAAAATACCGGTTGGATAGAAATACTGGGTGCAGGAATGGTAAACAATAACGTTTTACGTCAAGCTGGTTATGATCCAGAAGTCTATCAGGGATTTGCTTTAGGTATGGGAATCGAAAGAATCGCAATGTTGAAATATGGAATTGATGATATTAGATTATTATATGCAAATGATCTACGCTTCAATTCACAGTTTTAAGGAGGATTTAGATGAAAGTTTCATTAAATTGGTTAAATGATTACTTCAATCAAAAAATTAATCCCGAAGAATTAGTCGCAAAATTTAACTTGATGAGTCAAGAAGTTTCTAGTCTAAAAAAGCTGATTGACATCAATGGTTTAGTTGTGGGATATGTTAAAAAACTAACTAAGCATCCTGACGCTGATAAACTCAGTGTCTGTATGGTTGATGTTGGCGATGAAATATTACAGATTATCTGTGGAGCTCCCAATGTCGGAGAAAACCAGAAAGTGATTGTAGCGAAATCAGGCGTAGTATTACCTGGTAATTTCAAAATAAAAAAAGCAAAAATTAGAGGTGTTGAATCCAATGGCATGATCTGTTCATTGGCTGAACTTGGAGTTCAAGAATTCGATATGTTAGAAAAAGGAATTTATGTTCTTGATGATTCGGCTGTAATCGGTTCAGACCCTCTAGAATTTCTCTATTTAAATGATTTGGTTCTCGATTTAGATTTAACCGCAAATCGTGCCGATTTGTTATCTGTTAGAGGCGTTGCTTATGATACTGCGGCTTTGTTAAACCTTGAATTGGATCTTAAGGAGCCAAATATCATTCGTGAAGCAACTGAAAACCCAGTTAATATTTATACAAAAACAAAGGACAGTCAAGTTTACTATGGTCAAGTAATTGAAAATATCAAGATTAGTCAAAGTCCCGCTTGGTTAAAATCTCGGTTAATAGCTTCAGGGATAAGACCAATAAATAATGTGGTTGATATTACAAACTATGTTATGCTCGAGTATGGCCAACCTCTACATGCTTTTGACTATAATAAGATTGAAAGCGACAGAATTATTGTCAGAGAAGCTTTAGAAGGTGAAACCTTAGTCACTCTTGATGGAATAAAAAGAGAGCTATCTTCACAAGATATCGTAATAACCGATGGAACAAAGCCAATTGCTCTAGCAGGAGTTATGGGTGGAGAAGAAACTGAAGTTTGCAATTCAACGAGAACGATACTTTTAGAGAGTGCAGTGTTCAATCCAGTAAAAGTAAGAAGAACTGCAAATAGATTAAACTTAAAAAGCGAATCATCGACGAGATTTGAAAAAGGCGTGGATTTTACTAAAACATTAGAAGCTTTGAACCGGGCTTGTGAGTTATTGATTGAATATGCCTCAGCTATTGTCATAGGCAAACCTTCATACTACAATACTTGCCCAACGAAAGAACAAGATATTTACCTAAGCTTAGAAAAACTCAATAGTGTAACTGGTTATGAATTCACTGAGGAAATTGTTGATGATATTTTAAATCGCTTAAATTTTTCATACAAACATAAAAAATCAGGTTATAAAGTTCATATTCCAAACCGCAGACCAATGGAAAGTTATCAGGATTTAATTGAGGAGATCGTTAGAATTCACGGTTACGATAAAATCCCCCTTTCAATTCCTTTAACTCCGACCCAAGGCGGACTTAATTCTAAACAAAAATTCATTAGAAATTTACGTAATCTTCTAATTTCAAGGGGATTATATGAAGTTAGAACCTATTCTTTGGTTAGTGAAGAACTAGCGAAAAAATATGATCTTAATGAAAAAGAAGTAATTAAGATAATGAATCCTTTAACCAAAGATAGAGAATGTCTTAGACATTCATTATTACCATCTTTAAGTAATGTGTTAACTTACAATAAATCAAGAAGAATAGATGATGTTTTTATTTTCGAAATTGGAAACACTTATTTTCAAGAAAAAGAAGTTGAAAAACTTGCGATTTTGATATCTGGTACTATTGAAGAAAACCGCTGGCAAAAATCCCATACAAAAGTAGATTTTTATTACTTGAAGGGATTGCTAGATTTAATCATGGATAGATTCTTTATCACTGATTACAGTTTAGAACTAGCAGATCAAGATTTACCTAATCTTCATCCGGGAATAAGTGGAATGATTAAGGTAGGTAATGACAATATTGGCTATATCGGTAAACTTCATCCTCAAGAAGAAAAAAACTTAGGTCTAAAAGATATCTATGTTCTTGAACTAGAAATAGAATCATTGATAAAAATTAATTCTGAAATGGATAATGCCTATCAAGAAATCTCTAAGTATCCATCAATTAAACGTGATATCGCTATAGTTATTTCTGAAGAAATATCAGCGAAAAAAGTTATTGATGAGATTAAAACAGTAGCCAAAAAGACACTTGTAGATGTAGAAATTTTTGACGTTTATCAAGATGATTCATTAAATAAAGAGAAATCTTTAGCGATATCACTAGAGTTCTCAAGTAATACAAGAACTTTAGAAGCAAAAGAAGTTGACAAACAAATCGACTTAATATTATCACGCTTAAGCGAAAAACTTGATGCACGCCTTAGAACTTAATCATATGAAATTTTAGAAAATATATCGGTACTCTACTTTTTTATAAGTACCGATATATTTTTTAAGTTTGCGTGTGTATGATTAGATTTGACATCAAACAAATTTTCGTTTTTTAAAAGTTATTTATAATGGTATAATATTTTTAATAAAAGGGGTAAGCAATGGAAAAAATTATCGATGTTATAAATTTGAAGAAGAACTATGGCGAAATCGAAGCGGTTAAAAGTATCGATTTCTATGTTGAAAAAGGTAGTCTCTTTGCGTTTTTAGGTCCTAACGGAGCAGGAAAGACCACCACGATTAATATCTTATCAACACTTTTAAAGCAAGATGATGGTGAAATATTAATCGATGATTTAAAAATTGGTCAAAATGATGAATTAATTCGTCAATCAATTGGGATTGTTTTTCAAGAAGGTGTTTTAGATCCACTTCTAACAGTCAAAGAAAACTTACTTACAAGAGGAGCTTTTTATGGTTTTTCAAAAGAAAAACTTAAAGAAAGAATTGAAAAAGCTCTAAGCGTCACTGGTATAGAAAACTTAACTAATAGACGCTATGGTACACTTTCAGGCGGTCAAAAACGACGCGCTGATATAGCAAGAGCTTTGATTCACGCTCCAAAAATTTTATTTTTGGATGAACCAACAACAGGATTGGATCCGCAAACACGAAAAAATGTCTGGAACACGATTTTAAATCTGCAAAAACAAGATAATATGACAATTTTTTTAACGACACATTATATGGAAGAAGCAGATAAAGCAGATTATGTTGTAATTATCGACAATGGCGAAGTTGTTGCTAAAGGAACACCATCTTATTTAAAGGATGAGTTCTCTAATGATTTACTTAAACTTAAGCCTAAAGATGATATAAAACTTGAAGAATACTTGAAAAAATCACAAATTAATTTTGTTAAAGAAACAGATTTATATACAATCAAGATAAATGAATCTTTAGCATCACTAAAAATTGTTAATGACGTAAAAGATAATCTCTTATCGTTCCAAGTATTAAACGGAACTTTAGATGATGCTTTTATTAACATCACTGGAAAGGAGATAAGAGAATGATATTAAATCTTGTTACTCGTAATTTAAAACTCTATTTCAGAGATCGAGCTTCAGTGTTTTTTTCTTTGCTGGGTGTAATCATTATTGTTGGTCTTTATGTATTATTTCTCGGAAAAATGATGGTCGATTATTCGACACAACTAGTTGGTGAAAGTGCTAGATTTCTTATGACTAGCTGGATAGTAGCTGGCGTTGTATCGGTAACAGCGATAACAACTTGTAATGGTGCTTTTGGAATTATGGTTGAAGATACAGCTTTGAATCGTTTACGGGACTTTAAAGTATCACCCATCAAACGTTGGCAACTAGTATTGGGATATGTACTAGCAGCCATGGTTGTTGCGTTATTAATGACTTTATTTACATTAGTTTTAGGCGAACTCTATATCTTTCTTGATGGTGGAGAGATTCTAGGGTTTCTAAGTTTGATAAAAGTTCTAGGTATCGTTTTATTATCAGTGTTTTCAAGTTCAGCTTTTATCTTTCTAATTATGGCTTTTATTAAAACTCAGAACGCCTTTGGTACAGCGAGTTCAATCATTGGTACCTTAATCGGGTTCTTGATGGGTATTTATATCCCTATCGGAAATCTCCCTACTGGAGTTCAAACCTTAATTAAGCTTTTTCCCTTGTCTCATTCTGGAGTTCTGTTGAGAAAGACAATGATGAATGAAGCCATGGATATAGAATTATTACCGGAGGAGTTTAAAACATTTTTAGGGTTAACCTATAAACTAAATGGTGAAGTCATGGGTGATATTTATCATCTACTTTATCTATTCATCAGTGGTTTAGTTTTTTATGTTTTGGCAATTGTAATCATCTCAAAAAAGAGGGATAAATAATGCGAAATAATTTTTATAACTTTACGATAACAGCTTTGAAAGCTCTATTAATAGATAATGGCTTTAAAGCCTTTAATGCTGACCAAATATATAAATGGGTATATGAACAAAATGAAAAAAATCCTGAAAACATGTCTAATCTCTCTAAAGAATTAAGACAGTTTTTAGGAGAAAATTTCTATTTTACAAATCTTGAATTAGTTAAAAGACAGGACTCTAAAACTGGAACTCACAAATATTTATTTCGCTTAGAGGATGGAATTGTTATAGAATCAGTGTTAATGCAACAGGTTTATGGTTTAAGTCTTTGTGTTACCTCCCAAGCAGGTTGTTCAATGGGATGTAGTTTTTGTGCATCAGGTTTGATTAATAAGCAAAGAGATTTAACCGTTTATGAACTTGTAAGTCAAATTATATCAGTTCAAGACGATCTAAAAGTTAAAATAACTCATGTAGTAGTTATGGGTACTGGCGAACCTTTTGATAATTACGATAATGTGATGGATTTTCTGAAAATTATCAATCATAAACATGGTTTACAAATCGGTTCGAGACATATCACTGTTTCTACTTGTGGAATCGTTCCAAAAATTTATGATTTTGCTAAAGAAGAAATCAAGGCTAATTTAGCCATTAGTTTGCACGCTCCAAACAATGAACTTAGGAATAAACTGATGAAAATCAACAAGGTATATCCGGTTCAAGATGTTATTCAAGCTTCTAAGGATTACTTTGAAATCACTAAAAGAAGAGTAACTTTCGAATATATTCTGTTAAAGAATGTTAATGATGAAATTCATCACGCTAATGAGTTAAGCGATCTAATTAGAGGAATTAACTGTTATGTTAATCTAATCCCTTATAATCCAGTCGATGAGTTTGGATATGAAAAAACTGACATGATAAGAGCAAATAGATTTTATCAACAACTGGTAAAAAGAGGCATAAATGTTACGCTTCGAAAAGAGATGGGATCAGATATTGATGCTGCTTGTGGTCAGCTTCGTCTAAAAAGACATAAAGAAACTAAGTAAAGATTGACTAAACCTCCTTATTTTGGTAAAATAAGGTTGTTATTTTTTAAGAAAAAAGGTGATAAAAATGAAAGAACAAATTAAGAAAATAGCGCTTTTAACCGGTGGTGGTGATTGCTCGGGGTTGAATGCTGTAATTAGGGCTGTAGTAAAATCAGCAATACTCAAGTATAACTACGAAGTAATTGGCTACATGGGTGGTTATCATGGTTTATATACAAATGAATATATCAAACTGGATTTAAAGACAGTTGCAGGAATTTTCCATCAAGGTGGAACAATTCTAAAAATGAGCAATAGAGACAATCTGTTTAACTTTAAAACCGTTGATGAAAAGGGAAAAGTTACCTACCAAGATGTATCTGACGTAGCTATTGAAAATTTAAAGAAAAATAACGTTGATGCTCTTGTAATAATTGGTGGTGATGGAACATTAACTTCAGCACGTGACTTTGCTCGTAAAGGTGTAAATGTTGTTGCTATACCAAAAACAATTGATAATGACGTTCCCGCTACTGAGATTACTTTCGGCTATAGAACCGCATTAGATCATATCATGCTGAGCTTAGATGCACTTCATACGACTGCATACTCACATGACCGAGTAATGATTTTAGAAGTGATGGGAAGAAATGCTGGATGGTTAGCTTTAGAAGGCGGTATCGCTGGATCAGCTGATGTCATTTTAATTCCAGAAATTCCTTACGATGTCAATTCAGTGGCAAAGACTGTATTTGACCGTTATAACCGAGGATCAAAATTTACGATTATTTGCGTGAGTGAAGGAGCTAAACCTATCGGTGGGGAAGTCACTATCAAAAAAATTGATAAGGACAGTCCAGATTCCGTTAAACTTGGAGGAGTCGGTGATATTTTAGCCGCTCAACTAGAAAAAGTCGTCAAACCTAAAACTGGTCAGGATATTCGTGTTACTACCTTAGGTTATATTCAAAGAGGCGGAGTTACCAACACATATGATAGGGTACTTGGCACAAAATATGGATCATACGCTACTGATATGATTAATCGCAATGAGTTTGGCAGAATGGTAATCATTCAAAATGATCGGATGGATTCAGTGAGAATCGAAGAAGTTGTTGGTTCAGGAAGAACTGGACAAACTTCTACCGGCGGCGCAAGAATTGTTAACCCTCATGGAGATTTGGTTAATGCCGCTAAAGATATAGGAATAACATTTGGAGATTAATGAGAGGAGATTGTTAAATTATGGAACTTAAAGGAAGTAAAACTGAGAAAAATTTGTTAGAAGCTTTTGCTGGTGAATCAATGGCGAGAAATAAGTATACTTTTTACGCTGCTAAAGCCAGAGAAGAAGGTTATGTTGAAATTGCTGAATACTTTGAAGAAACAGCTATCAATGAAAGAGAACATGGTAAAATTTGGTTTAAACTGCTTCATGATGGTGGAATCCCAACAACAGACGTGAATTTACAAGATGGTGTTGATGGTGAACATTACGAATGGACAGATATGTATAAAGGATTTGCTGAAACAGCAAAAGAAGAAGGATTTAATAAAATTGCCTTTTTATTCAGTAAAGTTGCAGAAATTGAAAAACGTCATGAAGAAAGGTATTTTGCCTTACTTGAAAGACTAAAAAATGATCAATCATTTATGTCTGATGATGATTCTGAGGTATGGATTTGTACAAATTGTGGTCATCTTCACTTTGGAAAAAGAGCACCAAAGATTTGCCCGGTATGCGATTATCCACAAGCATACTTTAAAAGACATAACGAAGAACTATAAAAACTATTTTTAAGAAGGCTTAAGCCTTCTTTTTTTTCTAAACAATTTATCTAAATTGCTTTACGTGGTATAATATAATAAAATATTGACAAAGGTGGGTTTAATGAAAAAAGAAGGTAAGATTATTAAGTTAATAGGCGGGTTATACACAGTAATTGATAGTGATAAAAAAACTCATATTTTAAAGCCACTTGGAATTTTCCGCCATAAAAACATTCAACCTAAAGTTGGTGATGTAGTTATGTTTAACGAGGATTCAATCACTGACTTAAAGCCAAGAAAAAACGATCTCTATCGACCGATGATAGCGAATGTCGATCAAGTTCTTTTAGTAAATTCAGCAAAAAAACCGGATTTTAGCTTTTTATTATTAGATAAATTCTTAACGCTAATCGAGGCAAATGATATTAAACCAGTAATAATAATAATCACTAAAGTTGACCTGCTGAATGAACAAGAATACATAAATTTAAAACAAAAACTAGCATATTACGAGGATTTCTATCAAGTTGTTTATTCTAGTACTAAAACAAAAGTTGGAATTTCTGAAATAGAAATTTTGAGTAAAGGAAAAGTTAATGTCTTGGCAGGACAGACTGGAGCAGGAAAATCTTCATTAATCAATACTTTAGATCCAAGTTTGAACATTGAAACCAATGAGATATCTAAGGCTTTAGGCAGAGGAAAACATACCACAAGACATGTCGAACTCATTGAGTTTAACGAAGGTTATATAGCAGATACTCCCGGATTTTCAAAACTTGAATTTGTTGATTTTGATGAGAATCAAATTAGGTTTTATTTCCCAGATTTCTTTATAAAAGCTAAAGACTGTAAATTTTATGAATGTACCCATATCCATGAACCAGGTTGCGCAGTGATTAAGGCTTATGAATCTAAGGAAATTTTACCGGAGAGATATGAAGATTATAAGCAGATTTTTACTGAAGTAGCTTCACAAAAGAAAAGATATCGGAGGTCAGAAAAATGATTTGTTCACCATCGTTTTTAAGTTCAGATTTTTCTAAACTAGAATCAGAAATTAAATCGATTTCTCAAGCAAAATGGTTGCATTTTGATTGTATGGACGGGAAGTTTGTCCCCAACCAAACCTATGATCATAAAATGGTTAAGAATATCAAAACCTATAGTAATCAATTTTTTGATGTTCATTTAATGATTGAAAAACCGATAGACTATATTGATGACTATATTGATGCTGGAGCAGATTTAATAACTTTTCATTATGAAGCATGTGATGATCCGTTAAAACTGATTAGGCTAATAAAGAAACAAAATGTTTTAGCCGGTATATCAATTAAACCCAATACTTCAGTAGAAGTATTAAAACCGTTACTACCATACCTAGATTTAATCTTAATAATGAGCGTTGAACCTGGTGCTGGAGGACAAAAATTTATCCCTGAATCATTAGAAAAAATTGCCTATTTAAAGGCTATGAAACACAAGTTTAATTATGAATATTTTATTGAAGTTGATGGTGGAATTAACCTAGAAACAGCTAAATTAGTGAAAGAAGTGGGTTGTGACGTTATCGTGGTTGGTTCATTTATTTTCAAACAAAAAAATCGAAATGAATTGATTGGAGAATTGGAAAATGTCTAAGAAGATAAAAATCTTTGCCGGACCAAACAATTATGATTTCAAGAGTTTATATTTTGAAGAATCAGATGAGTTTTTAGTTGGGATTGATTCAGGATTATATTATCTTTTAGATAATAACTTGAAAATTGATTTAGCTGTTGGTGACTTTGATTCGATTAATCCTAAATATATACCGATGATTAAACAAAGAGCAGATAAAGTGATTGAATTAGAAAAGGCTAAAAATATGACTGATTTAGCTTTTGCTTTGGATTATTTATACAATAACATGGATTATGATGCTATAGAGGTTTATGGTGGGATTAGCGGTAGGATAGACCATTTTCTTGCAAATCTTAATCTAATTTCTAAATACAATTTTACTTTAAGAGATAACAAACACTTAATTTACATCATCAGTAAAGGAAGATATGATATCGAAAATTACAAGAAATATATATCATTCTTCGCCTTAGAGGATGTCTATGGTTTGACTCTAAACGGCTTTAAATTTAATCTTGATAGTTATTACTTAAGCACTCAAGATTCTCTCTGTGTATCTAATGAAGGCAGTGGAGTAGTTGAGTTTTCTAAAGGGAAACTCTTAGTAATAATGAGTGATGATTAATAAGAATTCTTACATTAGGGGGTTTATATCGCAATGAAAAAATATCTTATTTTTATATTAATAGCATTGTTTACACTAACAATGACTGGTTGTGGTTTTTATTTTGCACCAGTTGGTTCATCAACTGAAACAACTACCAGTTCTAATCTAACTACAGGAACACAAAATTCCGTTTCACAAACAACAATCAATAAAGATTTAATCGTTTCTGAAATATATGCACAGATTTATGAGTCGATGTATGATGATGTTTTAAACGCTGTAATCGCAGATATTTCTGAAGAAAGATTCGAAACTTTGTATGCTGATACTATCACTTTGATTCTTCAAGAAATTGATGCAGGTAATATAACAGTTAATCCTGAAACTATCATTGAAAGACTGTTAATGCTTGAAGCAACAACTGCAAACGCAGTTGTTGGGATTGCAAATTATAATGAAAGTGGTACTGTTCAAGCTGTAGGATCTGGAGTTATCTATAAAAAGGAACTAAATAAATACTATGTTGTAACCAATGACCATGTTATCGAAGATGGTGACACATTTAAAATAGTATTGGAAGATGGCACAGAAATAGAAGCTACTGTTAGAGGTAAAGACAGTTTAGTTGATTTAGCAGTCTTATATTTCTTTTCTGATTTAGATCTAGAAGTAGTCGAATTCGGTAATTCCGATGAATTAAACAAAGGTGAAATTATTGTAGCTGTAGGTCACCCTTCAGGATTTGATTATTATGGGTCTTTGACTATGGGAGTGGTCTCTGGTTTAGATCGCTATTTTGATATAGATGGAGATAATGTTAAGGATATGTTTGTCGGATATATTCAACATGACGCAGCTATCAATTCCGGAAACAGCGGTGGTGCTTTGTTTAATTTAGAAGGTGAGTTAATCGGAATTAATGTTATCAAACTTAGTGCGATTGAAATTGAAGGTATGGGATTTGCTATTCCTAGTAATTTAACTAAAGCAATTGTTGAAGATATTGAGCTTTATGGAGTTTCTAAACAAAAGCCAATTCTAGGTATTGAGTTTATCGATATCAAAAATAACCCTTTATATTTTGTTCAACAAGGAATAACCTTGCCTGAAGGTGTAGATAAAGGCTTTTACATCACAGGCGTTAAGCCGAATAATACCATGGATGGATATATACAACTTGGTGATATTATTATTGAAATCGGTGATGTAATAATTGATTCGAGTAGACAGTTTGTTGAAGAGTTTTCTATCTATAGAGTTGGAGATGTTATTAGCGTAACGTTAATACGCGAAGGACAAACGATTATTATCGAAAATATTGAGTTGAAAGCGTCGGTGGATTAAAATGAAAAAAATAGTATTTATTTTTCTTTCTATTATTGTCGCTGGTTTAGGCTCGATAAAAATAATAAGTCAAACCACAGAAAACACTTCCACATTAACCACTACAACTACGACAATTGAAACTACAAATTATTCTGATTTAGTAGCTGAAATTTATGAAGAGGTTTATGCTCAAGTTTATGCTGAAATATACTCGGAAATAATGGCAGAAATCGACCAAGAATTCTATGATACAATTTATGCTGATTATGAAAATAAGATTCTTGAACTGTTAAACAATGAAGAAATCGGCGTCTTCTACGACACCTTACAAACTAAAATTTATGATGTTGTTGCTTTAGCTGATAGTTCAGTGTTTGGAGTGTTAACCCAAGCTGAAGGTATAGGTATTGCCGGAGGTTCTGGTGTTGTTTATAAATATGATGAATCCTCTGAGACCTATTATTTAGTTACTAATCAACACGTAATTGAGGGTGGAGATGCATTTGAAATAATTTTTTCTGATGAAAGTACAGTTAGCGCAAATCTTATCGGTTCTGATGAAGATACAGATATTGCTGTATTGACTTTTAAAAGTGAAAAAACTATTGTAGTAACGGAACTAGGTGATTCAAGTTCTCTTGAACGCGGACAGTTTATTATCGCTGCAGGAAACCCAGAAAGTTTTGATTTTTACGGTTCGATTACCCTTGGGGTAATCTCAGGACTTAAAAGAACTTTGAGCGGAAATTCTACAGTTAAATACATTCAACATGATGCAGCAATTAATCCTGGTAATAGTGGAGGACCAATTTATAACCTTGAAGGTCAAGTAGTAGGAATTAATGTTGCTAAATATGCCACTTCAACCATTGAAGGAATGGGTTTTTCGATTCCGGTAAATACAGCAAAAACAGTTATTTCTGAAATAGAAAACGGGGATTAGGCAAAAGAAAAAAGCAGATTTTGAACTGAACCCTTAAGAGTAGACACAAAATAAAAAAGTGTCTACTTTTTAATTTCTTAAGCGAATTGTATTATAAAAAATCATCCA
>Ga0172382_10005474_pt1 | contig 18918 bp, 18 predicted proteins | sample Leawel138RmetaG_FD_122245 | JGI IMG/M metagenome (GOLD analysis project Ga0172382, IMG submission 122245) | Leachate microbial communities from a municipal landfill in Southern Ontario, Canada - Leachate well 138R metaG | ecosystem: Engineered > Solid waste > Landfill > Unclassified | place...
CATCAGCCATCTTTTTTATCAATTTCATATCAGGTTTTCTTTTTCCTTTTTCATAATTAGAAACAGCCATTGGTGAAATATCAATTCGCTCAGCCAATTCTTTCATCGTTAAGTTATTCTTTAGACGATAATACTTTAAATTTTTGCTGAACATTTTTATCCCTCCTTCTGTTTATATTATACTCATTATTACAAAAAAGTAAACACCCTATTGGTATTTACTTCATTTTTAAATGCACTTTAGTATCTATAGAAACGATTTTAAATGATACATTACTGTGTTTATATATGGCTTTAATATTATTATGACATTAAATTACTTTAGATTTTTCATTGTTAGGCATTTCATTTATGCTAATACTTTTTATTTGTCGGCAGCCTATCCCTTTTATTATTTTACTTTTTCCATCGCCTCTTGTTTCATTTCCTTAGGCATTTTTTCTATGGCATACCTAAGAGCTGTTCTTGGCATTATAGCTCTTTTACTAAGTACATACTGATGCACATCATTTTCATAATATTCAGCTAAGGATTTCAGAATCCAGCCATAACCTTTTTGAACTAAATCATCCTTATCCAATAAAAGCTTATCCGCTATTTGAAAAATATCTTCTTTGAACATTCCCTTTCTAGCTGGCAAAATTAAAGAAACAGCAGAAGCACGTCTTACCCATCTATTTTCAGATTCTGTCCATTCTTTAAGTTTCTCTATATGTTGAGGAAACTTCTCTAAAAAATCGCCCACATTATGATTGCATAGAGTATCGCAGGTTGCCCAGTTACTTACATATTTATTCACCCATCTTTCAAAAACGAAAAAATCATCCTCCGTATATTGAGTTTTTAGAGCATAGGACCAGTTGCATGCAACAAAAGCCTCCTCCATGATGCCCGATGCCCATAACTCTTCACATAAATCAAATATTTCGTCTTTGGGCAAATCTTTTATTTGTTTAAAAGCCTTTTTAGCTATTTTTATTACTGTAGCTGTTTTGACACCATATACCTTGATATCCTCTTTAAAATATCTTTTGCTGCTATTACGGGTTGTTTCATCGGAATTATCTAATAATTCCTTTCTTACTTCTTTTATTATCGTCACTTTAATCCACCGCCTTTTATATAGGATTTTAATGGGAATTATCCTGCACTTGCATAAATCTATCTTCTACGCTTATTATCCTTTAAAAAATCATACATATCTTCTAAGTCTTTAAAATCCATTTGCTCGGCTTGCCTTTTTGCTGTTCCTGTCTTTATAGGAACTCCGTCTCCATGGTCATAGATATGGGTCTGTAAAAATTGTCCGGTAATATCCGTGCCGTTCCAAACTTTTTCTCTTATCTTTTGCAAACCCAGTCTTTTAGCTATTTTTTTAAGATCTCCTGTAGTAAATCTGTACGGCATTCCAATATAACCCCAAAATTTCATCCTTATCCGTGCAACCGGCAATTCTTCTCAAGTATGGATAATGGTCTTTTCTATTTTCAATTTGCATATAAAAATCAGGTTTTTCAAAATATAAAGTGGTACTTAATATTATACCTATAAAGTTTTCGCACTTCTACTTTTTTTATTACCTGTTATTATTTCAAAACCTTTAATAGCTTGTCTAAAAACACTCGGGAATTGTTGTTTGGTTGCACTAATTGACTTTCTTTAAATATCGCATCCATATATCTCACCCTTTTATTATTTTGCATATTCAAATATCACTTCCCTAATGCTCATTTGCTTTAAGGATATGCTATTTAATTATATTATATTCCCTTAAAGATCATAGCCACGGAGAGCTGCGATAATCGTCCTAGACCACTGAAAAAAGCCGCACTGAAAATAACAAAGCGGCTTTAGATATTGCATAGTTTCTCTAGCTTATTTTTGACTGTTTATATATCACTTTTTCTAAGTCTATTATTCTTTCTTCCAATTCATGAATTCTATCCAGTATGGGATCAGGTATATCTGTATGATTTAAATCTACTTCCATGTTTCTATTTTTCTTTTGCTCCGTATGTGCCGGTACCCCTACGGCTGTTGTATTTGGGGGTACACATCTGACAACTACGGCACCTGCACCTATTTTTGAGTTTTCTCTTACAGTTATGGGACCCAGTATTTTTGCTCCGGAACCTATAGTTACATTATTATATATAGTTGGATGTCTTTTACCAGTGTCTTTTCCTGTGCCCCCTAAAGTCACACCCTGATATATAGTAACATTATCGCCTACCTCCGCCGTTTCACCTATTACTACACCCATACCGTGGTCGATAAATAAGCCTTTGCCGATTATTGCCCCCGGGTGAATTTCTATTCCTGTAAAAAACCTGCCTAGTTGAGATATCATCCTAGCAATAAAAAATAACCTTATTTTATAAAAAAAATGAGAGATTCTATAAAATATTAGGGCATGTATTCCCGGATAACAAAAGAAAGCCTCTATCTTGGTTCTTACAGCCGGATCTCTTTCCATTACCGCATTCAAATCATCAATAAATGTTTTAAACAATTCAATCACCTCTTAAATTTATTCAAATAATTCCGTGCTAAGATATCTTTCTCCCGTATCCGGAGCTATGGTCACAACCGTTTTTCCCTGTCCTAATGCCTTTGCCACTTCTAAAGCTCCATATACAGCTGCACCTGTAGATATACCGCATAAAATCCCTTCGTTCTTAGCCAAATTTTTAGCCATGTCAAATGCTGCCTCATCTTTCACTCTTATGACTTCATCTATTATATTCCTATTGAGTATTGGAGGGATGAAACCTGCTCCTATACCTTGGATCTTGTGGCTCCCCGGTGCTCCTCCGGAAATAACGGGGGATGTTTCGGGTTCTATTGCAATAATTTTTATATTGTTTTTATATTCTTTTAATCCCAATGCAATACCCATTAGAGTTCCGCCGGTGCCAACAGCAGCAACAAATGCACTAATCTCCCCGCCCATTTGTTTAATTATCTCTTTACATGTCGTTCTTAAGTGAATTTCCGGATTAGCCGGATTTTCAAATTGCATAGGCATAAAGTAGCCATATTTACTTGCAAGCTCCTCAGCTTTAGCTATAGCCCCTTTCATACCCAGTTCTCCCGGAGTCAATATCAGTTCAGCTCCATAGACTTGAAGGAGTTTTCTTCTTTCTGCACTCATGGTTTCCGGCATCGTTATTAATAATTTATAGCCTTTTACTGCACATATCATAGCAAGACCTATACCCGTATTGCCGCTTGTAGGCTCAATGATTACAGAACCTTTTTTAATCAATCCGTCCCTTTCTGCCTTTTCCAGCATGGAATAGGCAACCCTATCCTTTGCACTCCCCCCGGGGTTGAAGGATTCCAGTTTTAGGTATACGCTAGACATTCCGGCAGTTACCATTTTATTAAGCCTAAGAATTGGCGTTTTTCCTATTAAATCTAAAACACTTTCCGCTCTTATCATAACTTCCTCCTTTTGAATTATATATTCTCTAAATTAAGCGGTTAAAATAATAAAGCCTCTTCATGCGATAAATACGCACAAAGAGGCAGTTATGCTGCGGTTCCACTCTTATAAATACTTAAAAGGATACAATCATACCCTTGCAATTCTAACGGATGCATCCGTATAAACCTACTTAATTCAGCTAAAAGCTCCGGGGCGCACTTTCAGTTATAGCTCCCAAGCTGCTTTCACCATTTGCAACTCTCTCTTTGAAAGCCTTTTTAACTTCCACTTCCCTTTCACAGCCTTTTTAATATTTAATTCCTACTAAAATAATATGATTTTATTATATTATTGTTACCCTAACTTGTCAATAAATTTTTAGATAAATCTATTTCCGGCAATATATAATATTTAATGCTTTGTTAACTAATGACTATTACCTGTCGATAGCTTGATAAAAATGTAGAATAATGTTAAATTATAAGAGATAATATAAGGGTTTTGAGGATAAAACTATAGAAATATGAATTATATACCTGATAAAACAACTATAGAAAAGACTGTGATGATTTTTAATAATATTACTATTATAAACTAAAACCAGCCTATGATGCGGAATATTTACTACATCATCAAAAATAAAAATATTTATAATTGGTGCTTTGAACACCAACAAAATATATAGGAGGGTTAACTATGCATCAAAATAGTCATATCGAAGAATATGATGTCGTAATAATAGGTGCGGATGATGATGGTTTAGCAGCAGCTGAATCTTTTGCAGGGAAAGGGCTTAAGACTTTGCTCTTGGAGCAAAATAATATTCCGGGAGGTTTTCCCGTCAGCTTTATAAGAGGGCGTTTCGAATTTAAATCATTTCCGCATGAAATCTTTGATTTAAGAAGTCATGAAAACAAAGATATGAAAATCCGTGAACTTGGAGGCCGCATAGAATACAATACAAAAGTGGAAAAAGTATTGATGGATAACGATAAAATAATAGGACTGGAAACATCACAAGGAGATATAATAAAAACAAATCGCATAGTTTCAAATTTAAATCCCTGCTTTGTTTATAGCCAACTTAAACATCCTAAAACCGAAGTACCGGACATGGATTATAGAACCTTCAACACAAGAAAAGTAGGTTCTTCAGCTTTTGTAGTATATCTAGGTTTGGATAAAACCTTTGAAGAGTTAAATCTTAGTAAATATATCTATTTCAACTATACTGTACCTAATACCGATGAAATACTTCAGAAATTTCCCATGCTAAAAAACCCCATGGAACATTCGGCTATCTGTCTTAATAACGTCATGCCTGATTGTTCGCCTTCCGGTACATCAATAATGTATATGCTAGCTCCTTTCAATGAAGATTGCTGGGTAGATGTGAAACCGGAAGAATATTTTAATTTAAAAAGCCAACTGGCAAACCATATGATAGATGAGTTTGAAAAAACCTTGGGTGTAAATATCAAGGATTCCATTGAGGAAATAGAAATTGCAACACCTTTAACCTTTGCCTATTATACCGGAGTGCCTTCTAATAAGCTACATCCCGAACATCAATATTTGATAGTATCTAAAGTTATTAACAATACAGAAAAAGTAAAAACCTTTAGATTGACTCCCGATAGAAGCTCAGGTACCTTAGATCTTGCATATTTCCGTCCCGGCCAATATTTAAGCTTTATTTTTAATATTGGAAACACTACCGTTACTAGACCTTACTCCATATCCTCATCACCAAAAGAAGCATTATATGGTTTTTATGAAATAACAATCGAAAAAAACCAAGACGGATATGTGTCTAATTATATTTTTAATAATTGGAATGAAGGGACTAAAGTAAAGTGCAGTGGTCCGCAAGGGCATTTTTATTATGAAAACCTTCGCGATAGCAGCAAGACAATAGGACTGGCAGGTGGTTGTGGTATCACCCCTTTTAGATCCATTATCAGGGCTATAGCAGAGGGAACATTAGATATTGAAATGACACTTTTTTATGGCAACGATAGTGGTGATGAAATAATCTTTTATAATGAATTGAATGAATTATCTGAAGCCTCCAAAGGTAAAATCAAAATAATTCATGTATGCGGTCTTATTACACGCAACCTGATTGAAAAACACATTAACCCTAAAGATAAAACTATTTTTATATGCGGCCCGCAAGCAATGTATAGGTTTTTACATAAAGATCTCAAGACATTAAATCTAAGAAAAAAAATTTTAAGATGGGAAACCTTCGGTGAAATAAAAGATGTTAATCAGGTTGAGGAATATCCAAAAAGTAAAACTAAGGATTTCTATCAAATTGTCGTCCATATAGGTGCCGATACACACAAAATTACCGCATTATCTAAAGAATCTATTTTGGTTGCTATGGAGAGAGCGGGAATAAAACCACCATCATTATGCAGGAGCGGAGAATGCGGTTTTTGCAAATCTTTTCTAATAAGGGGGAATGTCTTTATCACCGATACAAACGACGGAAGACGACTGCTTGATAAGAAATACGGATATATTCATCCATGTAGTTCCTTCCCGGTAAGTGATTTAGAAATAATTGTGCCAAGACCAAAGTGATTATAAAGAGCAAACCGCAGATGCATAAATTAAAGAGCCTAAAAAGGGTATTACAAAAAGTGGAATCCAAAATAATATCAGAATCTTTAAACTCGACGACAGGCTTCCGGCTAAATCAAGTATTGCTGCACAAATAAATGTAAGTTGCAACATTGTAGAGGTAGGAACATAGGTTAACCTACCTCTCATTATTTTGCTAACTAAATCCCAAAGAAATAGTAAATAAACATTTAATCAATCAATGTTTAAACCGAAGTCTACTAATTCCTTTAATAATTTTACGCTATCACCGTTAAGTGGAGAAAATTCCTGAATACTATATCCCACAATATTATAAATGTTTTTTAAATCGTTTATAAACCTTAATAATGTTTGAAAATCAAAGCCGTTTGAAACCGGAAGCATAACATGAGGAAATGATTCAGGATCCAAAACATCAAGATCCAAGTGGATATAAATATTATTGTATCCCTTTTCTTTTATAAAATTTAAATCTACGTCGCCTTTTTTAATTTTATCTATTGGTAGGTTCTCCATGTTATGATTTCGTATATAATCAATTTCCGGTCTGTCGAAATCCCGTCCCCCGACTAAAGATACTTGCTTTGAAGATAGTTTTGAAAAGCACAAGTCCAATATTGAAGGGTCTCCTTCCCCCAATATTGCCCTGAGAGGCATACCATGAAAAGCTTTGCTGGGGGAGCTTTCCGGAGTGTTTAAGTCTCCATGTGCATCCAACCATAATACATTTAAATCTCCGTCCAGTTTTTTATTCAAATATGTGACCGGTGCAAGCTCTGTTCCGCAATCTCCGCCAATAAGAAATATTTTCTCAGGTTTTTCCTCCCTTAAAGCTTCTACTGTCTCCGCTAATTGATTGTAAATATAATCGTATCCTATAATATTATTTTTTTCTACAAGCTCTTCATCTAAGCTTACACGTATTTCTTTAAAAGTCTGATTCTTTAGCAGATGCTCTTGTATCAGTTTTACTCCATTATATAAGTCCCTATTATTACCTGAGCCTTGCCATTGTGGAAATAACAATTTCATAAATTTATCATCCACACTTTTACCCCCTTAGTACTTTAATACTTTCAAATACATTCCTATTATCCGATATTGCACTTTTATACGTCATTTTTTTAAAATATTGGATAATCTATCACCCCTTGCATTACCATATTAATTTGCCTTTTTACATAATAATTTACGCCTCATTCTGCTAATATTTTCGATTGCTGAAAATTAATTGCATTATTATAATATTCATACAATGCATTTATATCTTTAATTTCTACAAATCTCCCTATGTTCCTTCTTTTGTTAGATATTTTAATCAATTCGTTTTTCATTCATAAGGTCACTTACAGTCCCTAGTTGCAATCCTTTTTTCTTAATTTCCGCTATTATGGCATCCAGCCCTTCTTCCGTAGGCTTTGTTGGATGCATAAGAATCATAGAACCATTGCTTACTTCTCCAACAACCCTTGCAATCATGCTCTGGGTTTCCGGGTTTCTCCAATCAACCGTGTCTACCGTCCATAAAATAGTTTTCATGCCAAGTTCTTCGGCTACTTGGACAGTTGTATCATTATAGCTGCCACTAGGAGGAGCAAACCACTTTGGCTTAGTATTAATAGTTTCGTCTATAATGTCATTGGTCTTTTCTAATTCTTCAATTGTTTTTTCTTTGGAATATTGCTTGAGATCCGGATGGCTATAGGCATGGTTTCCAATCTCATGACCGGATTCGTGAATTGATTTTGCTATATCAGGATTCTTTTTTACCCAACTTCCGTCAAAGAAAAATGTTGCTTTCGTATTATTGTTGTCTAAAGTATTAAGGATTTTGGGAATGAATTCATTACCCCATGCCACGTTTATTAATAGCGACACCATAGGTTTTTGGGGATTCCCTTTATAAATTGGATCGGGACCCAAATCATCCAAATGAATCTCCGGTGATATCTCTTTATATACTATTTGAATCTCATCGAATTCTCCGTCTTTCTCCATATTATTATAACTAGCCTCGACATCCACCTCTTTGCCATTATATCCGGGTATTGCCTTCCATACTCTGTCCACATTTGCATTAATAGGTTCAATCCTATGCTGTGACCCATATTCACTTATTTTTCTATAAAGTTCTTCGTTAATATCCTTTTTTGGCTTTGCTATGTTACTTTTCTCTCCAACCAAAGAAGATATAGTACAAGAGCCTGCCAAAAAGCTTATAAAAAATAATATGCTAAAATATATTATAAAAATAGAGGTATTTTTTTTATTCATGTATTTCTCCTTCCTGATAAAATTTTTATCAATACTTGATAGTTTTGCATAAGTATTACTCATTATAGAATTCCCTTAAAATTTTTTTCTAAAAGGAATGTTATAGTATTATAATAAACAGCTTTAACCGCAAAAGAGATGCGGTTATCCGATAGGTAAAATATAAAAAAACCCTTGGGAAATTGAGTTCCTTAGGGTTTATTAATTACTAAATTTAAGAAAGTCTTGGAGAAGGATTTAATAATTGATCTGCTATATTTGCACCTATAAAGAATGACGGTGCCGAGGTATTTCCATCTGAAACAAAAGGTGCGATGGAATCGTCTGCAACAATCAAGTTCTTTACACCATAGACATGCCCTGTTGCATCCACTACTCCATTTCTTTCACTGGGTGCCATTCGGAGTGTTCCTTGTATATGATTTGATGCCTCCAGGTTATCCTTTATGAATGCTTCAAGCTTTTGATCATTATTTATAGTATCCATTGTTGGTGTTATGAGGCGATAATTTGAATCTATTTTTGAAAGTGCTGATGCGATATTTTTAATATATATTCTATAAACGTACTTCATCGCTCTCATATCATCCGAATTATTTAAATAACCTTCATTTGCTAAAACAAATTTTAACGGGTCGTTATTTTGAATTGTAACAGAACCTTTAGATTTGGGTTCAGTAAGGTAAAAACCTATGTTTAATTTGTTATCGGAACCGGCTAACCCGATTATCTGCACACCTCGTCTATTTCTATCTGAACCCGGTGTCGGATCCGGTAAAAAAGCTCCGCTTGGATATAGGGCAAATGGATCATTATCCGGCAGTGCTTTATCCCTAGGATTTGTTGTAAATGTGACGGTATTAATAGCATGTGTAGTAAGGTTTTCACCCACATTGGGATTATGATAAATTATGGGGATCCCGGCCTTATTAAGAATTGTTGATGAGCCTATGCCGGAAAGCATCAGCAATCGAGGGCTGTTAATCCCCGCTGATATAATGATTTTTTTACGTGCATATGCACATGCGCATTTTCCTTCGTTCAGGTATTCAACACCTATAGCATGGTTTCCTTTTTCAAAGATTATGCGAAGTGCTGTTGAGTTAAAAAATACAGTTAACTTTCTTCCGTCAATTCCCCTGCCATCCCCGGTCATTATATCCGATGATAAAAATGCGGTGTCTGAGCTCTCCCTAATACCGTTTGGCATCTGATAAAGCTGCCATCTGGTAAAGGGGCCAATGGGTGTATTTGGATCATTATAATCTAAAATTCTTTTTAACCCCGTTGCCTCTTCCATTGCCAAAACAAGTTTTTCAATCATATCTGTAGGGTGTGCAGGGGTCTGTCTAATATCCAATCTACCGTTAAATCCTCGTGCATTTGGATTATTGGTTCTTCCATTGTATTTTTCCAGATTTTTAAACAATTCTGTCTCTCTTTCAGGTGACCAAAGCCTGCCTAAAAAGTTCTCCCATTGTTTCATATTAGCTTGTGAGGGTCTAACATACTGTTCATTATTAACTGAAGATGTACCCCCTAAGGTTCGGCCACCTGCCCATCTAAATGTGCGGTTATCGGCATACTTTTGGGGGGTTCCGTTTCCAATCCAATAATACTGGGGAGAAAAATTATCTCTTAGAATAAAAGGCGGTGCGAATAGTGAATTTCTGATAGGGCACTCTTGACTATTGTTGTCTCCTGCTTCTATTGCAAGTAAGGATGTCTGTTTGTCATCTGTAAGCCTTTTAGAAATAACAGCACCGGCGGGGCCGGTGCCAACTACGATATAATCAAATGTTAGCTTATCTTCTCTTATTCGATCCACTTTACTACCTCCAAATGAATTTTATATATTCATCATACGATAGTAAAAATTAAACGTTACTAAGAAGATTTTACTTCTTCCTACCATTTCATTCCATACTGATAACCTTAAGTATCTTTCCTCTTTGATATATGCTGTCCTCGCTTTGGATATAGCCTTTAAAATGAAAGAGCCTCTATATTTCACACTCCGGACAATCCTTTTTTAATATAGATATGCTACCGCTGCCGCCTAATTCTTCTATTACTAATTTATGAAGCTCATTAAGGGCTATCTTAAAGTCATTTATTCTACTTTCATTAATCAATTCCATATAAAGAAGAGCATTTTCCGTTTCATTGGTAAGCTTAGTGCGATCCGCTTCTCTCCAAAGCCAACTTCTAACAACAGCCCCTAAATCATCTTTGTAAATGAGTTCACCTTCTCTTGGGGGTGAATCCTTGTTTTCTCCTAAAGGTATAAATTCCTCATCTCCCTTTGCAAATCCTAAAACCATATCCCCTGCAATTTTATCCAAATCCTCTCCGCCGCATGTAATTATATTTTTTAAGGAAATAGCGTTATAAAGATCAACAACAGGATTAATCGTATACATATTGTCACCTTTCATTGCCCTTTTCGCCATTGCTTCAATAGAAGCAGAGCATCCTTTTTTCTTTTTAATTTTCTTCATCGCTTCTTTATAGTCAGTTATATATGGATGAGATATGCCCAAATCTTTTATTTTTTCGTAAAAAATATTATAGGCTTCCTTTAGTAAATGTTCCCGACCACTTCCTGTATTATCTATCCCGTGAAAAGTCAATACACCTATTTGTAGTTGCGGAAAGATATCAAATACACTACTTTCTATTCTAAATCTTTTCAACCTTATACCTCCCTAATTTTTTAAGTCTTTTCGTGTTTTATATATTTCTCTCATGTTTCCATAAAATTTATATTTATTGAGTTTAAATATTCAGTGTAGCCTTATGTATGCGGACATAGGACTGTGCTATCCTTTCTGTTTCAAATACCTTGCGTTGAAAATCCATTTTTCGTAAGGTAACTTGCTTTATCGAATCTCAAGCTTCTTACTAATTCATACATTTCATCAAATTTATAATCAATGCTTCCTATATCATGAGAGTCGGAATTAATCATAATGGGAATATTCATTTCCTTTATAAGCTCCAATATGAAATCCGACGGGTATTGCTCGCTAATATATCCCCTTGACATGCCACCCGTATTTACTTCCAGTATTGAACCGGTTTTTTTAATGCTTTCAAGGCAATTTATAACACAGGTTTTATACCAACTTTCACTTTCGTCAAATAAAACATTATTTTTATTGTACTTCTTTATCAAATCCAGATGGCCAATAATTGGAGGTTCATAATTAATTGCCATTTCAGCAATTAAGCTATAATAGGCTTCCACGGTGCTTTTTATGCTGCCATTAAAGCTTTTATCTATACCCTCCATTAATTCTTCAATGTTTCCGTCCACAGTCCACATGGAATCGCCTTTTAGTTTCCCCATACAATGAACGGAACCAATGTAATAATCAAGTCTATTGATTAATTTTTTATTTATTTCATCAAATCCTATCCCCGGAATATAATCAAGCTCCATGCCGCGAAATACACAAATATAACCTTTATATTTCTCCTTCAGTCTATTTATCTCATCCATATATCTTTCTATATCCTCATTCTTTATAGCCCAATCATTTTCAAACTGTACGGGGCCATGAGTCGAAATCCCAATTGATTGAAACCCGCATTTTATCGCTGCTTGTATCATTTCTTCAGCGCTGTTTTGACCATCACAGTAAGTGGTATGTGTATGTAAGTTTGTTAAGTGCATATTTTCTCCTTTATTATAGAATTTTTGCGTAAGTTCGGTATTGTCATCCTGAACGTCAGTGAAGGACTTTTCTATCGGTACATGAAGACTCTTCGCTTCGCTCAGAGTGACAACTATTCATATCTTTCCTTTAATTCATTTCTAATGTCGTCAAGAGTAATCCCTTCATTGACCATAAGGACTAGGGAATGATAGATAAGGTCACACATTTCATAGATTAGCTCATCTTTATCATCATTTTTAGCCCCGATAATAACTTCGCTTGCTTCTTCTCCAACCTTTTTTAAAATTTTATCCAATCCTTTATCAAATAAATAATTGGTATAAGAGCCTTCCTCTGGATTATCCCTTCTATTTATAATTCTATCATATAGTTTATTTATAATTGCATAGTCTACTGCCTTCTCATCATACACTTTGTTAAAAAAACAGGAATAAGCCCCTGTATGGCATGCAGGACCTTGTTGTTCAACCTTTAAAAGAATTGCATCTCCATCACAATCATAATAAAAGCCCTTTAATTTTTGAATATTTCCTGAGGTTTCTCCTTTTTGCCAAAGGCAATTTCTGCTTCTTGAAAAATAATGTACTTGTTTTTCTTTTAATGTTTTCTTTATTGATTCTTTATTCATATATGCAACCATAAGCACCTCTTTTGTTCTATAATCTTGTGCCACAGCTACAACTAATCCCTTATCGTTATATTTAATTTTATCCAATAATTTTTCTATTTCCATTATACCTTAAACCTTTCTATATCTTACTTCTTATAATCTCACTTTTATATCATTTTCCTTTAAAAAAAACTTTAGATCCTTTATTGTTATTTCCCCAAAGTGAAATACTGATGCAGCCAATATTCCGTCAACATTTCCATGCTTTACGGCTTCTAAAAAATGCTCCTTTTTACCGGCGCCGCCGGAAGCGATAACAGGAATATTTACTGCAGAAGTTATTGCCTTCAATAATTCTAAATCATAGCCTTTTTTCATACCGTCTTCATCTATGCTGTTTATAACAATTTCCCCTGCCCCAAGTTCCGATCCTTTTATAGCCCATTCAATTACATCCAATTTGGTTCTTTCACGTCCCCCCTTAGTATGTACATCCCAAGAGCCTGTATTATTTTTTTTAGCATCTATAGACAGCACCACATAGTTTTTACCAAACTCCAAGGATGCCTCTTTTATAAAGTTCGGATTTCTAACTGCTGCGGAATTAATTGAGACTTTAGAAGCCCCATTTTCAATAATATATTCGAAATCTTCTATTGTGGACACACCGCCGCCAACACAAAAGGGAATATTTATCTCATCCTTAACTTTATTAATAAATTTCAAGGAGTTCTTTCTTTCTTCATTGGAAGCAGTTATATCGTAGAAAACCAGTTCATCCGCTCCGGAATCAGAATAAAACCTACCTAGCCTTGCAGGGTCATCTATATCTTTAATATTTTGAAATTTAGTTCCCTTTACTACCCTTCCGTTTCTCACATCCAAGCAGGGGATTATTCTTTTAATACACATAATTATCACCATCAATCTTTACTTTTTTGCTATAGCCTCCAGTGCATCTTTAAAGTCCAATCTATTATCATACAGTGCCTTACCGATTATTGCACCGTAAATATTCAGTTTGTTTAATTTCTTTATATCATCCACAGTTGTAACACCGCCGGAAGCAATAATATTTATATCATTTACCATGGATAACCTTTCATATATATCAAAGTTTGGTCCCTCAAGCATTCCATCTTTTGATATATCAGTATATACAACGGTATCAATATTTATTGAGTCTAAATATTTAAATACTTCTATGGAATCAATATCTTCTATGCTCTGCCACCCCCTTGTTGCAACCTTGCCATTTAAGGCATCAATGGAAACTGCCAAATGTTCTTTATATATTTTTGCCAGCTTAGCCGTCAATTCTTTATTTTCTATTGCCATAGTACCTACAATTACCCTTTGAAATCCCAGTTCCAAAAGCTCCTTTACCTTCGCTTCATCTCTTATGCCTCCGCCTATTTGCATTGGAATATTGATGGATTTTGCAATCCTTTCAATGGACTTCATGTTCTGAAAGCCTTCATTTTTTGCACCGTCCAGATCCACAATATGAAGGTATTCTGCTCCCATGTCCTCCCATTTCTTTGCCATATCCGAGGGGTCAGCGGAATATATATTTACTTTTTCAAACTTTCCTTGAGTGAGTCTGACACATTTGTTGTCCTTTATATCTATTGCAGGAAGTAATATCATATCATTTTTCCTTTCATAATTTTTAAATCTATTAAAATACTCCTTTTGTTGAAGGAATATTATCAGAAGTAATTTTCACTGCTTCCTTTAATGCTCTTCCAAAGCCTTTGAAAACCGCTTCGATTTTATGATGATCATTTTCACCATATAATAAGCCAATATGAAGCGTACACAGTGAATTATTAACAAACCCTTTAAAGAATTCTTTAAAATCCTCCGTTGTCATATTTCCCATAGAATTGTTGTTAAACTCAATATCATAAACTAAGCAAGGCCTGCCGGAAAAATCAACTGCTATACGTGCCAAGGCCTCATCCATTGGCAAAATCATAAAACCGTATCTTTCTATACCTACTTTATCTTCCAAAGCATTCCTAAAAGCCTCTCCAAGGGTGATGCCCAAATCCTCCGCTGTATGGTGACTATCTACATTTAAATCGCCTTTGCAAATAATCTTTAAATCAAAGCCTCCATGAAATGCCAACAAAGTCAGCATGTGATCTAAAAACCCTATACCCGTATCTATATCCGCCTTACCGCTGCCGTCCAAATCCAACTCCATTGAAATCTTTGTTTCCTTTGTTTCACGTTCTATTAAGCTCTTTCTCATAAGCAACCTCCTATCAATTCTTTTATTTCGTCGATTAGGATTTGATTTTCCTCTTTGGTACCAACAGTTATACGATTGTAAACCTTTTCTTTGTATATAAATTCTCTAATCAATACCCCTCTTCTCATCAGCTTTTCAAACAAATTATCTATGGGCGGTTTTGTGAAAATAAAATTACCGCCGGATGGATATAATTGAAACTGCAGGTCTTCCAATTGCATATATAATTCTTTTCTCAATTTTTTAATATCATTTATATATTCATCCACTCCGTCCGTATTACTAAGCGCTTCTATAGCTGCATATTGGGAATATATATTTAAATTATATGGGACCTTGACCTTCCAAATATATTCAATGGTTTTGGCATTGGCAACCAACGCACCCACCCTGATACCGGCAAGTCCAAATGCCTTGGATAAAGTCCTCATAACGATTAAATTTTCATAAGTATTTATCAAATCCATTGCTGTAACATAAGAAAAATCTGCATAAGCCTCATCTAAGATAACAAGAGAATCATCTATATTTTCTAAAAGTTTTAATATTTCTTCTTTAGAAGTAACATAGCCTGTGGGATTATTTGGATTGCATAGGATGATAATCTTTGGTTTTTGGTCTTTGGCCGCCAAAATAAGCTTATCAATGTTTTGCGAAAAATCTTCCTCCGTCTCAATCCCTATAAATTCAGCGCCGCATAAATCACAATAAGTTTGATACATACTAAATGAAGGAGTGAAGCTCATAACTTTTTCACCTTTATCGCAATATGCATTAACTATTGTATTTATTAATTCGGATGACCCATTTCCCACCATAATATTAGTCTCATCGCAACCATAATATTCTGCCATCTTCCTCCGCAATTCTCTAGAATCGCTATCCGGATATAAGTTTGGTTTTAAATGATTAATATTAAAACCGCCCTTTAGCAAATAGTTGCTGCCTTCATTGGCATCAAGCTTAACTCTATATGGGATATCATTTACAAAATAAGCCTGTAATTTTTCTACACCGGGTTTTAATCTAATCATCGCTTTCACCATTCCCCTCTTCATCTAATAACTCTTTCATCCTGATTTTAATAGCATTTGCATGGCCGCCTAAACCTTCACTTTCTGCAAAACAAATTATTTTTGAAGCACTTTCTGACAATGCCTTTTCATTGTAATATATCAAGGATGTTTTTTTCATAAAATCATCAACGGATAATGCGGAGGAGAATTTTGCAGTGCCGCTTGTGGGCAGTGTATGATTTGGTCCTGCAAAGTAGTCCCCTATCGGTTCAGGACTGTACTCTCCTATAAAAATTGCACCTGCATTTTTTATTTTTTCATATATATCAAAGGGATTTTTCACCATAAGTTCCAAGTGCTCAGGTGCTATCTCGTTTGCCAAATCAATGCATTGTTCCAATGAATCAGTTATGATTATTACCCCTTGATTTTTTAAGGATTTTTCGGCAATGTTTCTTCTCTTAAGGCTTTGCAGCTGTTTCTTTAATTCTTTTTGAACCTTTTCGCTTAATGAAAAAGAATCGGTTATTAATATTGATGCTGCCATCTCATCATGCTCGGCTTGAGATATCATGTCGGCTGCAATATATGAAGGATTGGCATTTTTATCGGCAATTATTAAAATTTCACTTGGCCCTGCAATTATATCTGTCCCGACAATTCCGGAAACAATCCTCTTGGCAGCGGCAATATAAATATTGCCCGGTCCGGTAATTTTATAAACTCTTGGGATTGACTCCGTACCATAGGCCAAAGCTCCTATGCCTTGAGCACCGCCAACCTTAAATATCCTATCAACTCCTGCCAAAGATGCGGCTGCCAATACAGAGTTTTCTACACTTCCATCTGCCTTTGGCGGGGTAATCATAATCAATTCTTCAACCCCTGCAATCTTTGCCGGAATAGCATTCATCAATACTGTTGAGGGGTAAGCAGCTCTGCCTCCGGGAATATAGATTCCCACTTTTTCAATAGGCCTTATTAATTGCCCAAGCAATATATCATCACCTTTTGGTTTAAACTTATAGCCCGTATTTTTTTGTTTAAGATGGAAGGCTTGAATATTATTTTTGGCTTCTTTTATCGCATCCAGAAGCTCCTTATCTATAGTTTTAAACGCATTGCCTATCTCAGCTTCAGTAACCTCCAAACGGTCTAAATCGACATTGTCAAATTCACGCGTATACCTTTTAAGGGCCGCATCCTTGTTTATCTTCACGTCTTGGAGAATACTGTCAACTATATCATAAATATTCTTATAATCCTCGCTAGCCCTTATCTTTATCTTACTTAAATATTTTTCAATGTCGTTATCCTTAATTATCTTTACCATTGTTATCCTCCCATCTAAGCAAATCTATTATTTCCTTGATTTCTTTCCTCTTGAATTTGTAGCTTACCTTGTTTGAAATAACAACAGCACTTATTTGATACATATCTTCAAATACTTCCAAGCCATTCTCTTTAAGTGTATTTCCTGTTTCAACAATATCAAGTATCACGTCGGAAAGGCCTAAAATAGGAGCCAGCTCTATAGAGCCGTTAAGCTTTATAATCTGTCCCTTTGATTTAAAATATTTCTTTGCTAATCTGGGAAATTTCGTCGTCACCTTTATAATCGAATCGTCCTTAAATATATCGCTATCCTTTATTCCTGCTATAGCCATCTTGCATTTACCAATATTCATTTTGTATAGCTCATATATATCTGCATCTTCTTCCATTACCATATCTTTCCCGGAAATTCCAATATCGGCTATTCCGCTTTCCACATAGGTAATAACATCTGAGTTTTTTAGCAGTAAAAAACTTATATTTAAATTTTCATCGTTAAAAATAAGCTTTCTTGAATTTTCGTCTATAACTTCTCCTATGCCCGCAGCTTTAAACATTTTAATTGCCTGAGATCCTAGTCTTCCTTTGGGTATAGCAATTGTCAAGTTCATCTTCGTCCCTCCTTGTAAAGTGTTTTTAGTAGTTCATCCAGTTCTAAAGTAAAGCCTATTGCAGGAATATCAGAGCCAAATTGGCGGGTAAAAGAATCATACCGTCCGCCTTTTACTATTTCTTTGTTGGAGCCCTCTATATAACCCCTTAAAATTATTCCGTCATAATAGCCCAATTCAGATACCATGGACAAGTCATAAATCATATTGTCGGTAATGGCACTCATGTAATTATCCACCTGTACAAGTTCTTCCACGCTTTGTCTCATAAGATCATTTAAATATAACCCCTCCAGTTGTTTTTTAATTTCACCGAAGCTTCCCTCCAAATCTAAAATCCTTGATAAGGTTATCATGGCATCTGTAATAGGAAACCCGGAGATATATTCCTTTAATTCTTGCTTGTTTTTTGTATATAGAATATCTAAAATATTTTCATGTTCTTCCCTTTTAAATGAACAGGCTTCCATTATTCCTTTTAAAAATTTACTATTTCCAACCTCCAACAGATAATTTTGGCTGTATCTACTGATTATCTCCTTTGCGGTGTTTAAAATATAATTATCGGTATTTGCTTTTTTTTCTCCTATTATTTCTACCCCCATTTCTCTGTTTTCCGTAATACCGTTTCTTTCATGTTTATAAGTTTTACCATAATAAAAAATTTTTAGTTTTTGTCCTACTTCCCATCTAGGCAAAAATTTATTTACTATTCCCGTTGTTATGTCCGGAGTCAGTATTAATATCCCCGAATTATTATCTAGCAACTTTACCGTTTTTTTCTTATCAATCCTCGTATTAATATTCGTAAATTCATCGTAGTCCTCGAATATTGAAGGTTCAATAATTGAATATCCTTGATTAAATAAATAATCAGCAATCTCATTTTTCAAAGTGTACATTTTTTCATAATAATTAATTTCATCTGTAATATTTAAAAAATCCATGTCTCCTCCTAATTTGTAAAAAATTTTTGAAAAACTAAGCAATAAAAAAACCACCCGACTTATATCGGATGGTTAAATCTTTATATACTACCACAGATACAAGCCCTCTTGGAATGACTAAAAGAGCTTGTAGCTGTGA